>Ga0209200_1004123_pt1 | contig 12033 bp, 16 predicted proteins | sample AD_UKC033_MetaG_FD_184406 | JGI IMG/M metagenome (GOLD analysis project Ga0209200, IMG submission 184406) | Active sludge microbial communities of municipal wastewater-treating anaerobic digesters from USA - AD_UKC033_MetaG (SPAdes) (version 2) | ecosystem: Engineered > Bioreactor > Anaerobic >...
GGGTCATGATATTCATATGTTGATTTTCTTCCCCAACGGCCATTGCTATGAGGCTAAGCTCTTAAACGACAGCGGCCGTGTGTTATTCATGTGGATAAACACGACAGATTATAAGACTCGGCCTTTATTGACGACTACAGGTCGCATTAAGATCCCGACAGGCCGGCCTGACAAAGTAGCTCGCACTGAGCAAATTATTCGGGAAAACGAGCCAACGACGGTAGCCTCGAAAAAGCCCAGAACGAAACCTGCTAACAATGATATCGAAGCCGGCTGTCAAACCGAGCCGGAAACAGATATTTTAACAGAAGACGAATCTGAGACTAGTAATTGACGCGAATTAATATACATGCTATATTCTCGTCGGGGGAGAGAAATCTTCCTCGACGAGCCTACTGCAGTGATATTTGATAATTATATGCATTAGCCGGGATGGAGAAATCGGCAAACTCAGAAGACTTAAAATCTTCCGCCCTAACAGGCTTGCGGGTTCGACCCCCGCTCCCGGCATTGAGGCAAGAAGGTAAAATTATCGCCTGCAAGCAGGAACTTTTAGGCGTGCATTGCCCCTTCTTGCCTTTTATTTTAAATACTGCACGCATAACTCAGTTGGTCAGAGTTCTCGGCTCATAACCGAGCAGTCGCTGGTTCAAGTCCAGCTGCGTGCATTGGCTCTTGTAATAGTGATAAATGGCGGCCCGCTCGGCCAACCATGTAAGGCTGCGAAAGTTGTAGCTAGCCATGAGTAGTGCCTTACTAAACTTTGCATAGGGTTTGCAATTTGCGCGGGAGAGCTGATAGCAGCTCGAGAAGAATATTCCTTCCCCCGTGCGCCCGAGTTGCCCGGTTTGCTGCAGCACGCTGGGTGCAGCGCATTGAGGTTTGCGCTGCTGGTACATATAGCGAGTCAGGTTGATAGAGCCTCCTATCACCTGGCTCCCTCAAAGGGGCTTAGTTCAGTTGGCAGAACGACAGAATTTGAGTCTGTATGTCGGTGGTTCGAGTCCATCAGCCCCTGCTGGTACCCGACCTTCTCAGTAGGGAGACCCTTGGCATGATGATATCTTAACTGCTAAGACCCATCTCGAAGTTGAAGGTCCGAGAGGGATTCCTCCCTCTCGTGCGCCGGAGTAGCTCAGTGGCAGAGCAGCGGTATCGTAAACCGCGGGTCGCGAGTTCGACTCTCGCCTTCGGCTTTGTATTTTACTTTAAAAGGGAGGTATGTAGCGTGCGGCAAGTAGATACGATCTTAGGCGTATTCGACAAAGACCAGGCTAAGAAATTTAAAAAAGCTTACGACGAAAATGCGGATAAAACGACGTTTTTGTTTACGCCTAAAGATCACTTAGAAGTTCCTATTGATCGAAGATTTGCGAAATATTTTCTTGAGTTTTTGAAAAATGAAAAATTAGTATAATATTGCAGGAAGGGGGCGTTATGACCAAGAAGAAAAATTACATATCATTAGATGAGTGCGAAGATCGTGCCGTATACAGCCTATTTGCTCGAAATTTATCCGTCGGCGTCTTTTGCAAAGAAAAGAAAGGCTTTATCGGTATCCGTGAGAAATTCGGAGAAGAGTATCTCTTTATAGAAGATCACTGGGATATCGGGGCGCCCTTCGGCAGTGCTAAGCCATTAAAAAAGATAGGGACGGCTCCAGACGACGTAGTCGTAGCAACAAGCCTTTCCGAACTTAAGCCTGATGGCTCCAGCGTAGCTGTGAGAAACAAGGCGCTTTTTGATTTTCTTAAAAACGTTAACAAAAGTAGGGACTAATAATTTGTTCGTGCTTATTGCCGGGATGGTGGAATTGGCAGACACACAAGATTTAGGTTCTTGTGCTTAACCGCGTGCGGGTTCAAGTCCCGCTTCCGGCATTGTTAGGCGCCCGCCTAGCGGTGACTGTAGTGTCTCGGTTTCCGAGTCGCTGCACGATTCATTCCTTTCCTTGTATGGCCCTCGTCGGGAATTATTCTCGGCGAGGGTAATTTTTTCAACCAGGAGATTTTATATTATGTATGAAATGGTACTTAAGATTCGCGACTTGCCTGATAAAGGCGTAAATATCAGCCTTGAGTGTTTTCAGTTGTCGTCTGAGACGCTAACACCAGAAAAAACTATCGATTTAGAAGCAGCTGATGCTCTAGGCCTAAAAGACAAGCCAGGTGCAGCTGCGGCCATGTTCACTATCATGAGTTTTCTAAACGAAAAAGTAGATATATTAAAAAATAAGCAGACTTGATATTTCAGATTAAGCGTGCTATGTTAAATATTAGCTACGCTCCTATCTGCAGTTTTTGTCAGCAATATTTTCATTGCTAGTAATCCTCTCATTGTGTTTGCAGCCGATTAATTCGGCTGTTTTTTTATGCCGAAAAAGGAGATTTGTAAATATGAAACTTAAAGATTTTAGACGCGAGCATCTTACGTTAAAGCTGCCGGTGCGTGCCGACACGATGTACTCGCCCAGTGAGCAAGTAATAATCCCGAGCATTGAGCATTACGAATTCGAAATTTTGATAATTCGAGATGTCAAAAACATATTTTGCAAAATAGACCCTAAGTCTGTGCCGGGTTTTGCATTTTCAAAAAAGTCAGCTCGCATATTATGCAGCTTAGTCGGCAAAGCGAAATGCCATGCCAACGATAAGTTCGACGAGCAGCTCGGATATAAATTAGCACATGCAAGATTGCTAAGCTTAATTTACGGCTTTTTCGGGAATCTGATTACAGACCAGCTAAATAAATTAGTCGCTGCCAAAATAGCCTTAAACGACAGATTCGACCGATTGGCCGTGCATCGAGCTGTGCTATCAGCGAGCGCAAAGCCTGCTGCGAAAAAGCCTGCTGCGAAAAAGCCTGCTGCGAAAAAGCCTGCTGCGAAAAAGCCTGCTGCGAAAAAGCCTGCTGCGAAAAAGCGTAAATAAAATATGCGCCGGAGGTGCCCTGCCTCCGGCTATTTTTTTGGAGATAATAATATGAAATATCGATTGAAAAAAGATTGCGATTTTACCGACGCTGTGATAAATAAGAATAGCGTGTTTACGGCAGAATCTGATGACGGCGTCATAGCTTACTTAGAAGGCACGAAATTTAATTTCGCGTTTAAGCTTAAGCTGCAAAAAGAATATATCTTAGGCTGCTTCAGAGACAAAAAGCTTCGATGGGTGCCAAAAAAGATTCTTACGAAAATAGCTTAAAATCCGTTGTAAAAGCGAGGCATATATGATATTACTAGGAGAAGCATATGGCAAAGCAAATTGAAGTCAGCACTAAATTTTTGAAAAAGATCGACGACGTAATCGACGACTTGATACAAATAATCGATCACGACACAGACAGCATCGATAGTTTTACGACTGTGCCTGCCAGAAAGCTTTTAATTGAAATATCGGAATTATTAAAGGAGTAGATTTACGTGGCTGGTAAAGATGTAAAAGACAAAATTGAATTACTACGTGCCGAGCTGGCTAAGCTTACCAAATTCATGGACGTGCCGTGTTATCGTTACACGAGCGTTAAATGGCTGGAAAAAAACTTAAAAAAACGTAACGAGACACATCCGAATTATGCGCAGGCTAGAGACTTGGTAAACGAACTTAAGAAACTTGGGGGATAAAATGCTTATTGGCCTTTGTGGCTATGCACGATCTGGCAAAGATGAATTTTATAAAGCCGTGTCCGGTACTTATACTCGAAGACTAGCGTTTGCAACACGAGTAAAACAAGAAGTCCAGGATTTTCTAAACGTACATTTTCCAGGCAAATTCGACGTCATAAATAACGATGCCGACAAAGTTTTCTGGCGAAAGCTTTTAGTAGACTGGGGAGACACGTGCCGAAAAGTCGATCCAAATATTTGGATAGATAAGCTCAAGGTGGATAACGCCGGCATATTGCCTGATAATTCGATCGTAAAATATATAACCGACGTCAGATACCTAAACGAAGCCCAATGGGTACTCGATAATAATGGTATATTAATCATGATTAAGAGGGCGGACGTGTTCGCGGATAATGACGTAGAGGATGAGACTATTGGGACTATCATAGCCCGTCTGAGAGATAAATATTTTAGCATATACAACAAAGGCCACGATCTCGAAACGTATCATGCCGCGTGCCGCTGCTTTATTTCAGACATATCCCAAGGAAAAATTATATGCTAGAACGACATGCACAATGCTTGATTAAATTAGATTCGATCTTGGCATATATTATCTCAGAAGTTGAGGCACTGCCCCCGCCGCCGATTACGCCGCCTGAAGTTAAAGCCAATACGATAGCAGCGTATACAGGCTTTATAGATAAAATAAAAGCCGGCTTATCAGATTACGCAAGCGACATAACTAAGAAATCAGCCCAGATGAAAATGCTTATTATGGGCATGCTACAGAACGGCATTTTAGCCAGCTATACTTGTGATAATTTAACGCTCCGGCCGGCCGAGACGGATTATCCGGGCTTTGATAATTTGCAAAATATTTACTCATGCGACGGGCTGTATAATACGATTCTAAATGCCAGTCCGGCTAGCTTGTATGAAGGCCCAATCGAGACTATCCCGTTGCCGGAAATATTCGAGCCAGGCGAGTACGCCTTGAATGACATGGCACTTAAAGCCGAGAAAGCCGAGCAGACTGAAGCAGTCTCGCGTGATGCATTAATACAATGGCTCAATGCCTCGAGCTCTTATAATGTCTTTATGCTTTTATTCGAAAGTCCAATAAACGGGCGCGTTCACACAACCGCCCGTGATTTGGCTTCCGGGCTATATTTAGATAATCATGCCCGGGACGTAATTTATGAGTTTAACTTAGACGTTTATATACCTGTCTCGTTAAGATTAACCTAAGGAGTTTGCTATGCAGGACGCATTATTTTTTTACGGATCTATCGGAACTGCTTTAGCCGCTATAATCGGGGCTATATACTATAAGTTTTTTCGTCGAGTCCCCGAGGTTCTCGTTACACCGCCTAAGGTCGAAAAGGCCGAGGCTAGTCAAGCTAAAACAGAAGCAGCGAAAATATCAAAAGAAACTGCCGAAACTAAGGCAGAATTAAATAACACGATATCAGAATCTGACAAGCGCGAGGCCGATGCCAAAGACGATTTCGATAAAGCTAAAGCCAATATCGAGGCTGGCAATTTAAGCACGATCAAAAAATATCTCGAATCGGAGGGTTATAATGTCAATGAAATCTTTCCTGAGTAAATTTATTTTTTTAGCTATTATAATCGCTTCTCCGATCTCGGCCATGGATATTTTACATCCAGGCGTCAAGATAAATAACAAGCCGCTTGAATCCGAGCGCTTTTTGCTAACCCGCGACGAACTTAATGATTTATTGACTGCGAAAGAAGAGCTTAAATTATGCAAAATTAAGCTCGAGGAAAAAGAGATTAAGCTAAAAGCTTATGAAAATGCCGTTGCGTCGCTAAGCGCTAATATAGACAAAAGTGTAGATCGCATAATATTGCTATCTGATAAATTAATTAATAGCGCCAACGACAAAGAGCAGCTGCTAAAGTCTAACGCAAAGCTGCGTAGCCGAGATAGCTTTAAAAACACGATTCTTATGACTATTGTCGGTGCGGCTATTGGCAGTCAGGGCGGCATCAGCGTTAAATTTTAGCTTAATAGGAGATCGGCATGAGTATATTAGATAGCTTCGGCGACTTAAAAGGCGGCTTTTCCTTCTCGGATCCTAGATTAGTAAAAAAGCACGTCAAGCAATGCCGGGCCTGGCGCTTTGAGTGCCCGGAAAGCGACAGCGACTTAGAGTTTCAGATATATTTTTCCAGGCCATTTACAGACTTAATTTTGGATAAAAAAATATCTAAGTTAGTCGACGCTATTATGCTGGCTTTAAAAGATCCTAAGTTCGTCGGTAATTTTAAAATAGACGTTATCCCCGAAGTCAAGGCTATAATAATCACTAGTCCTGGCTTCTGGAAAAATTTTGCCATTGCACCTGATGATTTCTCAAATGCCATCGAAGCCGTGTGCGAAAAAATATTATAAAAAAATGCGGCCCACTTAAGGGCCGCGTATTACTTTGGGAGCGTTCTGAGAGGTAGATATTAGACGCTTTGTGTTGTGGCTGGAGCACCAACTGATGCTACGTTAACTTTTAACGGATGTATTTTATCTGCTGTAATCTGCACACCTTCCGCGATGACGACAGAGTTCTGCGTAATACCAAACTGATGTGCAACTAAGTTACAATCTTCGATAAAGATCGCAGCTACGTCCTTCTTGGTATTATCACGGATATACATGACTAAACCTAATGGCTGTGAGAATAAATCAGATGCGGCATTTAAGAAAATATTATCGTAGCCGGGCAGCTCTTCGATATTAGGCAGTCTGGCCACGAAGCTAGAATCGTTTCCGACTTCCGGAATACGCGTGTCAGGCATGCCTGGCAGATCGCGCAGTACGTTGCTTCCGTTGCCGCCGAGTTTATCATGTGGATAATAGGCGTAAAGCATGCGCAGTAAGCTGGGTCCGTGATAAAGCACACGAGATAGGCTTATGCTTATGCTGGTACGAGCCGAGACTGTATAGCTAAGCTTAGAGCCGATTTCGTATATTTTATTAATCTGACGCTGTTGCTGCAGGCCTATGTCAGATACAACGCCTAACGGTATGGCAAACGCAGTAGCGGCATTATCATTAGAGACCTGCTCATTATACGCCGTGAACATGCCGCTGGCCTGAGGACTGTTGCTTGCGAGAGCGTTACCAGCACCAGTGCCGCTTGTAGATAACACGCTTAGATACGGCGCACTGGCGCATATAATTATCGTATGCGACCCTACGAAGTCTCCGCCGGTCAGATTTTGCTGAACGTGTTGAGTATTAAAGTTCCAGTTATTATAGCTCGTTGTTACTCCGGCCATATTAATTCTCCTTATACATAAATGTACAGCTTGATCTTATTCAGCGGCACCGGTAATTCGACTTGTATGCAAATTATTACAGTGTCACGAGAGTTAGGATCAACGTAGATCGAAATTAGATCACCGCTATTAATCAGGCCATCAGCCTTGCACTTAGCTAAGAACGCATTGGCCAGGCTATATAACGCTGTCATAGTCACTTCGTTAACTAAGAAGCGACCAATATACGGCCTCATGCTTTCTCGACCCATCTTAGATATGTAATCTAAGTCCTTGACGCAAGATAATTCGCGCTTTTCTAAGATCGACATGTCGGTCGTCAGCTGATGCCGAACGTAAGGCGTAGTCCATCGGTTATGCTGCATAATAATAAATGTTCCGCCGCCGGCGATCGTATCAAGCTGCTTGTCAGTGAAATAGTCGCTGACGTAAAAGACTTGGCTGAAGCCCGGTATGGCTAAGTTAGTCAGGCCTGCCTGAGGCGCAATCGCATGGATCAGGCCGACGATAATGCAGTTATAATAATAACCAGGCAATACGTTTACGCTGATGCCATCAGGCGACACGCCAACGAACGGGCAATAAATATTAGTAATGCGGCGCTCGGCGAACGAACTAGATATCTGAGCTATCCAGTTGGCCAGATCGTTTTTACTTACGTCGCCCTGCTGAATCTCGTATTCTAAGTCGAATTCGAAAGGCACGAACTGATGATCTACGATTAGTTCAGAATCAGATAACACGGCCTGGATTTCATATTCGCCTGCATTAGCACCGCTTTTAATTACGAGCTTGTCGCCTGCGTTAACTTTGCTCGTCGTGATAAATTCAGCATTAGCGTCTACGAATTTATTGCGTGAGTAAGTCCCTGCTTCGACTAGCATCATAATATCGATCAGCGTATCGACGGCCTGGGTATCAACAGCGCCTATAATGCTGTTAGTCTTATAAAGCGCCAGGATATCTCGGTCGAAGACATAAGTGCCGGGATAGGTAATGCTTATGACGTCTGATTCAGTCACGACATGCAGCATCATGCCATCAGGGAACATCCATTCTTCAGGCTTTTCAGCATAAGTACTCGGGGTTACATCGTAGGCACGGATTTTTAATGCTTTGTGGCCCGGGGTCGGAGCTGACACGCGGGTAATGGCGTCGCCCTTGACATAGCTGATTTTCAGAGTATGGCCTTGAGCGATAATATCTTCCATGTTGCGATCGGCCCATGAAAGATACCAGAAACCGCCGTCAGTGATTATGATAAAGTCACTGCCTTGCACGAAATTCTGAATGCTCGGTATCGAGGCTTTGACAACGGCCGGGTTGATTGGCTTGTCGGCAAGCAATACACGCTTTTCAGTAATATGTGTGGCGTTGATCGAAATAAGCTCGGTTACGGGCTCGATATTGGTAATCTGACCTTCAACGAGCATGCGATCATATTCTGTATATTCGGCTTCGTTCTGAGTATTAAGCCCGAAAGCGTTTACGATACCGGCGATATTTGCAGCAGATTTGTATCTGATCTGTGCGATGCTATCTCCGTCAGGGGCGATGACTACTGCGTGATAGGCCGTAGTGTCTTCGGTGAGAACGAGCCAGGTGCTTGGTGCTGATGTTAAGGCATAGCTGACCAGGGCGCCGGCAGCGATCGTTTCTTCAACGCGATCGAAATGAAACGTTACGCGAGTCGGAGCATGGCCTGTGAACGCATAGTCATGAATAGCACCATCGCAGTCAAAGCTTACTGGTTCCATAAGGACAGTCTCAGTGCTATTGATGCCATTGAAACTCGTCACACCATCGGATACGTCAATATAGCCGACTTTAATAATTTTATCCATGAAGCCGCTGTTGTGAATGCCGATGCGCTCGCGCTTTTCAGTCGGATCTGACATTGCGTTTACGTGGGCCTTAAGTGCCTGTGCAACTTGTAGATTATGCGTTAAGCAAGTAATAGCGTAAACGTCGCTCGACTGCAGTTCTTCGAGAGCTGCAATATAGCCGTCTAAGTCATCGCTTAAGATTGGCATAGCAGCTACGAAGCTGTTCTGGCCTAATACCGAAAGCGTCAGGCTGGCGCCGTAAGCCAACGGATTATCGGGCGTAATTTGATCTGCACCGACTTCGTTAGTTAAATCGTCTTTGGACCATTCGAAGGGCTTAATACGATCGGTTCTTAGTGCTTTAAAGCTAATTGCTACGTTTCCAGAAAAGCCCATGTTCGGAGTAAGTCTTAACGAGAAGCCGGTGATTTCTTCTTCGACGATATAGCCGACGCTGCGAATTTCATAATTTTCGCTTTCAGCTACTACTAAAGGCGCTGCGAGTCTCAGCGTATGGCTGTCGATTATTTCGAGAATCTTATGATAGCCTGCGTTGGCACCAGCCGGGATTCTGAGATAATCACCGTCGTTAGAATTCTCATCGGTATGCAGCACGATGCTCATGGCCAAAAAGTCTTTCGTATAGTCTACGAACTGATCTTCGAAGCCGACTAAAACATTGCCCTCAAGGCCTAACGTCGTTAGATTAGACTCAGCAACGACGAATTCTTCGCCATACTGAATTACACGAACTTTAAGTGTGCTGTCATCTAATACAGCGCCGGCCTTAAGATCGCTCGGGAAATAATATAAATGCTCGAAATTGCCGTAAGTACCAACGATTTCATCAGTGAATATCTGATACAGCGGCCCGACGACGCATGATTGTAGCACGGCCGGCCGAATATCAGCCTGAGGCATTCTAAATTGCTGATAGACTTCGACATCTGGCTTAGAGTATGTCATTTGCCTTCCTCCAGATTAAATAAATAACTCTGCTAATTTATAGGCACGAAATAAGCAATAGTCAAGATTTGTATTGTATTAATAATTAGCTGCCAAAAGGAGGTGGAGGCAATGTAGCTGCAATCTCAGCTTCTACGACTGCCTTTTTATCCTCGTCCAGCACTAGCCCACCGTTCCATTTATAGCAGCCTAGCATTATATCGTCAGGCATCCCGTCGATTTCTGCTGCTTGATAATCAGGAGGAGAAGGCTGCAATTGGGTCAAATCTACAATATATCCATCTTCATCGAATTTAAGATAAAAAACGGTCATTATAATACCTCTTATGTAAATTTTCGAACTGCAACATAAGGACTCACTGTATATAATCCTACAGCTGTAGTGTATACACCACCTTCTTTACTAGAAACATCACATTTTTGTGATCTGCCGGGGAGGGTTTCAGAATATACAGGGGTCATGTCATAAACTCCCTTGGATATCTTTTTATAAGCATTGAGCACGTGCTCAGCACCATCATGGGTAGGTGCCCCAGCAATTACTAAATACTCCTCATCAGTAGATATCGCTACACCACCTACTTGATAGCTATCAATATCTAGTGTTGTAGTAAGCTCATATCTGCTATTAGCAACTGACCATACATAAACTGTGCATGTAGACCATCCCCCTACTGCTAGCACAGACCCGTCCGGGGACAATGATGCATGATGAGTTCCAGTGGATCTGATTGTATCAGGGTTTGCAGTCTTTACATACTTTGATAAGCCAGAAGACCATCTATAGGTAGTTACATATGGGCTATTTGAATTATGTGCTGCAGCGATTACCTGCCCATCGTCCGATATAGCACACCCATAAGTACTACCATACATGTTAGTATCAAACGCAGTGCTGTCTAAGACATACGTACTTGTCCCAGAATTCCATCTAAATAAAGAAAGCGAAGAAGAGAATGCAGATCCTATTATTGCTATAGATCCATCAGAAGATATAGCAGCAGCATGCGCCCCATTCAAAGCACTTCCTGAAATAGCTGTTCTTTCCCATTTAGAATTTGCACTAGACCGTTTATAGGCAGACATATAAGGGGACGAATTGTATTGAGTAGTTACCAAAAAGTTACTATCGGCTGATATGGCACAATCTGTTGGATATATAGGGGCAACATCATAAGATATGCCTTCATATCGATTATTTCCTGCATTCCATGCATAAGTAGACATATTTGGTGAGTTCAAAGCTACCGTAGCTATTTCTAAACCATCTCCCGATACGGCTGCCCGATAGCAGCCATTTCCTGCTGCTGGAGTGATAGACACTATAGTGAATGCTTGAGTAGCGACAAATTCACTAAGCACCGCATAAGTTACATCGCTTTTTTGAACTCTTAAATGGGATGCAGCAGCATCTACTACGTCTCCTAATGCAGCATATACAGTTGTGCTACCATCTCTTAAAGTAATATATTCTGATCCCACCTCGGCCGTAGTCGTATAAAGATCTATAGAGTATGTGGCTTCGCCCCTACGATAATAAAGCTTCTTAGCATGTAATGCCATTTACGGACTCCTAATAAAATTTATCGCACCTCGTAATAAAATACAATTCTCCGAAGGCAATCCTCCGGAGAATCATAGATCGTTATCATTATACCATCCATATATCGCCGTTTACCGGGCTGGCTGGCGCTGAAGTGGCTATTCTGCTCGGATGGGCATGATCCCCCCTAGCAGGGCTGGTACTGGCTCCGGTGCCCCCAGTTGTAGTTGCCGCTGCCGGTGTAGACGCGTACCAGGCCCCCGCGGCCACAATGCCAGAAGTACTTGTAACTATAGGAAGACCTGCTGTAGTACCAATATACCCCGTATTAGTAATATTCCCGTGAGTGTGCGCGGTAGGAGTTCTGGCATCCGATAGCCGGGAATCGTTGCCCTGACAATAGGTCCCAGCCGCAGTCCCGAACGCACCGGCCTGGAGAACGCCGGAAGTTCCGGTTATAATTGGCACGCCAGCTGTAGAGCCTATAGCGCCGGCGGAAGTGACATTACCGTGAGTGTGCGCGGATGTGGCTGCACCAATGCCTGCTGGGGTTACTGTGTGAGTGTGATCCTGGCGGGCGAATGCGGTGCTTGTACCCGCAGTACCTGCTGACGTGCTTAAAGTGGTAGTAGTACTGGCGTAGCTACCGACAGTTACTACGCCAGATGCCCCAGTAATAACAGGCAGGTTTGCCGTGCTGCCAATAGCTCCTGTATTAGTAATATTCCCGTGAGTGTGTGCGGTAGGAGTTCTGGCATTAGATAGCCGGGAATCGTTGCCCTGACAAT
>Ga0209200_1004137_pt1 | contig 12000 bp, 12 predicted proteins | sample AD_UKC033_MetaG_FD_184406 | JGI IMG/M metagenome (GOLD analysis project Ga0209200, IMG submission 184406) | Active sludge microbial communities of municipal wastewater-treating anaerobic digesters from USA - AD_UKC033_MetaG (SPAdes) (version 2) | ecosystem: Engineered > Bioreactor > Anaerobic >...
ATCGTAAAGGGATGGGGGTCGATCTTGCCTTCAAGGAACTTGAGGATGGCGCCGGTTCTCAATTCGATCCGGTTTTAGTGAAGAAAATTATGAGTCTTTCCGTTTGTCGCGAAAAGATCCTATCGATCATTCGGAACAAAGCACATCAAGGAGAATGAAAAGCATGAACAAAAAATGGAGGCCCAACCATGCGAATCGCTGTCATTGGATATTCCGGAAACATAGATCAATCTCCCGTTCGGGAGTTAGGTGACCTCTGTCTTGCCCTTGGCAAGCAAATCGCCAGACTGGGGCACTCTCTTTGGAGCGGAGGGCGTGATGGCGTGATGGCCTTGGTGTCGATGGGAGCCGCTTCAGAAAATGGAGAGACCTTCGGAGTCCTTCCTTATGATGCGGATGAAGAGATCGTGCGCCCTTGTCCGTACGTCAAATACCCGATCTACACGGGCTTAGATTTCCAAATGCGTAGTTTTGTTCTATTGAAGAACGCCGATCTGGTCATTTCCATCGGAGGTGCTTCGGGAACTGCGATCGAGATATTCGCCGCTTACAGCTACGGGAAACCGTTGATTCTGATGGAGAACACCGGCGGCGTCACGCAAAAGATCGCCGGTTGGTTTGAACAGAGTACGCCCCCATTCTATCTGGATTACCGAAAGTCAGCGCCGGCTTATATTGAGACCCGTGTCGAAGACCTCGTAAAATACTATGTGTAGGTGACCTCATTGTCTTTATTAGCCATTTCGCTTTCACTACTGACGTTAATCTTTTTACAGAGAAAAACGAAGCGCTTGCTCTTGGCAATCCTGGCTTCTATCATCGTCCTGATCTGCTTTCGGTTTGACCCGGTTTCTCTAGGTTTGAGTATTATCGAGCCCTATACCGATCCAGCCTTCTACAAACTCATCGTCACCCTATTCCTGATATACTTTTTCAGCCATGTCCTGACATTTTCGGGAGACGCCCGAACCTTTACCCAATCCTCCCAAGCTTTGTTTGATAACCCGACTGCGATCGCGTTTATGCCGACCTTGATCGGCTTTCTTCCCATGCCTGGAGGAGCGATGTTTACGGCTCCGATGACCAGAAACTTAGGAGAAGCCGATCATAAAAATCCGGATTATCTTTTGGCCGCCAATTACTGGTTCCGTCACACGGTAGAATTCTTCTGGCCTGTTTACTCGGCGATGTATCTCATCGTCTCATTGACCGGTAAGAATTTGGCCTCATTTTCGATGACGCTATTCCCCGTCTTTTTAGCCGGATTTGTGAGCGGCTGGTTCTTCCTCAATGGGTTTCGATTACCCCGCATCAAAAAAGCGCCGCTTAGAGACCTGAAGGGGCTATGGCTGGTCGGGTTCATCATTTTGATCGGGGTTCTCATCCTCGGCTTTAACGTCGAAGGGTATTTGGCCTTACTGATCTGTATCGGCGCTTACTCCTTAGTTCGCCGAAAACATGTTTTTCCGGCGTTGATCGGAGCTCTACAAAAATGGGACGTGTATCTTTTACTCTATCTTTTCTTTGTTTACAAAAGCTACTTAATTCGGGTGGGATTCCCGGCTTCCTTAGCCGCCGATTTCCAGGCGATGAACCTTGGTGTCGGCTGGATGACTGCCCTATTGCCCCTTTTTCTCGGTATCGCGACGGGCATCACGCAAAGCACGGTTGGCATCACAACGCCGTTGTTAATGGCGATGGGTGCTGATGCGACATGGCTTTATTTTTGGTCGGTTGTCGGGGTTCTCGTATCTCCTGTCCATCTATGCGCCGTATTGACGGCGGATTATTTCAAGGCTGATATGACAAAACTGTTTATCCGAATCCTCCCGATGATTGCGATATCGGGCGTGGTGTTATGGATCCTCTAAACGAAACGGATCGCAGTCGTTTCTTTTCCAGAGAGCATGTTAACGCCCTCATCGCCGATCTGGCCGAAACGCTTAAAAAAACCCATGCAGAAACAGCCGATCTTCTTATCGCACTCCTAAAAAACGATCCCTATCAGAAAGCGCCGGCCGCGTCAGCGAACCCTGTGTGCGAGGCACTTTTCACTATTCAGAGGAGAGAAGCAGAAACCGGTCGGCCTTCCCTCTTTTCGGAGCTCGAACAGAACGAAAAGACCCGCCCAAGAGGGTTGAGGCTTTCTTTCTTTGGCCAATACGTTTACCGTGTGCTGAAAGAATGGGGAGCCGCGGGGGATTTGCGTTTGTTGGCGGAGATGGCGAGAAGTGCGCGGTACAGCCGAAACGAAGTCGAGATGTCGGAAGCGTTAACCGTCTTCTCGGGCGCTCTTAAAAGGAGGGAACAATCCTTCTCTGATCGGATGGACGAAATCGCAAACGGACGACGATCGGCCTCTTTCCGCCCCTTGATAGAGGAAGCGGATTGCCTTTCGAAAGAGCTTTTAGATAGCCTCCGTATTCTAAAAACGTGCTCCGAAGAATGCGCGTCTTCCGAAGGACATCCGGCAGGTTCAGACCATGGACTGGGGTTACCTATCTCCGATAAAATAACGGGCGTTATTAGTTCGGCAGAGGGCTTCTTGGAAAAGGTCCTCTCCATTGTCGAAGTTTACGAAACGGTTCGGGAAAACGAATATGAACAACTGTTTGCACCCGAGTCGCGAAAGATCGGCGATAACGTACTTCCGGTTCTGTTCATGCCCCAGCCCTCAGGTTCATCGCGAGAAGCCTACCATAGTTTTTTCCGAATGCTGATTCCTCCCAAAATACCCCTTCAGCTTAGCTTTGTCACGCGTTTGATCCATCGGGCAGAATCAACCATAAAACGACCGAATCCGCTTTGGAAAAAAACAGGAAAAACCCCTCTGGACAACCAAGTTCTATTATTCTTCCTCACGCTTTTAAAACAGGTTCGAACGGGGCGAACCACCCTATCAGAGATCATGCAAAAGATACCCCTCACCGAAGGGTTATCCGCTTTGTTCATGAGATTGCATCTCGCCCGGGACTTATGGTTTCAAGACTGCGCTTTTCGCGAACTGGAGGAGGCGCTCCGGCGAAAACGGATGAAAAACGATTACCTTGGGATACAGATAGAGACGACCAACTGCCAGATCATGATCGGACACTGCCATATGAACGAACTCTCGTTCCGACTGATGGGTCGGCGAGGATAAATCAAAAGGAGTTGAAAACCATTGAATTACATTGATTTGCGAAGCGACACCGTTACCGAACCGACCGATGAGATGCGAGAAGCGATGAAGACTGCCCCTGTCGGTGATGACATTTACGCGGATGACCCCACGGTAAACTGTTTGGAAGAAAAGGCCGCTCGGGAACTGGGGAAAGAGGCGGCACTTTTCGTTCCGTCGGGAACCTTCGGCAATCAGCTCGCGATATTGACTCACACTCTGCGTGGCGATGAAGTGTTAATTCCTGAGGACAACCATATTGTCATCCACGAAGCCGGCGCTTCCGCCGTCATCGCGGGCGTTCAGTTACGTTTCGTACCGGCGATTCGGGGCAAGATTCAGCCGGAAGGACTCGAAGCGCGCATACGAGAAGACGATTTACACACACCGCGGACAGGACTGATCTGCGTCGAAAATGCACATTCCTCCGGCGCCGTAGTTTCTCTGAACAATATGGCGGAGATCTTTAGCATCGGCCAAAAAGCAGGCATTCCTGTTCACCTGGATGGCGCCCGTATCTTCAACGCCGCCGCCGCATTGGGTTGTAAAGCGAAAGATATCGCCCAGTATGCAGATTCGGTTATGTTCTGCCTTTCCAAAGGACTCTGCGCGCCGGTGGGGTCTATCGTCGCCGGTACTGCCGAGTTTATCCGAAAAGGGAGGAAAAACCGCAAAATCATGGGGGGGGCTTTGCGTCAAGCCGGCGTTTTGGCGGCGCCGGGTATCATCGCTATGGATAAGATGAGCCGGCGCCTTTCAGAAGATCATCGGCGGGCAAAAGCGTTAGCCGCAGGCCTTTCAAACCTTAAAGGGGTCGCGGTATTCTCAGAGCAATTAGACATTAATATGGTTTTTTTCACGATCGACCCCGGCATCGACACACGCGATAAATCGCGTAATCGAGAAGTCGGCAAGCGGCTCGGTATGTTCCTGAAAGAAGAGTTATTCAAGCAAAACATCAAGATTAACGGCCCGGAAGGTCAGGTTTACCGATTTGCCACCCATTACTGGATATCTGACGAAGATATCGCCAAGGTCCTTACCTGTATGGCGAAAGCGCTCGAAGACTTCCCCCGAAAGAATGGATAAACATATCTCCACATATAACGAGAGCGCTCTCCACGATAGTCTCAAAGCATACTACAAAGGGGACGACGGACTTTCGGAGGTAGCGATAAAAGGGTATTACGTCGATGTTCTCAGGGACGGAACGATCTATGAAATACAAACGGCCAACCTCGGGGCGATGAAGCGCAAACTTTCGATGTTAATAACGGATTGGCCGGTTGTTGTCGTGTATCCGATACCAGCCGTGAAATGGATTACACGGATAGACGATCAGGGTAAGGGGGTGTATCGCAGAAGGTCACCCAAAAAAGGAACCGGTTACGATGTCTTCAAAGAACTGATCTATCTGGCGCCCCTTCTACCCAATCCGGCAATCACCATCGCTCTTGCCTTTGTGGAAGTGGAAGAAGAGCGCTGCGATGACGGAAAAGGCAGTTGGAGAAGAAAAGGGGTGAGCATTGTCGATCGGAAGCTGCTTTCGATTCAATCGACGCAAATGCTTTCGGATCCGGAAGAGTACCGAAGCTTCCTCCAACTGGATGAAAAGAGCCCCTTCACGACGGCAGACATCAAGCGAAAACTCTCGGTATCGGCTTCTCTTGCGTCGCGGATCGCCTATTTCCTGAGAAAAACGCAGATGTCGGAGTTCATCGGAAAAACAGAGAGGAAACATCTGTATCGGTGGCGAGCGGAATCAGACCCTATCAGGTCAGGTTTCGAAACGGTGAAAGGAGAAAGAGGTGAAACACGAAAACTTTACAATGCGTGAAGAGAAGGCCCATGCGATATCCCATAGCGCAGGGGTGCTTCTCGGGGTTTTGGCGCTTGTACTCCTGACTGTTTTTTCTGTCATGGACCGAGATCCCATCAAGATTTTCAGCAGTATCGTTTACGGTATTACCATGATCGTTTTATATTTGAGCTCCACCCTCTACCACGGATTCCAGAAAGAAAACATTAAGAACCTCTTCGAGATCTTTGACCATTCTTCGATATATTTGCTCATTGCCGGAACCTACACGCCGTTTTTGTTGACTGTCTTCCCGGGTATAACGGGTTGGGTTCTCTTCGGCGTCATTTGGGGTATCGCGTTATTCGGCATTGTGTTCAAAATCTTCTTTATCAAAAGGTTCGTCGTGCTCTCGACAATGCTCTATATCGCGATGGGTTGGTTCATCGTTTTCGCTCTCCGCGCCGTGTTTAACGCCTTGAGTCCTCGCGGTTTCTTCTTTCTGCTATTCGGCGGGATCATGTATACCGCGGGAACATTTTTCTACCTCTATCGCGGTTTTCGCTACCATCATCTGGTCTGGCATCTTTTCGTCTTGGCCGGAAGTCTTTTTCATTTCTTCGCGATTTTGTTCGATATCGTTCTGACATAACAGAAGCCCGCTGAGGGCCAGCGGAAAGGCGAAAGGAAAGGGAAGATGCTGCCGAAAGAAATGATCAGGAGAGTTTTCTGCATAGGTAGAAACTACCGATTACACGCGCAGGAGCTGAACAACGCTCTCCCGGAAAAGCCGGTCGTATTTTTAAAACCGAAAGAGTCGGTTTTTTTCGAGGGGACGGATATAATCCATCCCGGCTGTGGGAGGGACTTGCAGCATGAATCGGAGTGGGTGGTACGGATTGGAAAAGAAGGGGTTTTCAAACAAGGGGAATCGGCCGGAGACTGGATCGATAGTATGACGCTGGGATTGGACCTCACTCTACGCGATCTGCAGGAGGCGCTCAAAAAAAAGGGGCTCCCCTGGGAAAAAGCGAAGTCTTTTGATCGGAGCGCCCCTTTAGGCGATTTTGTTCCCTTTAACCCCGAGTTGTCCCTCAACGGGATCACTTTCACTTGCCACGTAAACGACCGTTTAAGGCAGACGGGAAACACGGGGGCGATGATCTTTCCGATAGAAACGTGTTTAGCAGAGATATCCCGTTATTGGCGGCTGCTACCCGGGGATATCGTGTTTACGGGCACGCCTGAAGGCGTCGGGTCCTTGTCGCCCGGAGACAGAATCACTATCGCTTCCGCTTCTATCGGCGTTTTTACTTGGAACATCGTATAACGGTGAAATTTCTCGACCTATTGCGTCGTCACCGATATCGGTAATGTCGAATGGGTACCTCCCGCTATTGCACCGAATGTTCCGTTCCGGATTTCGACCAGTTCTTTTCTGCTCGTATTCACTTGCCAGTAAAAACCTTGCCAGGTCGCCAAGCGGATATGGAACAAGTACGGATAAATCTGGGCTTTATTCCAGTCATTAGCGTATGAAAGAACCGTGCTTTGAGCGGCGATCTGGATGGATTGAGATTCAATGACATAAATTAGATACGCGTCGTGGAATCGGATTAAAAACCGAGTGGGAGGCACATTGTTCGAACCACCGATCACCTCGAGCGTGACATTCATCTGAGTATCATGACCGACATTCGTGCCAAATTGGCCATTGGTGGTTTTAAAAACCTTCTTTTGAGAGGTGTTGATCTTCCAGAAAAAGCCTTGCCAGGTGCTGAGCCTCATATGGTACAAGTAGGGCTGCACTTGTTGTACGATCCAGCCGGTACCGTACGACAGCACTTTTCCGTGGGCCGCAATTTGTAGCGTTTTACTGGACGGGACATAAGCGAGGTAAGCGTCTGTGAAGTTCAAACGGAAACTGCTAGCCAACATGAGAGCCGCCAGGACCAGGATCAGAAAGACAAACAGAATCGGTATTTTCTTCATACTTTTCATACCTCCTTTTCTTCTCTTACACTCCCTAAACGACCGGTCACAGATTCCCCAACGTCGATAACGCATGCCTTATTAGGTTAAATTATACTCCCTTTTTCGGAAAAATACACATTATTAACGCTCGAGTCACCTCGATTGGAAAAAAGGGCGGAGGTCGTGACGGCGGGATTCAGATCATATCGAAATGCTCTCCCCCGATTCGAACGGAACTGTTGTCGACGGGTTCGTCTGGCGGTAAGTCTGAAAAGAAGCAAACGAAGGCAATCATTACGCGCGCCTGTGGGCAGGTTTTTTTAAAGGAGGGCGCGCCCTACAACCCGAATGATCGCGATCACGGAGGTATCTTAATGCGTGAAATATCTCTTTATGCGTTCGCCGTTTTATTTCGTCGATTCGCGAAAACCGGCGATCGCTCTTGTCCGTAAGATGAGAGTAAGAAAAAACATGAGCGCCAGAGTGATGCACCCGGAAAGGATGAAGGCAGAAGAGACCGTATACGCATCGGATATCCAACCGACAAAGGTATTTCCGATCGGCGAAGAACCCGTGTAAACGAGCGCGTAAATGCTCATCACGCGACCTCTATATTCATCATCGGACTGCACTTGCATCGAAGAATTCGCCGTCGTCGTAAACGAGATATTGGACATCCCGATTCCGGCCACTAAGACCATCGCGAGCCAAAACTGTTTGACAAACCCCGTGATAATAAACAGAACAGCCGTCAGAACAGGCAGTATCCTCATAAAACCTTTTCGAATTCCTTTCCGGCTATTAGAAGCCAAGGACAGGGCGCCGATCACAGAACCCACTCCCAAACTGGCCATCAGAAAGCCGTATCCGGAAGCGTCCAGATTCAGTTGGTTCTTCGCTAAAACAGGAACCAAAACGCTATAATTCATGGCGAAGACACTGACGATCGCGAGCAAGGCGATCGTTTGAGTGAGTTCGCGGTTTCGGAAAACGTACCGCAGTCCTGCAAGCATATCGGGGACCCAATTCCTGCGCTTATTCTGGATCATTTTATCCGGTACCTTTATTTTCCACAAACCGGCCAACACCGCGAGAAAGGTGACCCCGTTGATGAAAAAACACCATCCGGCCCCCACCCACCCCATCATCACGCCTGAAAGCACGGGCCCGACGATTCTGGCCAAATTAAAGACAGTTGAATTGAGGGCGATCGCGTTGAGCAAGTTTTCTTTGCCTACCAACTCCGTCATAAACGACTGCCGCGCTGGAATATCAATGGTTTTTATGATTCCCAATGAAAGAGAGACGATGAAAACTTGCCAATAAGCCACCTGACCGGAAAAGATCAAAATAGCCAAAACAAAGGCCAACCCCATGGAAATGGTTTGCGTGTACAGTAGAAGTCTGCGCTTTGGAAATCGGTCGACAAAGACCCCTGCAACGAGAGAGAACAAAAGAACCGGAGTGAACTGCGCGACACCTAATAACCCCAATAGCAGAGGAGAGTCGGTGATCTCCAGGACTAACCAGGACTGCGCCGATGTTTGCATCCAGGTTCCGATTAACGAAACCATATGCCCTGTCCAAAAGTATCGAAAGTTTTTTACCGTAAGCGCCGGGAAGGCGCGATAAAATTTTTGCCTTAAAAACTCCATCGATGAATCAACCCGTTTTCCTTTATCATTGATAGATTCTGTATCAATATCAGTTACCGTTCGTCCTCTCGGCGGTTTACCAGAGTACGCGTGCCAGTTATCGCGATTTCGAAACGGTCCGCGCTGCTACACCACATTAAAACAGAACGAAAAAACGGTAATTCGCTTACCTTACTTTACCACAAATTACTCTGTTTTCCTCCCAACACAAAACGCGCCATCCTGTTCAGGTTTTTTCTTCGCATGAAGTGAGTAATATTTTCCTTAATACCTTGCCTATACTTCTCCCGCCGGCGTAGAGAAAAAAAGGAAGAAAAATAAATTTAACGCCCCGGTATTTTTTGCTGTTTTTGATTTTTCGGCTTTTCCAGAGCTGATAGAATCACGATCAGGTATAACAAGATACCTCCGTTGGCAAATAGAATCACTCCGACGACCAATCCGGGCAGGATAAAAGAAATCAACATGGACGTCCCGAACAGAATTGAAAGGACTGCCAAGATCAATTGAGTGATGAAAAGTCTTTTCAAAATCAAGGGGTTCTTTCTCCACGGTGTGGTTGATTTTTCTAACCGCGACCTTACCGTTTTTATAATCGTGATGATTCCACCAAGTATATTCAAAATCCCAATGATACTCGTCAGCGGTTTCACCAGTATTTCAGGAATAATGACGGATACGATCCCCAACGTTGCGAACAGAAGTCCAATAAAAACCATTAACCAGCTGCGAGGAAAAGCGCCGACAGGCGTACTACCTGACGCCAGCATTTGAACAGCAAAAATGACCATCAGCAGTCCGAGTTGCGCGCTCCCGGAGAACGGGAGCTGTCCCAAATTAATTGGAATTAACAGCGCTCCCAACAACATCATAAAAACGCCGTTTACCAAAAGCATCGTTTTATCGGTCGAAAGCGTAAACCTCCCCGGATTGGCGTTCTCCGCCTGCGGAAAAGTCAGGTAAATCTTTCTGAGAACCAGTGCGAGATAGATAATCGCGATCCCGAAAATCGAGGCGATTACGGCAGTTAAGGTTATGCTGAGCAAGTGGCGCATTAAAACGATAAATCCTATGATCATAGAAAGCAGATATACTGTACCGCAGCTAAAAATCAGATGTCGGAAAATGCCACCGTAGTTTAACCAGGTTTGTAGTTTCCTTTTTGAAAAATACATTTGAAGAAGCATCAGCAAACTGCCGGGAGTGAAACAGACAAACAGCAGTGTGCGGGGGATCGCACCTAAAAGGTCGGGGATAAAGCAGGTTACGATACCCACTCCGGCAACCGCAATACCGAGAGCAATTAAGGGTATCGACCGATTCATATCTCCAAAAGGCGTTTTGCCGAGGGTAATGCTTTGCAGAGCAAAGATAAACAGAAGCAATCCATACAACCCATTTTCATAATAGGGCAGTAACCCCACCGCTACCGGAAAAAGCAAAATTCCTGTAAGGAGCACCATTAACCCGGCGATCAACAGTAGCGCCGCTTCCAAAGGAAGACTGGCTTCGGTCTTGAAGAGGTTTTTGACTACGTCTTTCATCTTAGCTTAATAGTAAGTCCCTTTGATACGATAGTTTTCGCGACGTTCGGCCGCTGTATTTCGAGCGATTTTGTCAAATTCCGGGCGGTTTTCTCTGTATAACCGATCATACTCACGCATTTCTTGAGGTAAAATAATGATCAGGGATTTCTTTTCCAGCTCCTGAAAAATTGTGTCGATTGCTTCATCGACCGTAACCGAATTGGGGGGCGGTGTTAACTCTCCGAAAATTGCGGTTCGAATATTTCCCGGACATATGGCACTAAAATTTAGCCCTTCGACTTCCAACTCATACTGCAAACTCTCGGTCATGGATATCACCGCGCTTTTGCTCGCGGCATAAACCGCCTGATAGGGGACCGGTACCCTACCGGCGATAGACGCGGTGTTAACGATATGTCCAAACCCCTGTTCCCGCATGATGGGAATGGCGGTGTAAGTACCATAGACCACACCCATAAAATTCAAATCCATAACATTCTTCCAGATTTCGAAGGTAACTTTTTCGGTCTGAATCGTCATTCCAACGCCCGCGTTGTTGAATACAAAGTCGAGATGCCCTTCCAAAGCTTTGGCGTTATAAATCAGTTTTTCGACTTCCTCCCGCTTCGTGACATCGGTAAGCTGAGGGAAAACCTTCCCGGGGTATTTCAAACTTAAGCGATCGAATTCTTTCGTCAGATTTTCCTTATTGAAATCACCCATAAATACTGCTCTCGCCCCTCTTGAAAGCAAATGTTCCGCAAGGCCCAGACCGATACCCGAAGCCGCTCCCGTTACCACTGCCACTTTGTCAAAAAAACCGTTCATACCTTTGCTTCCCCCTTTTTATAATAGAGTTTTCGAATAACCGCCATTGAGGCTTCCTGAACACTTGAACATCATTGCATCGATATAATTCACTGCCGGCAACTCCGATAAAGATTTGATGACATGGCTTTGTAAAGGATGACGTTCCGGTGTGAGCATCGTCCATTGCACTCTGCCTTCACCATACCAGGCTTGTTTTATCGTTATTTCCTGCGGGTAAAGGGTCGCTTGGCTTACGGTCGCCCCTCCTTTGCCAAGATTGGGTAAATAACGCCAGCCAAACAGGTTAATTTTCGAGTGCTCGTTCAGTTTACGCATATCTTCCGGTGAAGCCCCTTTTTTTGTATAAAAGTCGATTCCAAGGAAAGTACAGCTCTCATAACTGGCAAATGTGAACCAATGATCCTCTACATGGCGCTCATTGGCGATGTCAGCGAATACCTTGGGTACCCCGTCCTCTTCTCTCCCACCGATGATTGGACAGGTTTTGTTTTCCCAAACCACCAGGGCGTAATCGCCATAAAGCTCTTCGGACTTACCGGTAAATTTAACCGGCACTGTTACTTGTATCAGTCGATACTCCCCACCCGACATCCAAACCACATCCCGGCAGTTGGAATACTGAACAGTAAGGATCGGTTCACGGAGTTCGAATACTTCGGGTAAATATTGGAGCAGCGCTTCCTGATCGGTTTCATATCGTACGTTAAAGCACAACATATCACCATACACGGCTTTCCACGGATTAAACGGCGTTCCTCCGAAGTGAGCAGGCATTTTATAAACATAATCGTCCCGTAACTTAAATTTTCCGCGCATATGCCACCACCTTTTAAAGATTTCATTTATTATAACGCATCTTGAGCCCAAGCTAATCAATGAAGATAAAACCGAGATACTCAGGAACGCTAAAGCGAAGGGCTCGGCGATAGGAATCGTTCCAATTGAATTCCGGTTCCATATTTGGTAGAATAGAAACGGAGAACGGAAGATGCGTTTCGTTCCCTTTTCATAAGGGAGGGATCACTATGGAAGAGGAACTGTGTTCTTTTACCGAAT
>Ga0209200_1004138_pt1 | contig 11998 bp, 18 predicted proteins | sample AD_UKC033_MetaG_FD_184406 | JGI IMG/M metagenome (GOLD analysis project Ga0209200, IMG submission 184406) | Active sludge microbial communities of municipal wastewater-treating anaerobic digesters from USA - AD_UKC033_MetaG (SPAdes) (version 2) | ecosystem: Engineered > Bioreactor > Anaerobic >...
GCGGACGGTTGAACAGGCACCCTGAAATGGGGCAGTTTCCGATAGCAATGGCAGCCTTTGGGTCGGGTATTTTCTCCCAGAGGGTGTGCAGCTTCTCTTCCCATCCCGGGGTGTAGGCTCCGATGACAAGCAGGATGTCTGCCTCTCTCGGATTGTTATGGACATAGATGCCATACTGTTCGATATCATAGCGGGGAGAGAGGCATGCCAGCACCTCGATGTCACAACCATTGCAGGACCCGACATCGACATAAGCCACATGGATGGAACGTGAGCGGACCAGGTTCTTCACCGATTGGAGGAGGCTCATTGAAGAATCACTTCCCGGATCATCTCCCGTCCAGCAAGAACAGCATCATTTTCAGGTCTCCCCTCTTTTACCAGGGCATATACCTCCTTTTTTATCCGCTCCATCTCGCCGTCGCTTATAAGTGGCACCGCCCGGGTATAGAGCGCTGCACCGATTTTTTTTTCAAGGGGGGGATTCGTCTCCCTTGCCATCCGCCCCTGGTCATACCGGGCAGGAAGGTTCTCAAGAAGCATCATATCGAAATGATCAATCATCCATTTGCGGAGCTTGATCTGAGGAATATTCAGTTCCTCCGCAATCGACCGTACCACCCGGTCATGCCGTGTGCTGGTAAGTATTGCATATTTCATCGCCGAGAGATCCTTTTCGTAGAGATACCCGGTCATAGCACACCCAGAAATTTCATGATTCCGTAGATCACGAACAGGAGGATCGCAGCCCAGAGCATGACGATCTCCCATTTATGAACACTCTCGTGTCGGCTGTACCAGTAAAACCCCGTTGCTATCAAAATGAGACTCCCTGCAGCAAGTGCTCCAAGTGCGGTAGAAGGTCGCTGGCCTATCTGTATTACCAGGATTACCAGATAGGTGATACCTGCTCCAAGAAGAATCTCCCGGATCATGCAAACACCCCGAGAACTGCGGCATAGACCACCATGATCCCGGTGATCACCATCTGGACGGTGACGCTGTCGAACGGTGAGAGCATGGGACTTAGTGCACAGACGAAGGAGAGAGAGAGGGTGAGGACCACCATGCCGGCAAGTGTCCACCAGAGAGGGATGCCCCCGATAAACACCGTTATGAACAGAAACATGAGGACATAAGTCTTCAGACCGTTGCAAACCTCAAGACCGGCCCTCCATACCCCGAAATGTTCTGTCTTGTACCCGCTGACGAGCTCTTTGCTCTCAACAATAGAGAAAGGTCCAAAAGGCATTTTCGAGAGGATCACAATATACATGGCGACCGCGGCAAGCGGAACGATAAACAGGAGGGGGCCATGGACCTCCTGATACTGGATCATCGACGAGATGTCGAGCGACTGGGTATACAATGTCACCACTGCAACACTGACGAAAAGAGGTATCTCGGATGCCGCCGATATCACCGATCTCACCCCGCCGAATTTTCCATACGGGGAACCTGAAGAGAGCCCGAATCCATGCTCCACGATCTTGTGAAGCATGTAAATCCCAAAGATGATCAGGATGCTTCCCCCGGCAAGCAGGACGAACAGGGCAGCGCTCCAGATGCCGATTGCAACAAGCACCACACCTACGAACAGCGTATCGCTGGCAGTGGCCGGGATCCAGGTGCTCTTAAAGGAAAATTTGAGCATATGAAGTATCTCCTGCCAGACTGGCGGGCCGGGACGGCGCTGTATTCGTGCAATCGCCTTCCGGTGGATTCCAAGCAGAAAGAGGCCGAATGTTACCGCGAAAAGGAGGTAGCCTATCATGTCAGTATCCTATAAACGGAATATCCTCCCCGTGTTCACGCGCCATCCACCAAAGGAACACACAGATCACAACAATCGGAAAACATACGACAAGGATCGCTTCGTATCCAGTGAGGGAGAGAATTCCGCCTTGTTGCAGTATGAGACCGATGAGAATAATAGCACCTGTGAGAAGCCCCAGAGCACGAAGAATGTCCTTCTTCTTTGTCATCAGATCACCAGCACAACTTCGATTACCCTTAAAAATATCAACAGGGATGAGAGGGAACACATGATCACGTACGGTGCACCGGGAGCCCTGAACATCTCTGCTTTGGCTGCATAAAACGGCGCCATACCTTCTCCCATCACCCCCAAAACGAGAAGTGCTTTCACCACAAGGGGAACAGCCAGGGCTGCGTTGCTCCAGAGCTCAACCATCGAGAGAGTCCCGGTTGTTGCTGCGATGAGAGCCGCCGCACCAAAAAGCGGGACAGTGGCAGAGAGGGCAACAATCCCATACTGGTATGCGGCATTCTGGACATGGCGGTTCTTCACTGCTGCAACTATCCCGACGTTACAGATACCCACCAGAGATATAAACAGGGTGAAATTGAAGAGATCTCCTGTCACCATCGCACCCATGGAGGCAAAGCCACACGCAATTGCCATGAACCTCCTGAATTTGAGCTCGGCAAGGGAGGTCTCCTTTGCGTAGAACGCGTCACCCCCAAAGACGATGTCCACCTGGCGCTCAGGCCTTGCAATCACAGCGAAAATGGTGAATACCAGCGCCAAGATGAACAGGGAAACAGTATAGGGGCTGAAATATACCAGTTCATCGCCGAACTCAAGGATGAAATAAGGGGTACCTCCGGGATTAACCATTCCCATCACCCCACATCGTCCCGACAAGGGACATCTTTACGATAACCTTCAGAAGGATCCCTATGGCCGCCATGAAGAGCGCCAGGAGCCAGTATTCCGGGATGAACATGAAGACAAAAAAGGCAAAGATCCATATCGCCCATGATATCCCGCTTGCCATCTCCAGGAGTTCGAAATGCTCCCGGTGTCCCCTTGCCATGAAGTAAAAGACCACGCCAAGCCCTGCAACGCCACCGCCAGTAAAACCTGACAGTATTACTCCGTAACAGATGAGAAGGACGGATATGATGAGGGGTGCGTCTGCCTGAATCACCTCGATATTCAGCCCCTGGACTTTCCTTTCCTTTAATCCTTCCTTGGTAACGTAGATCTGGGAAAGGGCCAGAAGCTCAGCGATTCCGACCACTAATCCCGGGAGGATCAGGGCTTCAGCGAGATCCGTACCGAGAAGAGCGATGATCCCAAGGGAGGGGACTTCTACCAGATCGAGGAGGAGAAGCCGATGCAGGTCATCCTTCTCGACCACAAGCGCAAAAAAGGCGATAACCCCGGCGATAAAAACCAGCAGCAACCCGATCGAATACTCCTGCCACATGCTCATCCCTTCCTGTAAAGATACGAAGCGATCGCAAATGCTATGAACAGTATGGTCGGTTCGACCACCGTATCGAGCCCCCTTGTATTATAGAGGATCTCATCGAGGATTCCCCCGGGGTGTCCAACGATCGTCGTTCCCAGATACAAGGTGGTATTTGCTATATACCAGGAAAGAGGAGTTAAATAGCTCGTTACATAGCCGGCAGTAGGGGAGTTTTCAGGATACTGTTCCTTAATATCAATTTGAACAAAAGGAGGCCCGCCCCGGTCATATGGATTGAGAGGGCTTGTTGGATCATAGGTCTTGGGATACAGCTGCTCTTCGTAATAGGGGAGGGGAAGGGAGAATATTGCAACAACAAACAGGAGGGTCACTGCTCCTGCAAAGATCGGCATAATCATTTCATAATTCGATATGATCCGCGAGATCCGCTGGATGATCATGTCCCCTCCTGTTTCTGGATCACCCTGACGTAGATAAAAGTCGAGAGGGCGGATACTCCTCCAAAGGTCAGGAGGGCGAGGGCCTCGTTGTATGAGAGCATCACAAGGAGGAGGCCCCACGCCGGTATCTCCAGGTTGATAAGCTGTACCAGATAGGTCTTTGGGCGAGGGAATGCAGATGCAATGGTTCCTATGAGAATCAGGGTCAATCCAAGGACAAATTCTGGGTTCAATCCGCCTTCCTCCTGACTGCCATAAGGATAAACAACGTTGATAGCGGGGCTATCAGCGCAGTTACCGTGAGAACGTCCAGCAGCCCACGATCTGCGAGAAATGGCATGATCCCGGCAACAATGATCCCCAACGAGATCAATTTGTCGAACAGATCCCGGGAAATGACGGTGGCAAGGGTCCCAATGATCACCATCGCTCCGAACATGAGCATGAGTATCTCATTCATTCCTGGGACCTCCGGCATACGTGCTCGCAATCGCGTTCGATTCAAGCGTGGATCCCACAAAATATGCCGCTGCTGCAACGATCGCCAGCGGATGAGGGACGAGGAGGACGATTGAGCCTGATATCGCGAAGGAGATTACATTCAGGAACGGCAGCTTTTTCATCGTGTCCTTCTCGAGCATGACCCGGATTGCGGCATACAGGGCGATGATTCCACAGACAGCAAGGGCGAGCTCGGTACCGTTCATCCTTCCCTCCACCCCCAGAGAGTGGAGAGGAGACGGCTTGCATACACATGGGAGATGCCCTGGATCGTGAGAATGGCGATCACCATCCCGATGATGAAATCGGCAGCCGAGAATCCGATGAGGGTGAAGCCATAGACGATGAAGGTTGCGGAAATACACCCGATAGTACCGGCATATCCCGGGTCATGGCATATCCGGTTTCCGATATACACAAGGAGTGCGGCCATGAGGCCGCCCGGGATTCCGGCTGCATATACACCACAGGAGGCAAGAAGGGTTCCTGCCGATGCATCAGGGGATGACACGATGTTACCCATCATGTATCCCCCATGAAGGGCACCTCCTGCCTTCTCAATATGCCTGCCTATCTCCTCAGCCCCGCTGACACCCCCCCGTTCGGGGAGTTTGAAGAGAAGATCGATTGTTACGAAGTTGAGCCAGCATACCAGAGCGGCGATCAGAATATGCAATGGGTCTGCCGGCATCTTCCAATCTCCAGTGTAGACAGGTAGCGGGGTTTTCTCAATAAAGGTTTGTATTTTACCAAAATGGGCTGTTATAATCGGTAAAATAGGGTAATTTTAATGCGGCTGATTGTTAACCCGGAATCCATTTTACCTGGCTTCAAATCCCCGGACAATCCCCATGAGAAGGATGAACACCGGGATGATCTCAAGCCTGCCGATCCACATGACAAAGATAAAAAGCCATTTTACACTCATGGGGCTTGCGGCAGTGATATACCCAAGCCCCAGGCCTACATTGCTCGCCGCAGACACCAGCTCAAATACGACCTGGTGTACACTGAAACTGGTAGGTGCCAGGTGGAATGCCACAATAGTTGCGACGAAAATTGTCAGAACATAGAGGATGATGATCAGCATATTCTTGGAGAGTTCCACTTCGGATATCCTTGTAGGGATATTACGTCCTTCATGTTTGAAGGGAACAATGACACTTCCCCTGACAAAGAGTCGCTTGAACCACCAGACAAGCCCTTCATAGCCAAGGATGACCCTGTTGGTCTTTATCCCTCCCGAAGTACTCCCCGCTGCCCCGCCAATCATCATGAGGAGGGTGATAACGAGGAGAGGGAGAGGAATCCAGTGGAGGAGCGAATTTTGAAGTCCGGTGCAGGTGTACCCGGATATCGTGCAGAATGTTCCCACCCTGATCGCTTCTGACAAGGGCAGGTTGCTGAAGAGGAAGAGGTCCAGGGAAACAATGAGCGATCCAACGAGAGAGAGGGCGAGGATCAGGCGGACTACAGAGTCCCTGAAAAACATCCTGAATTTTCCCCGGTAGATCAGAAAATACAGTTTGAAGGGGAGCGCCCCAGCGATCATGACGGGGATGAGAAGGCCTTCAAGAAGCGGATTGTTATAGTAAAACATACCTGCATCGTGGGGGGCAAAACCTCCTGTCGCCAGGGAAACCATCACCAGGTTTATTGCATCCCAGAGGGGTATTCCGGAGAAAAGGACCATCCCCGTAAAAACAATGGTGAGAAATACATAGATTGCCCACATCCTTCTCCCGGTAGAGACGACACTGGGCATCAGCTCTTCTGAGCGGCCCTCCGAGCGATAGAGTTGGATCTGTGTGAGCCCTGATCGGGATAGCATGGCAATGCCAAATGCAATCACGCCAATCCCACCTATCCATTGCATAAATGAACGCCAGAAGATCAGGGTTCTTGGCATTGTGTCGAGTGATGTCATCATGGTAAATCCCGTGCCTGTCCAGCCTGACATGGCTTCGAAAATACTGTCCGTCCAGGAGAGATCAAGGGCAAGAACGAAAGGGACAGCTCCAACAGCCGCGATGGCGAGCCAGGTAAGAGCGACGGCAACAAGGGCAACGGAGAGAGAGGGAGTGTATGCTTTTTTCGGAACTCTCGAGATAAGGAGGCCGGTTACAATGAAAATAAAGGGGACCGCACCCATCGGGATGATCATTTCCCATTCTCTGAACAGGATCAGGACAATAAAAGGGACTAGGGTGATGAGGGCAAGGAACTCGAAGATAAGCCCCATATCATGCGCAATAATCGCCAGATGACCGAGGCGCTTCATTGATAGTTAGAGTGTGTCGTGATCCAACAGCATTATACTTCCCTCAGAAAAAAGCGGAGATAGGATATTCCATACCTTTCCTAAAGAAGTTTTGGAAACAGTACAGTGCGAAAGAGACCCGGCACGATAATTGCAGAGAGGAATTTCTATCTGATATGAGGTCTAAAGGGAAGGGGTTTAGGAGGTATCTGGCCACGAATGGTCCATGCCGTTGCAGATCCGGCATTGAGTATACCCTTCACCCTTATGCTTTGTGAAAAAGCAGAAAAGGGTACCATATATGATAGAATAAAGGCCGGTTACCGGGTATGACGGGGTCATGTCAGCGCTCCTTTTTGCTCAGTGTGACAGGCTGATTCGCTCGTAGGAGGGAATAATCACCATCGAATAATCGCAGGCTGCAAGGTGGCGAAGAGCCGCGATATGTTCCAAGCCCATATGGGGATGTGATCCTTCTGCCTGTCATGTATATATCCGGTATTCCAAGATGCTGAACATGCCATACCTTGCTGGTGCTGTAGACAAGGTAGTAAACCCGGTACTGCACAGCTCCCAGGCCCTCATATATGGCATATTTCTATTCAATCTCCTTGTTTATAATATTTGCGCAGAATAATAATTCTGCGATAGGAAACAGGGGATTAGATAAAATTACCTGATTTCTATTGATCCTGCATGATATTGAAGAGAAACTACTACGCAAAAATCCCCGTGTTCAGAAAAATACGCAAAGATGTTCTTTACCAGCAAAATGGAATCGTACAATTTGAATACTCACCAGCCCGCCCTGTCTCTCACCACCCGAAACACCCCTCCCTTCAAGGATATCTAATAAACGATCAGAAGAGTATAGTACTTTACCAATGGTCGCGAGGGTTGCCGAGCCAGGTCAAAGGCGACGGATTTAGGGTCCGTTCTCGCAGGAGTTCGCCGGTTCGAATCCGGCCCCTCGCATGATGCTGTCCGGGAACGGGAAGCTTTTGTCAACAGCGATCCGAGTCAAGCGTATTCCTCATCCCTCTGGAGTAGCTCCCCTAGTCGTTTCAGCCTCCGGATTAAAATCCGACAATCGCATCTGTCGCTCTTTCAAGGATCTGACAAGAACCGTGCTCTCCTTGATGAACCGGGGGACCGGTAGTTGAAATGAGTGTGAGAGGTGATTCAGGGCAGACCGGAGATCAGCAAAAGCAAGAGGTTTTCCGGTCATCGCATGCCGGACATTCTCCCTTACATTGAAGACTCCCATGGGGATATACCCTTTTCGGGCTTCGCGGAGGATAATCACACCCGCCTGCTTTCTCTCTCTGCTGAGCGCCTCAAGAACTGCCATTTTGCTGGAATAATAGCACCCTCCGACACAGGAGTACTCTCTTTTTCCTCCGTTCCCTTCATAATCAGAAAACATCGCCTCTTCATCGCCATTTACATGAAGAAACGCCTCGATCCATTCAAATTCCCAGGGGACAGGCAGGAGGATCACCGCATAATGATTGTGAAGGCTTGAAAACTCATGCACATGAAATGAGTCGATTACTTCACAATTCCGTACTTCTGAAAGGAGGTGGTTTCCGATTATTGTATCGAAGGCGGTGATTGCCCATCTTGTCGGGACAAATCTCCGGTCTCTTTTTCTTCCCATCACGCCGGCTGACAATGCTTTCTGCACCAGGGATGGGGCGAATCCTTCTGCATGCAGATGAACCATTGCATCTCTGGCAGTGAGATCCGTGTCGTCATAGACCTTTTCGAGGCCACGTATCCAGCCTGCAGAACTGGTCTCCAGACTGTCAAGATACCCACTGGGACCAAAGGGGGTATGCTGCTCACCTGCAAAACCTCCTCTCGGGGTATCGGAAAAAACCACCTCACTCTCAAGTGATATCGATGAGAGGGCAATATCTCTCAACTGCTCAGCAAAACGCCCTGAAAGATCCCTCACATCCCATAATCGCTTTCCCCTCACCAGACTCATACGGAACCTGATAATCTCATCCTGGGAGAGGCCATCCGGGATCCAGGATTCCGGCGTGTCCATGATCCTGATGTCCCCATGGGCAGGACTTATCATAGGACCTGCATAGACCTTGGGATAGTTCCAGCTCCCGATAAAAACTGAGGGAGGAGAAGTACCTTCAAACGTCTTTCCGATCCCGACAGAAGGCATGGGATGCATTTCCGTAAGTTTCTTGAGATATTCCCCTTTGGCTGAATGCATCTGTCAGTCATCGGGAACAGATTTTAAAAAAACTGCCGGGCGCAGGGAGAAAGTGATAAGTATCCTGCTGAACAGCTAAAAATTAAAACACCGCTTTTTCACATTAATGATAATTCGCTTTATCCGATTGGTCTGTCTGAACACACTGAAAAATGTAGCAAGGAACATGAATACCCCTTTGACCCTTCGATCGAACCGGGATTGTCCCGGCCGCACTTCAGGGAAAAGCCATAAGTCTGCCTACAATATCACTCTGTAATGAATCTTTATCTCCTGCGGCATGGGAAAGCTGAAAAGACTGTTCCTGTTGGGGGCACTGATGGGGGGAGGCCGCTCACAGGACGAGGTAAATCAGAAATCCGGAGCATAGCAGAATGGATCCGGTCTCATGGTTGCATCTTTGATTATATCGCAACAAGCCCGCTTAGAAGGGCATATGAAACAGCCGCAATTGTTGCTGAAGTTTATCCGGATTCTCGGGGTCCTGTGGTATGGGAAGAACTGTCCCCAGGAATGGACTTTGATCGTCTGCTTAACCGCATTCGTGAACAGGGATCTTTACCGTCGCTCCTTCTTGTCGGGCATGAACCTTCTTTGAGTAACTTGATAAGCGTGATTATTTCAGGGTCGGTTGATGCCCGCATTGTGGTGAAAAAAGGAGGACTGGCAAAAATTGTGAATTTTATTCCCGACCTGGAACCTTGTGGTGACCTGGTATGGTTACTATCCCCCGCCCTGATGCAGAAAATGAGTTGATGCCGTTCCGCCTCCTCATGAGGCATCTATTGTCATCTGCCCGGGATACTCAGTCAGTTCAAACCGGCAGAGATTGCTCCCCATCGCATAACAGCGGGTCTCAATCGCTCTCATCCGCTGGGCATAATATGCCGAGAAAATGGAAGAGAGTACACCAGATTCGAACGCACATACCGGCTTCCCTTTGATTGGGAGATCAATGCACTCAAAGCAATCCCGGATATTCAGTGTCAGTGGATTCTTCCGTTCCAGCTCAATCTTTCCCAATCCATTATTCACCCAGTACTTTCCCATCCGGTGAACAATACCATCGATAGTACTACCCTCCACACATTGGTAAAGGCTCTCTCCTGCTTTTGAGCCTGCACGATAGAGTACTGGATTAATGCCCATTCCCTGGTCCATAAGGTTCAGCCGGATGGTAGTGAGAATAAACCGGTAGAGCGTTGCGGGATTGCCGTCGCAGGGGAGCTCTTTTTTGATATAACGCTCGATATCAAAACGGCCACGCTCTTCTGAATCTACCCCCCCCAGAAAGAGGGAATGCAGATAAAAGATTTTTTTCCGGCCGTCTTCAGGATCTGGCTTTGCATCGATAATCCCTGCTTCTGCAAGATCCTTGAGATGTATTGAGATGGTTGACTTTGCTCGCCCTGAATTCTCAACGAGTTTGTCAAATGCCATCTCCTGCCTGGAGAGCAGTTCCAGAATCTTCACTTTTACGGGACTTCCTACCGCACTGATCCCCTTCGCAGTGGAATAGAGACCTACGTAAGGGAACTTCGCAGGGATAAGGAAGTCGTGATCAGTCATAGCAGGCCCTTCTTATACATCATAAGGATCAAAAAGTATATATTAATTTAGTTCGTATAACACAAAATGTTCGTATAATATAGAACATGTGTTCAGAGTGCGGCACAGGTATGGTCCGGATATTCCCGCACGGTGCTGCACTCTGCATGCAGGATGTGGATACCCGATGACCAAGATGGTAACTGATGTGGTCTGTCCCTTCTGTGGGGTTCTGTGTGATGATCTCGAAGTAGAGATCTCTGATGACGGGAAGACCGTTGTTGAGGTGTACAATGCCTGTGCGGTCGGTGCAGCAAAGTTCCTTCACACCGCAGCCAAGGACCGGGTGAAACGCCCCCGGATGCAGCAGGAAGATGGTTCGTACAGGGAGGTCTCTTACGATGACGCTATTGAATACACTGCACAGATGCTCGCAAGGGCAAAAAAGCCCCTGATGTACGGCTGGTCCAATACCAACTGCGAAGCACAATCGGTCGGACATGAGATTGCAGAGAGAGTGGGAGGTGTTGTGGACAACACCGCGACGGTCTGCCATGGCCCGTCCCTGATCGCGATTCAGGACGTCGGGATCCCGAGTTGTACACTTGGTGAGATCAAGAACCGGGCCGATGTGGTCATCTTCTGGGGCTGCAATCCTGCGCATGCTCACCCGCGCCACATGTCGCGATACTCGATCTTTCCAAGAGGATTCTTCACCGGGAAGGGACACAAGGGGCGTAAGATGATCGTTGTTGACCCCCGTAATACTGACACCATGAGGCTGGCCGATGTCGGGCTCCAGATCGAGCAGGGGCGGGATTATGAGCTCCTTTCAGCCTTCAGAGTTGCAATCCGCGGTGAGGAATTGCCTAATATGGTAGCGGGCATCCCGAAAGAGAAGATTTACGAAGCTGTTGAGATTATGAAGAACGGACGCTTCGGTGTCATTTTCTTCGGCATGGGTGTCACCCAGTCGTTGTCGAAGCACCATAACATCGACATTGCGATTATGGTGACGAAGGATATGAATGAATACACCAAGTTTGCGATCATCGCCATGAGGGGACATTACAATGTCACCGGGTCCGGCCAGGTCATGGGCTGGCAGTTCGGGTACCCGTTTGCAACCGACCTCTCACGGGGCTTCGCACGATATAATCCTGGCGAGACAACATCAAACGACCTGCTCAGACGCCGGGAAGTGGATGCTATTCTCGTGGTCGCCTCGGATCCCGGCTCGCACTTCCCGATATCCTCTGTCAAGGAGATGGCAAAGATCCCATCGGTTGCCGTGGTCCCTGACATCAATCCGACCAGTGCGATCTCAAAACTCCATGTCCCCGTAGCGATCAATGCGATTGAGGCGGGAGGCAACTGTTACCGGATGGACAATGTCCCGATCGATGCCCGGAAGGTCGTTGATCCGCCAGAAGGCATGCTGAGCGACTACGAGTTCCTGACCCGGGTCAACAAACGGCTCGGCGAACTAATGGGGGTGGCGTGATGACCGGCTCCGACTACCTGATCAGGAACGGGTTTGTGTTTGACCCGGTCCAGGGGATCAAGGGAGACAAGGCAGATGTTGCCGTCAAGGACGGGAAGATCGTCAAGAGCTCGGAACTCTCATCGAAGGCGAAGGTGATTGACGCCTCCGGCAAGACCGTGATGGCCGGTGCCGTGGAGATCCATGCGCACATTGCCGGGCCGAAAGTCAACGAGGGCCGGAACTACCGGCCCGAGGACAAGCTGTTCACCTACACCCCGAAGAAGA
>Ga0209200_1004144_pt1 | contig 11982 bp, 25 predicted proteins | sample AD_UKC033_MetaG_FD_184406 | JGI IMG/M metagenome (GOLD analysis project Ga0209200, IMG submission 184406) | Active sludge microbial communities of municipal wastewater-treating anaerobic digesters from USA - AD_UKC033_MetaG (SPAdes) (version 2) | ecosystem: Engineered > Bioreactor > Anaerobic >...
TCACAAAATAATCTCATTTCCCTTCCCCTTTTACGCCGCCGGACAGCATTTGCCACAGGGCAGCTTCGGCAGGGTTACGATAAACAATAATCTCAGTCATCTTCTTTCTCCGTTGCGTTATGTTATGTAACTATTATAACGACTTCGATCGGAAAAGTAAACATTAATATCGCCGCAAAACAATCCAGGCATACGGTATGAAGCCATAAATGTGATGGTTGTATTCTTGTTCTACACGGTAGAATATAATACCTGAATCCAACTCTGAAGTAAAGAACTTTCTTCTACCAAGGTCATTCTCCACGAATCGCAGCAAGACCGGCGGCTTGGATAACATCGTAGTCGTCTTCGTAGGTGTTGTATTCCCACCACCAGGTGTTGTGTTGGTACTGCTCAACAAAACCATTCGGGTACACACGGAACTCAACACCGTTGTGTTCGACTTCTGCGTAGACCAAAACAACTTTTTTGGCTTTCGTGGTAGACTCGAATTTTTTGAGGTTCCAGCGCATGATATTACTCCTTGGTTCCCGGCACTAGGGCGTACTCCACGTCGACGGTCATCACGTCTCGGTAGACCACTTCGTACACAGTATATCGCCCGCGACCCTTGGGCTTTGCATAGCAAATGTCCAGTCCCCTCCACGGAATCGAAGGCGGACATTTGCTACCGTCGCCGTACTCGTGCCAGCGAACAAAATCAGGACTTTGAAGCGCAGCATCGACCTCTTCGCGGGTCTTAAAATGCCTAGCTGCCGCCACTCGGTTGTCCAGGCTGTAGTCTGACCACTCTCCGCCAGTAACGTATTTGGTCTTGCCGGTTTCGCGATCTTGGACTTCGATGATGAAGGGCATGGTGGTCCTCTTATGCTGGGGTTAGGTAAGTGTGGGCTGTGCCAGTCAGTACAGTTCTTTCGTGTCGATCATTTCACTTAACTTCGTAGTAATGAATAGATTTCTTCAGGTCTTCGGGAAGTTCTTCCCACCGAGCCTTCATCTGCTGCAGTTTGGCTTCGGGAACACCATGAATGGAACCATACTCAGATTTCATCTCGATAATGGTGATATCACATTCCAGACGCTGACCAATAGCAAGATAAGATTCCATCTCCCACATCTTAGTAAAGGTATTGGTGACAACAACATCTTTACCAGCAAGAAGATTGAAAACGGCATTGGAATAACACCAATCATGAGCAGTACCCAACAAACTCGGATCAAACTTATATTCACCAGAAGCTTCAAACAGCATGTCAGCCTCAAGATGAACAAGAGCCGGGTTCAGTTCTTGCATCATCTTAGCCTTGGTTGATTTACCAGACCCAGGGATACCGCGGATAAGAATCAGTTTCATTACAAAGTCTCCGAGTTGATGGAGTTATTATATCAAGTCTGACGGAAAAGTAAACAGTTAGCGAACAAACTTGATGTCACTAAATCCATCGCGGTGTGATAGTCGATAGAAGGCTTCTTCCAGACTTTCCCCGTTTAACATCGGTGCTGTGTAACCAGTTGTCCCACCCTTCCATGATCCGCGCTTTGGACCAGTTTCTTTGTCGTAATCGACATGGATGTGTCGATATGTCTTCGACGGCACTAGATAACCGACAAACTTAGCCCATTTTTCACCATAACGATATTGGGATTCTGTCTGGTAGATTTTTGCTGTGACTTCAGTTTTTTTGTCAAAGTCTAGCATCTTGTATGTTAATTTTGGAACCATCTCTTTGGCAGCACGAATGGCATCAAAATCTAGTGCACCATTTAGTTTGTCTGAAACAGAAACGATAACATCACCATTAGCGTCTAGAAATTCATGTCGAACTCGACGCATCTGAGCCCACGGGAAATACCAAGAGGATTGACCCGGATCTGGCCAGCAGTCATTGTTTTCTCCATGAAAGATACGGATGCAGTCAGGATGCAAAGAAAAGCCATAATGCTTTCTAATCAGATTTGTGTAACCACATCGTCCATCGGGACCCGGTTTAGCCCAATCATAATGTGACGTGTCTACCCATTTTTCGCTTGGCTTGACAATGGCTTTGTCTAACTTAAACCACCAGCAGCGTCTACCAAAATAGATAGCAAGGTGATTCTCTCGCTCATTGTCGTATCCACTTTGAATCCAGATACCAAATTGAACTTCAGAGCGATCTTTAACATACTCAGTTAGCTTCACGAAGCCTCCGAATTTCTTCAATCATACCAAGAATAGTTTTTGGATTGGCTGCAGCGATGAATTCAATATCGCACATTTCTTGTGGACAATCCCACCAAGCAGACACACACCCAACTAGATCATCATCACCATTCTGACATGTGATATGAGCGTATTCATCCTCTGTGACCAAAGCCCAATCACCTTCACTAGCTCGTTTAGCTAGTGACTCAAGTTCATTCAGTTTTTCATCATCAATCATAATTTCACCCCAAAATTCATTTCAAAAGTCTTGTAAATTGTCTAACAGATTACGACAGCGATGTTTTACGAGATAATTGAAAACCCGATTAAGGTCTCGTTTCACCTCATAGTTGTCATACATTTCAATCACTTCAGTTCGTACATCGTCTGGAATGAATTCAAAATCGACCAATGTCTGATTGCGTTGATATCGAGCTCGTTCAAGGTCATCTCGGCATGCACCAATACCCTGATCAAAGAACTCTTGAAGACGCTTGGCACTAATCGATTTTTGTCGTCCGCGGTCCTCACTCATGAAGAAATTATCTTCAGACATGATAGAAGGAACACCATCACCAGCATCACCCTTAACAATATGAGTAATAACCCATTCATGTAGTTCTTTCTTGGTTAGCCGGATTTGCTTCTTTAGCATTGGGCTAAACTGAATGACATTATCATACTTTAGCAGTTGCTTAGCATCTTTATCTGATGTCACGACAACAACCGGTTCATATCGGCCAAACTCTTGAGTCATCATCGCCAAAATACCACAAACATCATCGGCTTCAGCTCGATCATGTCGAATGACTTTGTAAGGAAAATACTTGGCAAGATCCTCACGGATTTCGTGAAGACATTCGTGAATAAACCTCCAATCAAGGTCTGATTCATCACGAGCTTTCTTGCGAAGACCTTTATATGCCGGAAAAAATGTTCGACGCCAGTAGTTTTGACCATCACAGGCAATAACCATATCGCCATAGTCGCGCCGATATTTCAGATTATGACTCCGAAGGGCATTCAAGATTGAATGCCGAATGATATTTTTAGCTTCAGATTGTGACTCATTCTTCAGTTCATCACTAAAAGCGAGAATGGCCGCAGTGGCAACTTGATTGTAGTCAATTAGAATAATTTTTCATTCTCCTTAAGTGAAATCGATAATGTCTTGTTGAGGAGGGGTTTCTAATGATTTCAGATGCTTATAGAGTTTGACATAATAAGCAAATCCGCGCGGATACTGGTTTGGGTTTGGAATTCTATCGCCGAATAGTGCGTGAATCTTTTGAACTTCTTGTTCAAATTCTACTGAATCGTCTTCCATAATTTTCACCATTTAGAAATAGGGGCCGAAGCCCCATGATTTCAACCTTGAGCTTCTACGATATTTGTATACAGAGTTTCAAACTCATCAAATGCTTGTTGCTCATTGATGAAATTTTGCTTGTGATATACACGAGCCATCTTGTTAACAGTCTTTTTCTCCATCTGGAACTTGTCACTCACGTCAGCAACAATCTCCTTGATTAGATCTTTTTCTGCAGCAATTCGGGTCATTGCATCGGAAATTTCCTGAAGGGCATCCTTGATCTTTTTGCGATCGGCAGGGTTTGAAATCATAACATTAGACATTACTTGGAACTCCATGTTTTAGAAGGAACAAAGAACATATTAAACACAACGGCTGCTAGCCAGGTTTCAAATGTGTACGGAATAAGCAGAGCGGGAAATAGCGTATTGAGCGCCCAGATAAGAGCTAATGGTCCAAAAATAATTGCTAATACAAAAATAAAAACATAGATCACGTTAGTCATGTACGCTTTCTCCATCAATAGTCTTTACAGAACCAAAATTGAAACTACGCCATGCATCAATATCCGTGTCGAAAACACGAATCTGATCACTTTCAGATTTAATCGTGCTCTTTGGATGATGATCTTCGGGAATGTTCTCTAGTTTCAGAGTACAATTCATCGTTCGCTCAGAGCCATCAGCCTTAGTGAATACAACATTCACAACAGTTTGTTTCAGTCGATCAACTAGACCTTCACGCGTAATAGTCATAATTACCTCACAGCATGTTAAGAAAAACTTGAATAGGAAGAACGATTGTCAGCATAGTAAAGACAAAAATCATCCAGACTAGTGCGCCAACTGCACCAAGAATTTTAAGAATAGCTGCCATAATTAATGCTCATGTGTTGTTAAAAAAACTTCAGGGTGTATACCTAAAGCGTTAAATACCCTGATTTCCATAACGCGAATTTCATTTACAATTTGTTCCATATCAATGGGCACAAATGTTTCGTATTTTGTGCATTTTACAATGAGGCCGACGAGACAGTCGTCAAATTCGGCATCAAAGTATGGCTGGATTAGCGAAAGATCATTCGACTGACATAGAGTGTCTATTTCATCCCGTGAAAGATTTAGATCGGCACACGGAATCCCGACGACAATTTTAGCTAAATGGTTAACGCTCATCGTTTCTCCTTATGCTGTTTTTGTTTTTGATTTGTTGGATGAAGAATCCATTTCTCTCCCAGAGACTTAATGGCGGCCTCGAGTTTTTGCCGATAAGACTGATTCAGCTGTTTCCATTCTTCGGTTTCTTCAATGCGCTTTAGAATTTCAATGTCCATAATTAACCCATAGTGTATTCAATGAACTTAATTTTTGCTTCTTTGATTGCAATAGAACAGACGGGGCAGGGGCAGGCATCTTTTGGATTGCCCCGAGAGTCATACCTCTCAATCTTAATCTTGTGGATCGGTTTGCCCCTTGCCCTGATGATTGCCAGAACTTCAGCATGCAGAACTTGTCGATATTCCTGATCAGCTTTCCTAGCATACTCAAGTTGCATGGGATGAGTCTTATGATAGTCATTATAAGCAACGGAAATGATGCGCCCTCGACGATCATACGTCGTTGCTTTGATACTATATCGTTTTTTCACGTTCGGTTGGTCCACTTGTTCATCAAATAATCGACATATGCATGAGCTTCTTTTTTAGAGAGAACGACTAGTGTATAGTCTTTACACAAGTCATGCGGAAAAACATTCACGTGGTATAGACCAGCACGCTCTAAAATACTCAGGGCCCATAGATCTTGGGAGTCAGGGTAAAACCCACATACGAAACGGATGAAAATATTAGGCTCCATATACACCTCTTGATGTCGATGGAGCCTATTATATCAAGTCTGATGGAAAAGTAAACTAAATTTTGTCGTTGAGTTTTTCCTTACCGCGACTATACGCCGAAATACCAATCGCTGCGCCCATCGCCATGTGATAAAGTCCTGCGCCATGAAGCGTGATCGGAGTCCATGCTGTATCGACTGTACCACTGAAGTATGCCTGAAGAATGCTCCACGCAATCGGGAATAGAATGAAGTCAAACACACATGCTATCAGATACACCCAGGCTATAGCCGGTCTCCAATACGTCTTCAACCATGGCAGCTCTTGTCGATTTGCCGATGAAGCTATAGCATCAGCAAAAGCTTTTGCTGGAACATTTGTTGCGTGAGAATTGGAATCATAATCTATGTCAGATCTGGATTCTATCTCTGGTTCAAATGAATTATAATCATCCAGCTTTGGCATTCGATTTCTCTAAAAGAGCTAGAACCTTTTTGTACTTGTCAACCCGATCAGCTAAACCGATTAAACCACCATTGATTCGTCTAGTCAAAGTTGCCATGTCACCAGTATCTGCTATAGCATTTAGATTATTTGATGCCCAATAGAAACAAGCGGACTCAACGGCGCCTTCAACGGTTTCACAATACTGAATTGTTTCTTCTAGAGACCTTTTGATATGTTGAGCTAATTTTGTATAGTTTGCCTTTCCGGTGGTCTGGATCAACCCCCGGCCGCGATATCGCCACCCGTCACCCGAGGCTTCATCGCCGTTGCCCATTCGATTTGCATAGACTTTGTTGGCAATCTTTTCTGGTTGTCTGGCATATGCAGCTGCAGTGGTTTGATTGAATCTAGCCGGCCAGGTTTTCATCAGGCCTTGAGCCGAGTAATTCAAATTTTCTCGCACAGCCGTGAACCCAGCAGACTCATGTGCAGTTTGTGCTAAAAATGCCGCCAGACGCTTTGGCGTTACTATATCATACTTGGGTAGAATTGTGTTCATCGCTTCAACCCAAATGTCAATATTTTTATTAGTTGGCGCCAGAACGCTCAGAATGTCTTTGGTTACCATTTTATCTCCTCGTAATAGGTCTATGTGGCCGTGATCTCCAAAAGTCTCCGGCGTCCTCTGGTTCATTCTGGGTGGTGTTTGATGACTCTTGATTGAATTTTGTTGTGCGTTCTGAGTCAAAGATGGGTTCTGGAGCCCCATCCAATTTCGTAACCAATTCAGCATTTTGTTCAATCTCCTGCTCTTCGAGTTCTAATTGTTCGACCTGCGTTTCCTCAACCTTTGGTTCTTCAAGCATTGACTCTTGTTTTGCTTTTGGAATTTCCAGTTTTGGTTCTTCAATCGGCAAACCAAACTCTTTTGACAAATTTGATTTTACATCGTTTACATCATTTGTTATAATAGTTCTCTGGACAAATCCATTAAAGATTCTAGAATCTTCTAGATTAGATACAGTATTAGGTTTAGGTTTAAGATTACTAATAGGTTGTGGAATAGATTGAACCAAACCTAAACCAGACTCCGATACCGATACCGATACCGATTCAGATCTATGTCTCATTGACCAGTTAGCAGCAATAAGCATAACAACAGCTAATGGATCAAAGACCCCAACAATAAGAAGAATAACCCATCTGATAGCTTTTTCCAGTAGATTCTCATCAGGATTCTCCCCGTAGATCAAAGCTGCGATATACTTGATTGGTCCAACTTCAGCCTCAAGTTGCCGATTCTGAGTTTTATATGGGATTAACTCCTCTCGAAGTTCGTTGATCCTAGATTGAGACTCTTCTATGGATTGAATCAATACTGTTCTTTCTTTATCTTGTTGTTTTCTAATAGTGATTGATCGATTGATTGCCGAAGTCGATGTAGATCGACCAATCATTTCATTTACCTGAGCATCTAGTTGTGCCAGAGTCGTTTTGGCAGAATCAATTTTAGACTGTTCTATCTGAATCTTTTGCTCCAACATTTCGATCTTAGCCAAAACATCACCAGAGTTCATGGATTGATCGGCATGACTCTTGGACAGAAATCCAAATATACCCATTGATGTGAGGAACATTAGCACCAGAAGTGCTCCAGTGAGGTACGTTTTCATTAGAAACGGGATTTCTTTCCAGTTTCGATAGAGCCATGATGCTACTACTAACTTAGATACCTCAAGTGTTGCACCCATAATAATGATAGGAATTTTGGCCGCAGCAAAGATAGCTGTTAGACCAATGATTGAATACCATGCGGCTGACGCAGAAAGTGCTAACGCGCAAAAGAACATTAAAAATGTCATACTGAATCATCCTTTGTTTTAATTAGTTGTTTTAGATGACTTCGGTTAATTCTTCCCCCGACATATTCATTATAGTATAAGTGTGGATGCAATAGAGCATCGTGGATAACTTGTTCACGCATTTCAAGATAGTTCATCTCACCCTTTGACGAACATAGATGCAGAATTTCTCTGATAAAATTTTGTTCACCGAGATTTACTACATCAGCTTTGAGTTCATTTGAAGACGACCAATATTGCTTCCAGTCAGAGGGAGCTTTTTCTCTTTTCTTTTTTCCCTTGACGGTTCTGGTCTTAGTGAACCAGAATTTCTTCTGGCCAAAGTAGATCCTACCGTCTAGAAGATTGGTAATTTTGTAAACGAAACCGAGAGATGATCCAATCTGTTCATCAGAGAACGGTTGATCTTTGTAGACCCACATAAGAAAATAGCCTAGGTTGAATGCCTAGGCTATTTATCTTTGATCAAATGTCACTTAAACCACTTCATTGGATTCCAAGAATTTTGATTCCACATCTGGTTAAAGAAATCATCCGATGAGTAATCGTGTGGTTGAACAGGCTCATTAGCGTGCTCTTCTTGTTCACCAATCGTTTCAGTAGAACCATCCGAATAGTGAATCACAACCTTCCTAATCGTAACCTCTTCCATTTTCATCATCCTCTTCATAATCATCTACACGACTAATATCAGCCCCACATGTCGGACAATAAGCAATTGAATCAACATCGGCATCAGGGCCTTTCAAAATAATCTTACCAAACGACATACAGGATTGACATTCAAAAAGTCTTGATGCCATAAGTTTACCTCTTTTTAGTTATTGTCCCCACATGAATGGGCTCGGGGAATTTAGCCATAATCCAAGCCAGACTACGATCAATCAAGCCTGGCTTAACTGGTGTATTTATTGGGCTTCTTGGGGGTTCGCCGATTTCGAAGGCCTTCCCCGTGGCCGCCCTGGCTTTTTTACTTCAGCGATCTCCTCTTTCAGCTCTTCGGAGGATAGCTGAGGAATGAAACCAGCATCAGCAACGACTTTACGAGTAATATTGGGATAAAGATCGGTCAGCTTTTGATCTTTGATTGCAATAATGATCTTGGCTTCATTTGGATGCACCGCTTCGAGCAATTGAATGAATAGACTCTCTCGCTTATTTGCGGTAAGATCCTTTCGGCAGAACAGATCAAACTTACGAATTTCCGATTTGAAATTCACATGACCGACTCCTTGAGGGGCCGGATCTGGTCGGAAAGGGGGCTCTCCGTCCGGAAGGAGGAATTTTCCTTCGGCCGTGAATGCATGATAAAACATCTTACCAAGCGGACCACCATTACCAGATTTTTTGTATTCAGTCTGGAATAGACTAACATCTTTGTTAATCTCATCCAACACTTCAGTGATAAATTTTTCAGCCATTACTTGCTCCATTTAACAAACGATAATTTAAAACAAAATTTTCAACGATCAACTTCAGAATGACCGACAACATAATCTTTTCAGAGTCACCCATTTCTTTCCACGTTTGATACTGTTCAAGAACAGAAGTTGCAATCATCATGTATGTATCACACTCGGAGATTGACAGAAGACCCCAATCAATGGGATCCTCTGTTTCGACGCTCTGAGCTAGATCAATTAACTCATTGATATTCATCTTAGAAAACCACCTCGCAGGCCGAACCACTACACCCCTGTGCAACAAGGCTATCAGCATCAACAAATACCTTTTCTTGCAGTTCATTGGCAAAGTTGATATCAACAATGGTCTTCTGGATGTTATTCCACTTATGAAGATTATAACAATCCTTGAGACAGAATGTCATCTTGGTCATGTCACCGTCAAAGTAATTATCAGCAAACTTCTTGGCTCGCCGAACCCAATCACGCTTCAGAACATCTTCCGAATCTTCAGATAGAGTTAGACCAAAGCCCATGGCTGTATCACACGCAATCCAAAGATTTTGATTGAAAGCGTGAAGTGCTTCAACAACCAGACCAGACGCAAACAAAGCACCCTCACCATACATTTCTAGAATCTGATTGGCGTCAAATACTTCAGTAAATGGTGCTTGAACATAAGCCCGATCGCCATATGAACTTAGTAGAGAAATACCGGCAAACCACTCACGGTTCTGATAGATGTATTCTTCAACTTCATTCCAATCATCAACGGTGATGGTATTACTAACATTATGACGAAGTCTGGAATCTCGGCAAAGTTCTACGTTGGTACCAGCTTCAATCCAGTTCTGTTGGGCAAGTTTGACATATTCCAGTTGCTTAACACCCATCAAATCTTTTTTGTAGATAGAACCTTCCTTTGAAATGATTGGAAAAGCCGCAACAACGTCGGTGCCATTTGCAGACCAAACAGAACGTTCAACCATTTTAGGATTAACTTTTTCTAGTAGTTGGGCCACTTCATCCATGCGGTTCATCTGAACATGACGGAAATACTTGGGTGAGTGTTCACCGTGGATACCCGATGCTGTACCAAGGAGAGTGGATGAATTTCCAGAAGGTTTTACTACAGTCGTTCGGGCCGCTCGATTAATGCCAATAATTTTTGATACTTGTGCATTTACTTGCTTGACTAGATTGGCACCCTTAATCATATTTTCTTTATCAAATAGGATCTCAGGGTTGTTCATCCAGCCAGTAATACCAACTCCAATAAGAGCTTCTCGATCAGTGATTTCTTTAGTTGCTGGGGCCAAATATTTGAAATTGGTATAACCGGCTTGAAGAGTACCAAGGATAGCACCAGCCTTACACGCAATTTCAAAATCTTTCCAAGAAACACACATACCACCATTAATTTCAGTTAGATTACAGAATTGGAATCCACTCTCACCCGATTCGGTAATTGGTAACATACCGACCTCGACGCAGTTATGTACAACGATACCATTGCCAAAAAAGTTATGATTACCTGGTACTGTAATGTCATAGACGTCTTCATTTTTTATTACTGTGATTCGTTTGATTTTTGTTCTTTGGACTTGCGAATTTGTTTCCATGTGTTTAATTCCTCTGAATATGTTAAATGCTGATCGATATATGCTTTTATGTCATTGATTATGATGACATCAATAGCGGAATTCGGGAAATGCTCTTCTCGCAATAGATCAACTTTATATGCTCTAGCATCCCAATATCCTTTTATTTCAACGATCTTAACTAGATTCCAATCATCATCATAGATGAAAAAGTCTGGATGATAAACTGAACCATCTGATAGCCTATAACTCGTGGTTTCCGTTTTCCATTTTATACCAATGCGATTTAAAAATTTTGCATAAATGTATTCATATGTCGATCTTAACCAGCAATAGGAGTTTGTCGATTTGTTCCAATAATACCCTTGGACACCTCTAGTAGTAGCTTTTGCAAAACGCTTTACATTGTCAGATTGCCATCCAATGTTGTTGTCTTTCTCATATAGAGCTTTAGTTTTTCTAAAATGTTTTAAATTTTCAGTTACTATGTCTCTACCTTTTCTAAACTCAATTCCCAATAAATCAAATATTGATCTACATTTTGAATATGTGACTCCCAAAACGTTTCTAGCAACTAATTTTAATCCCCAACTTTTTGAAAAATAATATGTGTCGATCTCTTGTTTTATATGGTCTTTTTCTTGTTCAGAGAGCGTGTTAAGACTATTTTTAATGGTGTTTCCACGTTGAAACAGCCTTGTATTATATTCTAAAAAAATGGATTTATCTTCGAATTTCATTTTAACCCCTGCTTGATATTTTTATTATTTATCAAGCAGGGGTTTTCTCTATTACTTATGTTGTAATAAGTACGTCGGCATCAGTTAGGTCCTTTGCTTCAATCCAACCACGATTTTCTGTATACACCTTATGATCTGGAGTAAGCTTAATCGTCTTACCATTCTCAAGATCAAGTTGAATAACGTCAGCATTCTTGCGTGTGAGTGCTGCCGCCGTTACTGGAGCCCATTCCTTTTCACCAGTCTTAATGTTATAAGACAGCACCATTGGTGGTAAGTCTGTAGTTTCGAATAACTTGACATATTGCTCAATCGGCATCTGATATTCAACACCATTACTTTCAAGTTCACCTTCTCGCATTAGACCATGATCTTTGCATGTAAGAAGCGTATCACCGGTAACGCAGGGATTGAACAAAAATTCCTTGCTGTCAGAAAAGATAAATCCAGGTTCACCAAAGTCTTTTACCGACTTCATGATATTGGCCCACTCTTCACGAGTTAATTCATCGCGAATTAGAATTGCCGAGTTATTGCTCCGAGCGCGCTGAGGGTTATTAACAAACCAATCACCAGTCTTTGCTGTCAGCATATCT
>Ga0209200_1004149_pt1 | contig 11971 bp, 13 predicted proteins | sample AD_UKC033_MetaG_FD_184406 | JGI IMG/M metagenome (GOLD analysis project Ga0209200, IMG submission 184406) | Active sludge microbial communities of municipal wastewater-treating anaerobic digesters from USA - AD_UKC033_MetaG (SPAdes) (version 2) | ecosystem: Engineered > Bioreactor > Anaerobic >...
ACTACTGCGCGTGCGTGTGAAGATGGTCTTTGAGGATGGCGACATTTACGAAACACGCGAGGTGTTAGACGGGGCGAGTTTTGATCTTAGCGAGATATACAGCGAGCTGTTTTTACCACAGATAAGTGGTAACTATGATGCTAAATCTACGGTGGTTTACTCTGACTATCTATATGAGCTAAGTCCATCTGACAGAACGACATATGTCGACTTCGATGGGCGACTGTATAACGTTTCGCGGTACTGCGAAGAGTATAGAAAGCTTGAGAAAGAGCTAGACGAAGACGATGATGAATCGCGATTGTGGGAATGCCTATATACTGCTGCGGATTTTTGGTGGAACGGCGGCGGATTGAATTGTTTGATAGATGAACTAGACAACCTGCGTTTCGCCGATTACTGGCATGTGCAACACTATAAAGGCAAGTATTGGAGCGCGTTTTTGGTGATGGACGGCGACATCGTGACGACGGGTGACGTTTTCGGTGGTGATCGTATCTACGCACCATTCACCGTAGAGATTCCATTCCGTTTATTGAGCGACGCTGTCAAGCAAGACATCAAAACGATGGAGAAGTTGTTCGAGAACCAGTTGTGTGACATCGGTTGCGATGCCGTGGATATGTTTGGGGAATTGAAATGACTACAAAATTGATTGATTGCGTTACGAACTACTTGACCGGCTCGGAAAAATCTGGTGCGTGGGACGAATTCACGTTCGATGATGATGTCGGTTATTTGAACGGACAAAAAATATCGAAGGTGGTAGGCGGTCAAAAAAAGCGATACCTGTTGATCAAAGTACGCGTACACCGTCTATGCGATGTCCTGATACAGACAGCCGGTCGCCTAGGTATCGAGGAGGTTGTTTTGCCTGATGCGAAACTACTCGATGGTACCGAAGGGTGGGATGACTTGTTTTTCGAATGGTACGCAGGGCACATTCGCGCGGCTGCTCATACTGATAGTGACGTGCAGTTTAGGTATCGAGTCGTGCTAGCCAATAGAACACGTCACCAAGCGAAGAGTTACGCGGCAGTCTTTGGTCTAGATTGGGATGGCGTAGCGCATAGGTTCACACCAGACTACGTGCTGAAGGACGATCTCGATTTACTCACTCAGTTTGCGCTGCGTGATATGGGGGTTGGCGATGTGTATGATGATAAGGAGATTGAAAATGCACATGACAATCTTTGATTGGATATGGTTAGCGATTATCGTCCCTGCTGGTTTGTGGGCGGTGTTGAAAGGATATTGACATGAGAGATGTCATCGAGCGTGTCGCCACAGGCACGACTACAGTACAGGATGCGTATGAGTTAGAAAGGGTATTTGGGGGGATTGACATGAGAGATGTCATCGAGCGTGTCGCCACAGGCACGACTACAGTACAGGATGTGTATGAGTTAGAAAGGTCTATGCGCGATTTGGGGATGTTTTATGAATGCAGTTGATTTGTATTTACGCCGTGCCGCAGAGTCAGGACACCGAGGTCGGTTTCAATTTGAAGGGCCTTGGGCTTACTACCGAAGTAAGCCTATAGCGAAAATTTATGAAAGTCGGTACATAACCATTTGCTGCAATAACGTTTCGTTGTTGCTGGAATTGATGGATAAAGCTGCTAAGCTTTCGTATGGGGTCATCGTCGTACCGTCACCTGAGCTGCTTGAATACCATACGTCATGGTATGACCAGTTCTTTGAACGGTACAAAGCGCTCATCTTGCGTGCGATCGAGCATAACGATTGTCAAATTTTTACTGGCTATACGTCAATAGCTCGACAGACTATTGACTATGCGCGAAAGTATGCTAAACTATTCAACCTAGACGGTAGTTGTGTAGATAGTCACTTCACACCGTCGTATGTGCTACGTGATCGAATCGACGCGTATGCAATGTTGGACTTAACTTGTTGTCAGTAAAGGAGGTAATATGAAACTTTCGGAAGTGAAGCAAGCGCCTGTACCTACTGCCCGTCATCGGAGTGAGCGCATTGACATCAATGCGTATCCATTTCGACTAATGTCGCCTGGCGACATGTTCGAAGTTATCGACGAGTCGATCACTGAAGACACCTCGGCTGAAGAAGTGAAAGCTGCTGAGATGCGCTTGCGTAGCCGGATCGCTGCGGCAATCCGTCGCTACCAGCAGATTTACAATGCTGATGGCATACGGTTCACAGTGCGCAAACTTGGTGCCGCACGTCTTGGTGTATGGCGTGTGCAGTAACTGATTCGACACCTGCGCTGCACCTTGGTGCAGCGCACCTTAGTGCATTATTTAATTAGTGAGGTACATGTATGCGATTGATTGGGTTCGACATCGAGACAACTGGTCTCGAACCGTGGCGTAATGATGGGCGCATCATTACATTCGCGGTCGCGACGGAACCTGTAGAACACAATACTGCTCAGGCCGTTGTCGTCCCTGACGACATCGTGAAGGCAAGACAGAAGCTAACCAAGCTCTTTACCGCATGGGTAGAGAGTGGTTACGTCATTGCGGCGTGGAATGCCGCGTTCGAGATTGCGTGGTTGAGCCGCTACATTCCACACGAGCTGCTCTACAAGACTCGTTGGCTTGACGGGATGCTTTTGTGGAAGCACTTGGAGAACAGTACGCAAGACAGTGAACCGTCGTTCGGGTTGAAGGCAGCCGTCCGAAAATTTTTCCCTGAATACGCCGGGTACGAAGCCGGTATCTCGTTCGATGGTTCGTCGGATGGTTCGTCAGATGGTTCGTCGGATGGTTCGACACCGATCGAAGACTTGCTTGAGTACAATAAACTTGATGCATATCTAACTGTTCGGTTGGTGCGTAAATTCTGGAACTCGATAAACCAGTTTCCGAAAATGAAGCGGTGCGCTTGGATCGAGTCACAGTCGTTGGTGTCAGTGGGTATTGCTAACGGTCAAGGATTGGTTGTAGATGTGCAGGCACTCGATGCACTTGATGTGGCGCTAGTTAGAACGATCGACGATGCGCTTACCAAACTTCAGACATATGGTTTGACAGAGCAAGCGCTTAGCTCACCTGTGCAGTTACGCAAAATCTTGTTCGATGATTGGAAACTGCCTGTTCTGAAAGAGGGTAAGACTGGTGCGAGTACTGACAAGACGGTGTTGCATGAGCTGTCGTTTCTAGATGAACGTGCTGCGCTGATTCGCACCTACCGAGAGGCTGTAGGTAACCGACGTAAGTTCGTCGAGACGATTCGAAAATCGGTTGCATACCATGCAACCTATTCGAATCCCCAACCGCTTGCAAAAACGTACCCACAAGCGAACGTCTTCGGCACATATACCGGTCGAATCACGTATAACTCAGCGATCGGTCGCGGCAAACAGAAGCGGCAGATCGGGTTTGCACTACACCAGATGAAGCGTGCACCGGAGTTCCGCCGTGTGATTCGAGCGCCGGATGGTTACATGATTGTCGAGTTTGATGCGGCAGGGCAAGAGTTTCGCTGGATGGCAGTATTGTCAGGTGATGACACGATGCTGAATCTGTGTCAGCCAGGTCAAGATCCTCACGCTTATATGGGTGCAGCGATTGCAGGGTTATCGTATGACGAGGTGCGCGAGGGTGCTGCGGTAGACAAACGGCTTAAAGAGGTTCGACAGCTTGGCAAGGTTGCCAACCTATCGTTACAATATCGCACCAGTGCGTCGAAATTGCAGCAGGTAGCGCGTGTCCAATATGGTATGGATATGGATGCTGTAACTGCGGCGAAGATTTATCGCACGTATCAGCTAACCTATCCGGGAGTATCGCGCTACTGGCGGCGACAGATCGAGTGGGTGAACCGACACCTGTATGTCGAAACGTTAGCTGGCCGTCGAGTCCGTATATCTAGGCGGCAGTTAGCTACTGATGAGTGGTCGGCGCATTCGACAGCGATCAATTTCCCTATTCAAGGGACGGGTGCTGACCAGAAGTACCTTGCGTTACTGGCGACACGAGGTATTGTGGAGCAGTACGAGGCGAAGTTTCTGTTTGATTTGCACGACGGTTTATATTTTCTTGCGCCGAAGAATTGTGTCGAGGAGTTCATTCATGCAATGTTGGGACAATTGAATCATCTACCATACGAGCAAGCATGGGGATTTATTCCTATGATCCCGCTCCCATTCGATTGTAAATTTGGCCCGTCATGGGGTGACATGGTTGAGTTTAAGCAGTGAGGTTTGATCCAATAAGGAGGTAATTATGTTGTCTGATATTGAAAAACGTTTGACCCGTGTCGAATCGCGCCTTGTTAAGCTGGCGTATGGTTTGGGTATCGATGTCGATGGTAACTTGACATTGCAGTTGCGGAGTGGTGAAACCGGTGTTGAATTGCACATTAGCGACACTTGTGTGACACTTGCGAAGCTGCGGCACTATTTGCGCGAACATCGACAAGAGCTTGGAAATTTTGATGTTGTTGGTGTTTTCTATAAAGGTGAGCACATTGCTGATTTGTTTATCGAGTGAGGTAGAGGATGGAAGATGTAAAACTCCCACCTCTATCGTACAGCTCGATGGAGGTGTTCAAACAATGCCCGCGTCGTTACTGGGCGACACGGATTGCGGCACATGAAGTAGAGCTTGAAGAATCGACGCATGAGGCTGCAATTTGGGGTAGTGACGTACACAAAGCGCTCGAAGAGTTTCTGCGTGATGGTGTGCCGCTTCCTGAACGCTTCAAAGAGTTTGCCGATTATGCGCGACAGTTGAGAAGTTTTGCCGAGAGTCGTGACGGTGAGTTATACATCGAACACAAACTTGCTGTCGATGAGGATATGAACCCGGTGCCGTTCGACAGTGAGTCCGTTCGGTATCGTGGCATCATCGACTATCTGTTCGTCTCTGACGATACTGCTTACTTGCTCGACCATAAGACTGGAAAGGTGCGTGTGACCGACCAGCTTGCGCTCAACGCCTTGTTGGTGTTTGCAGCGTTTCCGCAGGTGCAGCGGGTAAAGGCGGTGTTCTATTGGCTGAAGGTCAACACTTATACGAGGCTCACCTATGACCGCAATTACGCGCAAAGTCTTGAACAGTCAGTATTCCGACCAGTCGCAGAGCAAATCAGGCAAGCAATCGTTACAAACCAGTGGCCTGCAAAACCATCCCCACTCTGCAAGTGGTGTCCCTACGTCCAATGCGATCAGCGCATTTGATGTAGAAGCTTGGATGTCGAATGCATCGAAGCGCCGAACATTTGCATCTGAAAGTGATGTCAAGCGTATTGTGCGCGATGTCATCGACATTTTAGGCGGGTTTAGCTTTATGCCACCAGCGAATGGTTTTGGTCGGTCTGGTGTCAGTGACATTGTTGCTGTCATTGATGGTAAAGCTGTCGCTATCGAAACGAAGTTTGGTCGGAATAAACCCACGGCTCTACAGTTACAGTTTGGCGAAAAGTGGTTACAAGCCGGTGGGTTTTTCATGGTGGTCAATGAGTCTAATCTGATGGAGTTCGTTAGTCGTTTGATGAATTTTTTGAAGCGAGATGTGGTTCGTTAGTTGTTTGATGGATTTTTTGAGGTGATTTATGAGTGAGTTCAATTACACATTCCCTGGCCCATTTACACCGTTTAAACACCAAATCAGCACGACGAAGTTTATTGTCGATAACCCTCGCTGCTTTGTTTTAAATGAGATGGGGCTCGGTAAGAGTGCGTCGGCATTGTGGGCGATCGATTATCTGATGAATATCAATGAGGTCAAGCGAGCGTTGGTTGTAGCACCGCTATCTACTTTGCATCGTGTCTGGCAAGATGAAGCGTTCAAATTATTGACTCATCGTCGCAGTGCGCTATTCTACGGTTCCGCGGCACAGCGAAAGAAGTTGTATGCTACTGATTGGGAGATTGGCATTATTAATTTCGATGGTGTGCCGATACTAAAAGATGAGCTTGCTAAAGATGTAGCATCAGGTAGGCTTGATATGATTGTCATCGACGAAGCATCGGCGTACCGTAATATGCGCACCAAGCGATGGAAGTTGATGAAATCATTTTCAAAATATCTTAAACGTTTCGTACTCATGACTGGTACGCCGTGCCCTGAAGCGCCGACAGACGCATATGGTTTGGCAAAACTACTTGCCGCACGTGAGATTCCGTGGTCGTTCAGTGTCTGGCAAGCAATGACGATGCATAAGGTAACTCAGTTTAAATGGTTGCCACGAGAATGTGGGTATGAACTGGCGTACAAGTTGTTGCATCCAGCAATCCGCTTCACTAAAAAAGATTGTCTCGATCTACCGCCGTTACTGTTCGAGGATCGTGAGACGGAGTTATCTAAAGAGCAGCGCATTGCATATGACTCAATGCGTAAGAATATGTTGTTGCAAGTACAGTCTGAAGGTGGCATCGACGAGGTGACGGCGGTACATGCTGCGGATCGCATCGGTAAGCTACGTCAGATCGCATGTGGTGTAGTGAAAGATACTACGAGTGGCGAGTATCTTTTGCTCGATTACAAGCCACGTTTGCAAACGCTGCTCGAAGCGATTGGCGAATCGCTATCGAAAGTGATCGTCGTCGCACCGTACAAAGGTATCATGCTATCTCTCGTTCAAGAGATCGGTCAGCATTACACAGTCGAAATGATCAATGGCGACACACCGCCGTCAAAGCGTGGCGACATCATCAATCGGTTCCGACACACACCTGACCCGCACGTACTGCTGGTGCATCCAAAGGTGTTGGCGCATGGGCTTACACTGGTCGAGGCTTCGACGCTGATCTTCTACGGGCCGATCTATAGTAGTGAAGAGACAAAGCAGATTATCGAGCGCATCAACCGACCTGGGCAAAAGAACCCCATGACAGTGGTGCGCATTGGTGCAGTAAAATTAGAGTGGCGCATCTACAAAGCGGTCGAAACGAAGTCAATGAACGAGGATTCATTGCTCGATATGTATCGTTCGGTATTGCTGGATGGTTGAGGTTGAGAAATTTTTAACACCGAACCTATTGACAAACCGTCCCAATACGTCTAAAATAGACACTACACTGATTGACGAGGAGACCGGCATGGACATTAACAAACTGATTAAAGCCTACCGCCGCATACGTGATGCGCGGGCAGAGTTGAAAGCGGAGTTTGTAAGGAAGGATGAAGAGCTCAAGCAACAGCTTGAGCTCATTGAGAACAGCATCCTTGCGCACATGCAGGAGCTGAACGTGTCTTCGTTGAAAACTGACGACGGTGTGGCGTATCGTGTGATGAGCACGATGCCGACCGTTCGTGACTGGGGTTCATTCTTCAATTGGGTGATGGAAACCGGCAATGCTGACTTTTTGGAGCGCCGGGTTCGTCGTAGCTCGATTGAGGAATGGATGGAGGAGCATGACCAACCCCCACCGGGGATCGACGTGTTCCGTAAGTATGATGTACGTGTTCGTAAGTCGTGAGGTGTGTATGGTATGTGATTAGTCTGTCTGTTCGTAAGTCGTGATGTGTGTGGTATGTGATTAGTCTGTCTGTTTGTTTGTCTATTTGAAAGGAGTTATCATGAACGAAATCATCCCATTTGGCGAAATCGCTAAAGTTGATCTGCCTGCGTACTTTGGCACTGAAGACATCGGCTCGAACCTGAGCCAAGGTGCTAGCATCCCGTCGCTCTCGATCAGGGGCAAGGTGTTCCGCATTCAGAAAGATGGTGAGGAATTGCCGCTTACGCGGCACGACCCGGAACTGGGGGATAACGTTCCGGTTCAGGTCATCTCGACGGTGGTCTTGGAGCAAGGCCCGTTCGGTGCCCGCATCTATTATCGGGGCCAGTACGACCCTGAGAAGTCGTCGGGGCCGGTGTGCTTCTCGCTCGACGGTCAACGCCCTGATGCGGCTGCACCGGAACCTCAAGCCTCGACGTGCGCTGCGTGCCCGCACGCTGTCAAAGGTTCCAAGATGACCATGTCGGGCCTGCCAACCACGGCATGTACGTTGCAGCGTCGCTTGGCTGTGGTGATGGCGACAAACCTCGATGGGCCTGCCCTGCTTTTGCGTTTGGCACCGACCTCAGCGTTCGACAAGGAAACGAAGAACGCTCAAAATGGTTGGTTTGCGTGGAAGCAGTATTGTGACTTCCTTGCGTCACGCGGCGTCCGGCATACTGCGCAGGTGGTGACGATGATTCGGTTCGACCCGAACTCGGAATCACCCAAACTCTTATTCAAGCCTGAACGGTTCTTGACTAAAGAGGAGTGGGAGATCATCAAGCCGCGCATCACGAGTGATGAGGTGAAGCGACTGCTGTTCCCGACACAAGCACAACCGGAGCCACAACTTCACTCTCAACCGGAGCCACAACTTCAGTCTCAACCTGAAGCGCAGGCTCAACCTGAAGCGCAGGCTGAGCAATTGGAGCTGCCGTTCGAATCGGGTGGTGCTACAATTCAGAAGCGTACTGTTGGCAAACAGAAAGCGACGCAACCCACCGACCAAGTTGCGAAGGTCTTGGAAGCGTGGGCTGACGATTGACGGTTAACCCGCCCCCGCTTGGCGGGGGCTTTTTCTTTTGGGGGCTTGATATGTCGTTCCTCACCACCATCTTACCGTCCAAAGGTCTGTACTGCCTTGCATATATGAAGGCGTCTGAAAAGACGCCACCAAAACATTTGACATTTACAACAAAAGATGAACTGGATAAGAAAGCGATTGAGCTTAGTACACAAGGTTTCGATGTTTATTTTGCAGTTGGCTCGTTGAAAGACCGATATATTGAAGTAAATGGTCGGAGGCATGTTAGAGTAAAAGAGAATATCCTCGCATTACGTTCAATCTTTCTCGATCTCGATGTCGATCCAGATGACCCAAAAAAATTCCAATCCCCGGATGAAGCGATCTCAGAGACGCGTAAATTTGCTGATTTGCTGAACTGGCCAGCACCTATCGTTGTTCGTAGTGGTAATGGCTATCATTTGTATTGGCCGCTCACAGAAGACATCGCACCGGAGCAACATGGTGAGTTGATGCAATTGTTGAAGCGTGCTGCGCAGCACGCTAATTACAAAATGGATCGCGCCGCTACCGATTGTACACGTATCCTGCGTGTGCCCGGAACGAAGAATTACAAAGATGTCGATAATCCTAAAGATGTCGAGTTGCTTCGACGTGATGCAAAGTATTCCGAGTTCGATACATTGCTGAATCGTGTGCGCACTTACCTTGAATCAGTTGGCGATGCTACAGTTGCAAACCAGAACCTGCAAATCCCATCTTATCTGACCGATGTCGATACAAATCTCTATCGTGAGTTTGCAGATATTCCTCTCTCGTTCGATCGCCTTGTATCGAAGTGCGGAGCGCTCAAGCGTTTTGTCGATATGAAGGCGCACACATCGTATCAGTTTTGGTTGCACTCATTGCAGACGTTGCGTTTCTGTGAAGACGGTCGCACGCTGTGTCATTCACTATCGTCGCAATCATCGAAATACGACGCAGCGCTTACCGATCGGCTACTTGACGATTTTGAAGCAAAGAACATCCCGCCGACACTGTGCGAGCGGTTTGCGCAGATCGACGAATGTTACGATGTTTGCGCAATCTGTCCACACCGCAACAAAATTCGCACACCAGCTTCCCTTGGTCGAGATTTGGCAAGCGTTCATCGTCAAATGGAGGATGAGATCGTCATCTCATCTGGGACATTACCACCCCCGCCCGCACCGTACACGCTAACCGAAACAAGTGTGGTGCAGGAAGTAACGCTGAAAGATGGCTCGACTGATGTCATTACCATTTGCCCGTACCCGCTCAAACCAATCAAGCGAGTTTTCTCAGAGCGAACGAACGACGAATGGATCGTCTGGCATACAAAGTTGCAGAGTGATGGGGAGGCGGAGATTCGGTTACCTGCATCGACACTTTATGACAAGCGTGATTTCGCATTAGAAGTTGCAAAATACGGTATATATATTGATTTGCGAACACTTGATAATGTTCGGAACTATATGATCACTTACTCGCGCGAAGTGCAACGTCTTTACCCGCGTGAGATGATGTACTCACGTATCGGCTGGCGAGATGGGTTTGAGTTTTTTGTGTATAAAGATGCTGTGTATTACGTGAATGGAACGACCCGCCCGTGCGCTACCGACCTGGCTGACCGGTTGCAAGATGCGCTTGTCACGTCAGGATCGCTTGAACAGTGGAAGAAGATTGTTTCGTTTTTTGAAGACCCGCGCTTTGCTGCACATCAGTTTGCTATCGGCACCGCGTTTGGTTCGGTGTTGATGCCGTTCACTGGGCTATCGGGCGGTATCGTATCCTTGGTCGGTAAGTCTGGTGAAGGTAAGTCGACGATACAGAAGATCGTCAATTCTGTTTGGGGGCACCCGTTGAAGCTGATGCTTCCGGCAGAAAGCAAATCATCGACATATAACGCGAAAATCAGCTTCATCAACCAGATGAACAATCTCCCGATTTGCGCCGAGGAGATTACCAATGCGCCGACGGATGAGGTGGGTGCACTTGCATATGCGATTACGCAAGGTACTGAGAAATGGCGTGCAGATCAGCGCGGGCAGGTTCAGAAGAGTCATGGCGGCTGGTGCACGACAATGTTGTCTAGCTCTAACAGCTCGTTGCATGAGAAACTCTTCAACTCTGTCGGCGCAGTTGCGAAAGCGTTACGGATTTTCGAGTACCACGTACCGCATGTGCGTATCCACGACCGTGCCGAGTTCCGTGCTGGTGTCGATATTGCGCTCATGTCGCATTATGGGTTAGCTGGCGATGTTTATTTGAATTACATCACTCGTAATCTTGACGCAATCAAACGGCGGTTAAGTCAGTTGATGATCGAGCTAGACGACCGGCATAAGTTCGTTGCGGAAGAGCGTGTGTGGGCCGCAGTCATTGCGACCAACATTGTCGGCATCGAGTGTGCGATGAAGTGCGGTTTGGTGAAATTCAATCTTGATGCGATCCATGATTTCGTCAATCAGACTGTCACTGCACTGCGTAACAGCATTGCCGACCTCGATGCACGCGCAAACGATGTGCTGTCGCAATTTATCAATGAGAACATCAACGGCATTATCGTCATCAATAAGGAAGGTGGTCATGAGTATGTCGAACATAAACCATACGGTTCCGAGTTGGTAGCGAGGTACGATGCATATAACAAGCGACTTTACATCGCAGTTACTGCATTGAAAGCATGGTGCAATCAGCATGGTTACAGTTACAACATGGTTCGATCGGAGCTAACTTCGATCACACCGGTATCTGTTGTTAAATGCAGGCTCGGTGCAGGCACTGGTTACCCATCACCACAGTGTCGCGCTTTGGAGATCGACATGAGTGGTTGGGCAGACGATACCGTACATCAGTCGTTGAGAAATTTGGAGTGACACCAGCGACTTGACAGGATAATTTAGACGGTGTATGATGTCAGCGTAGTTGTTCATTTCATTGGAGGGTGCTATGCAATTTGCAATCGTTGGTTTACTGCGTCAAGGTGGTGTTGTTATCCGGGCGTATCTACCTGTTGAGGTTGTCCCTGAGGACGTATCACGTCAGTTGATGGCTGCCGAGCGACCGTTCCTCGCGTATGCGGAGTGGGTGCAGCAGACGTATCCTGCAAATGAGGTCGATGGTGATTACGCGCAGGAGCATTTGGATTTGCTTACCAGTTGGTTGCGTGAGTTGAAAGGAGCTGGTTATAGTTTCGAGGCGACGTTAGTCGAAGATGGTACATTCTGAGGAGAGTGTGATGTTGGATTTGTTTGAAGTAAGTCAAGATATGCCGAGGCGTGGTGATGATGAAGAGAAGGAAGTGATCGAAACCGAAGCGCAGACTGAAATGTTCACAAAGCTCAATGCATATCTGCTAAAAGCGCCGATCGTTCAGTACGTAGCTTCAGCACCCGTCCGCGTCGGATTGTTTGATGGTGTTAGTTGTGCGCGATCTCATCAAGCATTGATTACTATTTACGGCAATGATGTGTTTTTCATCATTCAAAGTTC
>Ga0209200_1004185_pt1 | contig 11913 bp, 8 predicted proteins | sample AD_UKC033_MetaG_FD_184406 | JGI IMG/M metagenome (GOLD analysis project Ga0209200, IMG submission 184406) | Active sludge microbial communities of municipal wastewater-treating anaerobic digesters from USA - AD_UKC033_MetaG (SPAdes) (version 2) | ecosystem: Engineered > Bioreactor > Anaerobic >...
CCGCACCCCATGGCCGAACGCCCAGTCCTCGGCAGCAGGCCCGTTGTTCAACAGTCCCCCTCGCCTCCCCTGACCACCGATGAATGCATTCACCGCCCTCTTCGTCTGCGTCCTGCTGCTCGGCCTCGCCGCGCGGCTGGCGCTGATGCAGCGCCACAGGCACCACGTGCAGGCACATCGCGATCGCGTGCCCGAGGCCTTTGCCGATGCCATCCCGCTCGCCTCACACCAGCGTGCGGCCGACTACACGGCAGCACGCGTCGGCCTCGGCATGCGCGACGCAGTGGCAGGCGTGGTGCTGGTCCTGGTGCTGACACTGGGCGGCGGACTGCAGTTCATCCATGACGCGTGGGCGCCGCTGCTCGGTGCCGGCAGCCTGGCGCACGGTGTCGCCCTGCTGGCGACGCTGGGTGTGCTGGGCTGGCTGGTGGACCTACCCTTCGTGCTCGCACGCACCTTCGGCATCGAGCGACGCTTCGGTTTCAATCGCATGACCCCGCGCCTTTTCGTCACCGACACTGTCCGCCAGGGCGCACTCGCGGCCTTGATCGGCCTGCCCGTGCTTGCGCTGCTGCTATGGCTCGCGGGCGCAATGGGCGAACTCTGGTGGCTGTGGGTGTGGGCCTTCTGGCTCGGCTTCAACCTGCTGGCGATGATCATCTGGCCCACCTTCATCGCGCCTCTCTTCAATACCTTCACGCCGCTAGCCGACTCCGCGCTCAAGGCACGCGTCGAAGCCCTGCTGGCACGTTGCGGCTTCCAGTCCAAGGGGCTGTTCGTGATGGACGGCTCACGGCGCTCGGCGCATGGCAATGCCTATTTCACCGGCTTCGGTGCCGCCAAACGCATCGTCTTCTTCGACACCCTGCTCGCCAAGCTCAACGCAGACGAAGTCGAAGCCGTGCTCGCCCACGAACTCGGACACTTCCGTCACCACCACATCATCAAGCGCCTGGCCGTGCTTGCACCGACCAGCCTGGTCCTGCTCGCCCTGCTGGGATGGCTCGCGGGCCAGCCCTGGTTCTTCACCGGACTGGGGACTTCGGCAAACGACATGGCGACCGCACTGGCCCTGTTCTTCCTCGTGCTGCCTGCCTTCACCTTTCCGCTCGCGCCGGTGCTCAGCCACATGTCGCGCAGGCACGAGTTCGAGGCCGACGCCTACGCGGCGAAGCAGACGCGCGCATCGGATCTCGTCGCAGCGCTGGTCAAGCTCTACCGCGACAATGCCTCGACGCTGACGCCTGACCCCCTGTATTCGCGCGTATTCGACTCGCACCCGCCCGCGGTGCTGCGCGTGGCGCGCCTGCAGGCATTGCCGCACTGAATCGTGGACCTCCTGGCCGAGGGCGAATACCATCGCGCCCGGTTCCACAACAAGCACAGCGACAGGTTCGAGTGAGAAAACGCGTCCGGCCCGGCGGTGGCCAAGAACATGGGGTGGATGGCGTGATCGTCGCCGCCTTTGGCCGCCACTACGAAATCGACACGCCCGAAGGACGCCTGCGCTGCTATCCACGCGGCAAGAAGAGCAGCTTTGCCTGCGGCGACGAGGTGCAAATCCTGCCCGGGGGTGACGGCCAGGGCGTGATCGAGGCGCTGAGACCGCGCCGCAACCTGTTGTGGCGATCGGATGCCTTCCGCGAAAAGCTGATCGCCGCCAACCTCAGCCACATCGTCATTGTCGTCGCAACCGAGCCGGGCTTCTCGGATCTGCTGGTGTCGCGCTGCATTGCCGCCGCCGAGAGCCAGGAAATCACGCCGCTGGTGGTCCTCAACAAGGCCGACCTGCATGAACGTTTGCCTGCTGCACGCGCCCAGCTGGAACCCTTCGCGCGCCTCGGCTACGAGGTGATCGAGGTTTCGGCCCTGGAGGGTGCGGATGTGCTGCGCAAGCGCCTCGCAGGATTGCGCGCGATCTTCGTCGGCCAATCGGGCATGGGCAAGTCCACCCTGACCAACGCGATTGTCCCCGAGGCCAATGCCGCCACTCGGGAAATCTCGGCCGCGCTCGACTCCGGCAAGCACACCACCACCTTCGCCCGCCTCTATCCACTACCGCCGGCACGGGCCGGCGAGCCTGCCGGCTGGCTCATCGACAGCCCTGGGCTGCAGGCTTTCGGGCTTGCGCACCTTTCAGCCGAGGACCTCGCCGAAGCCTTCGTCGAGTTCCGCCCTCATCTAGGCCAATGCCGCTTCCGCGACTGCCGCCACGAGGCAGAGCCAGGCTGTGCGCTGCGTGCCGCCCTCGAGTCCGGTGCAATCCACCGCCGACGCTGGGAACACTACCGCAGCATTCGCGAAGAGATTGCCGCCGCACGTAGGCTCAATCCGGGCTGGTAGTCCTGACGGGAGCGGCCCAGGGCTGGCGCGGCGCGGGCCTGATGATCAGGCTTCGAGCAGAAAGCCCCGCACCACCTCGATCTGCGCCGGATCCATCAGCATCGGCGCGTGCCCCACCCCGGTGAATTCGACGGTGCGCGCCCGCGGCCCTCGCGTACCCATTGCCTCGAAGACGTCGGCCGCGAGCAAATCGGACTGCGCACCGCGCAAGGCCAGGGTCGGGCAGCGCACGCCCTCGTACACAGGCCACAAGTCGATATCGGCATCGATCGGCCCGGCGCGGAAGGCATCGCCCAGCCCTGGGTCATACACAAAGGCGAAGCCACCGCCTTCGCCGCCAACCGGCCGTACCGAGTATTGCGTGAGGTGGCGCCATTGCGCGTCGCTGAGCGGTCCGAACGGCGCGCTTACCTCGCGGATGTAGGCCTCGGCCGCCTCCATGGTCGGAAAGCGCGGCGTCATGCCGACGTACTGAGCAATGCGCTCGAGCGCCACGCGGGTGATGACGGGACCGACATCGTTGAGCACCAGGCGGCTGATCGGCGTATGCGGCTGGCTGGCGAGCAGCATGCCGATGATGCCGCCCATCGAAGTACCGACCCAATGCACCTCCTCGACATCCAGGCGCGCGATCAGCGTCACCATGTCCGCCACGTACACGGGAAAGCCGTAATCGGACTTGACCCCCAGCCAGTCGCTGCGCCCGCGCCCAACCACGTCAGGACAGACGACGCGGTAGTCGTCGGCCAGCACGCGCGCCAAGTCGTCGAAATCGCGGCCGTTGCGCGTCAGTCCGTGGACGCAGAGCAGTACGCGCGGGTTGGCGGGGTCGCCCCATTCGGTGTAGGCCATGCGGTGCAGGCCATGCGGCCCGAGGCACTGCACACGACGCTCGCGCAGGTTGTGCCGCGAACCTGCACCGAGGGAGGACGCGGCGAACAGGGGGCTCGATGTAGTCATGGCAGCAGGCAGATCCCGTGTTATCGGCAGTGACCCAAGTCTAGCCCGAATGCGGCTGAGGCTGCGACTGTCGCTGACGGCACTCAGCGCCCATGCCAGTATCGCGTCCGTTCGGTGCGCTCCGCCCTGATGCGGACGCGCTCGCCGCCACGCGCCGGGAACGCCGCCGTCACCGCGCCCTGGCTGTCGGTACGCCAGTTGCGTGTCCCCGCCTGCGTCCAGCGTGCCAACACCTCGGGATGCGGATGACCGAAGGCGTTACGCCGGCCCGCCGAATGGATCACGTGCTCAGGCGAGGTCGCTGCCACGAACGCCTGCGAAGACGAACTGCGGCTGCCATGGTGAGGACTCAGTACCACGTCGCTCTCCAAACCCTCGCGCTCGCGGGCGATCAGTTGTGCCTCCGCGTTGCGTCCGATGTCGCCGGTAAGCAAGAGCGCGCCCCCGGGGCCAAGCACTCGCAGCACGCAGGAGTTGTCATTATCGTGGCGTGACGAGCCAGCAAGCGCCACCTCACCGCCCGGATGCAGTACCTCGAAACGGACGCCATCCCATTCCCATGCCTGGCCGCGCTGGCAACGCCGCGCCGAACCCGCCGCGCCGGCCTGGGCTGCCCAGGCCGCTCCCCAGCGCGCATCAGCGTCATGTGGACCGGCAAGCACGGTGCCCACCGACATCGCCTCAAGGAGGCTCGAAGCACCGCCGACATGATCGATGTCATCGTGTGAAAGCACGAGCAGATCGAGCGCGGCAACGCCGTGCGCGCGCAAGTAGGGCAGGATGACACGGCTACCCGCGTCGGCGCTCATGCCGTAAGCAGGACCGGCATCGAACAGCATGTCGTGGCGGTGTGTCTGTACATGCACCGCCAAGCCCTGGCCGACATCGAGCGTGCGGGCTACGAAAGCACCCGGCTCCGGCCGCGGTGGTGCCCACAACGCCAGTCCGGCAAGCAGCGCCGGCGCCGCCAGACGCCCGGGCGTCGCGCGTGGCAACAACAGCATGGCGATGGCGAGCGCCCCAGCGGCAATCAGCCATGGCGGCGGCCGGGCCTGCTCCCAGAGCGCGTGTTCGAGCTCGGCAAGCGGCCGCACGACATCCATCATCATCACGGTGGCGCCATGTGCCAGGACGAACAGGCCATCGACCGGCACGATCAGCGCGAGCAGCACGAGCGGCGCGATCACGAAGCTCACCCCCGGGATGGCGACCAGATTGGCCAGCGGCGACACGAGCGGGAAGGACTGAAACAGGGCGAGCAGCGCAGGCGCCAGCGCAAAGCTGATCGCCAACTGCACGCGCAACGCGGCGCGCCATCCCGAAGGCGGGCGGACGCGACCACCGAGCACGGCCAGGATGATCGCCACCGCCGCAAACGACATCCAGAACCCGGCCGACAGCACGGCCCACGGGTCGGCCACCAGCACCACCAGCAGCGCTGCCGCCAGCACGCGCGAAGCTGCCAGCCTGCGGCCGGAAAGCAGCGCCAGTACCGCCACCGCCAGCATCAGCCAGGCCCGCAGCACCGGCAGGCCAAGCCCGGCCAGCAGTGCATAGGCGCTTGCCCCCGCAAGGGCTGCCAAGGCGCGCGCCTTGTGTACTGGCAGACGCAACGCCAAGCCCGGAGCCCGCCGCCACGCCAGGCTGCACAAGCCGCCACACAGCAAGCCGACCAGGCTGACGTGCAGCCCCGACACCGCCACGAGATGGCCAATGCCGGTATTGCGGAATACGGTCCAGTCGGCCTCTGCAATTGCGCGCTGGTCGCCCACGGCCAGTGCGGCGAGCACGCCTGCATGCTCGCCCTCCGGCAATGCGGCGAGAATGCGTTCGCGCACGACCCCGCGCTGACGGTGCACCCATTGCATTACACCGCTTGGCGCGGCGTCGAGCAATTCGGCATCCGCACGTACGTAGCCGGTCGCACGAATGGCGCGCTCGAGCAGCCAGCCTTCGTAGTCGAAACCATGCGGATTGGCAAAACCATGCGGGGGCCTGAGGCGGACCACGAAGTGCCAACGCTCGCCGGCCTGCAAGGCCGGAAGGGGGTTCGGCGCACGACGGTTTTCGTACCACGACAACTGGATGCGAGCGGGCACACCTTCCGGCGCGGCGTCGGGCTCGAACACGAATCGCCAGCCGCCGGCCAAGGGTTGCGGCAAGCCGGTGATGCGCCCGGCCACCGAGATATCCTGCCCTTCCAGCGTGTGGGCGAGGGCATCGGCCATGCGCCACTCCGCACGCTGCGCCGCCCACGCGAACCCCGTCGCACATGCCATCGCCACGACACAGGCAGCGACGGCGTAGCGCCCCGCCCAGCCCCGGGCGCTCGCGCCGAACAGCGCCCCGAGCAGCACGCACGCAAGTGCAATGCCCGCCGCTGCAGGCCCGGCATCGAGCGTGCTGCGGGTTTGAAGCAGGCACACGCCTGCCAGGAAACCCAACGCAACCATCCTCATGACATCGCATGATGCCAAAAGCATTGCCTGCTGCCTATCCGCAGCGAAACCTGTGGTGACAATCGGCAGCCCACATCAGCCGGGACACAAGGGCCCGGACGGCTGCCGAACTGCTAGACTGCGCCGCCGTCCAAGAACCCTGCGCCAGCAAGACAAGTCCATGCGCAAGCGACTCAAGCGCCTCCTGCCCGATCACCAGACCATCAGCGCGAACCGCTGGCTGCGCCCGTTCGCATCCACCCTGCTGCATCCGCGCCTGTGGCACCTGAACCGCCATTCCGCCGCGGGCGCGGTAGCCGTGGGCCTGTTCTGCGGCCTTGTCCCCGGCCCGCTGCAGATGCTCAGTGCTGCGCTCTTCTGCGTGGCCTTTCGGGTCAATTTGCCGCTCGCCTTGCTGACGACGCTCTACACCAACCCGATCACCATCGTGCCCCTGTATGTGCTGGCCTTCGGGATCGGCAGCCTCATCACTGGCAACGGGGACATTGCGTTTGCTCCACCCCCCGAACTCGCCAGCCTGAACCCGGCGACCTGGATCAGCGATCTGCTCGCGTGGACGACAAGCCTGGGCAGACCCCTGTTCATCGGCCTGGTGGCACTCGCGGCGGGCTTGTCGATCGTGGGCTACCTGGGCGTGCGCTGGAGCTGGCGCTACTGGCTTTTGCGCCAGTGGGCTCAGCGCAAAGCCCGGCGCGCAAGAACGGGAGGCGCCGCTCCGCGCTGAGCACGGCAGCAGCGCCTCCCGCGACGGCACTATTCGAGCCGGCCATCACTCAGCCGCAAGGTGCGCTGGGCGCGTGCGGCGAGCGCTTCATCATGGGTGACGATGACGAAGCTGGTCGAGAAGCGCTCATTGAGCGACAGCATCAGCTCGAACACCGCACCCGCAGTTCGCCTATCGAGGTTGCCTGTCGGCTCGTCGGCGAGCACGCAGGCCGGCTCGCTCACCAGGGCGCGAGCGATCGCCGCACGCTGGCGCTCGCCACCGGACAGTTCGCCCGGCGCGTGATCGAGGCGATGACCAAGACCGACCTCGGTGAGCATCCTGGCCGCCCGCGCCTCGGCCTCCTCGCGGGCGATACGGCGGACGTAAAGCGGCATGGCGACATTCTCCAGCGCGCTGAACTCGGGCAGCAGGTGATGAAACTGGTACACGAAGCCCAGCGCAGCGTTGCGCAACCGGCCACGCGCCGTTTCCGACATGCCCGAGAAATCCTGCCCCATCAGGCTGACCTTGCCCGCACTGGGTACGTCCAGCCCGCCGAGCAGATGCAGCAGCGTGCTCTTGCCCGAACCCGAGGCGCCGACGATGGCGACGCGCTCGCCACGCTCGATGCGCAGATTCACGCCGTCGAGCACTTTGACCGCATCGGCACCTTCACGGAAGTGTTTGCTCAGGCCTTCGCAGGCCACCACCGACGAAGCCGCCGGCATCATCACGGGATCACTCATAGCGCAGGGCCTCCGCCGGGTTCACCCGTGACGCGCGCCAACTAGGGTAGATCGCCGCCAGCAGGGTGAGCACAAAGGACACGGACACGATGCTGACCACGTCGGACGTCAACACCTTCGATGGCAACTCGTCGATGTAATACACCTCCTTGTTCCACAGCGTAGCCCCGGTCACCGTCTCGAGCGCGGGGATCACCACATCGAGGTTGCCGGCGATGGCAAGCCCGCCAGCGACGCCGGCCAGCAGACCGACGACACCGATGATCGAGCCCTGGAGCACGAAGATGGTCATGATCGAGGCCGGGCTCGCACCCAGAGTGCGCAGGATGGCGATGTCGGCATACTTCTCCTGCACTGCCATGACCAGCGTGGATACGATGTTGAAGGCGGCCACCGCGACGATCAGGAACAGGATCAGCGTCATCATCGTCTTCTCGAGCGCGACGGCGCGGAAGAAGTTGGCATGGCTGCGCGTCCAGTCAGCCACGATCAGCCCGGGCTCGCTGATCATCAGCGCCAGCTCGCGGGCCACACGCGGCGCGGCAAACAGATCGTCGAGCTTGAGCCGCACGCCACTCACCGCATCACCGAGCCGATACAGCGCCTGGGCATCGGCGACATGCACCAGGGCAAGGCCGGAGTCGTATTCGTACATGCCAGCCTCGAAGATGCCCACCACCTCGAACTGCTTGACGCGCGGCAGCACCGCGGCTGGAGTGACCAGCCCCTGAGGCGCGATCAGTGTCACCTTGTCGCCCAGTTGCACGCGCAGGGCAAATGCAAGGTCGCGCCCGAGCACGATGCCGAAGCGCCCGGCTTGCAAGGCGTGGAAGTCGCCACTCTGCATGTAGCCGCCGAAGTCGGCCACCTTGTCTTCCTCGCTCGGAATGACCCCGCGCACGACGGTGCCGCGTACTGCATCGTCGAAGGACAGCATGCCCTGCTCCTGCACGTAGGGCGCGGCCGCGCGCACCGACGGATGCTGCATGCTCTCCTCTGCGACCTGTTGCCAGGTCTCCAACCCCTCGCCGCGGCTCTGCACCTGGATATGGGAGGCAACCCCCAGGATGCGGGTGCGCAACTCCTCCTGGAAGCCGTTCATGACCGACAGTACGACGATCAGGGCCGCAACCCCGAGCGCGATGCCAAACATGGATACGAGCGAAATGAAGGAGATGAAACGGTTGCGCCCCTGCGCGCGCTTGCGCGAGCGCGTGTAGCGCATGCCCACGAGAAATTCATAACGCATGGAATTCAGGTATCCTCAGCCCGGTTCGGACAAGCCCGGCATTGTGCCCGCCCTTGGCCTGCAGCGCGACACCAAAGCGCATGCGAATGTAAGTCGGGGCACTTGCCGCCAAGCCCGGCAGCGCTGCAGCCCGCCGGCCACGACGCTGGCAGGCGCCCGAAATTCATGAAACACTGATCGGTAACGACAGCGCAGGAAACGTCGCCCCATGCCGCCAGAAGCGAATGCTCCGCAAGGCCGCACCCCGGGACTGCTCGACCGCAGTGCCGCCGCGTGGCTTGCCTTGGGCGTGAGCTGTGCGCTGACCATCGCACTGGCGCAGTACGTGGCTACCCATCTCGACACGCGGGCCCAGGACCGCTTCATGATCGGCACGGAAGTGGCGCGCAACCAGCTCCTGTCGCGCATGCGCGCCTACGAGCAGGTCTTGCGCGGTGGCGCGGCGCTGTTCGCGGCGAGCGAGCATGTCGACCGCAAGGAGTGGCACGACTACGTCGCTGCACTCGACCTCGACGATGGATTGCCAGGCATCCAGGGCATCGGCTTTGCCGAGCTGATCCCTGCATCCAGGCTCGATGAGCACCATGCCGCAGTGCGCAGCGAGGGCTTTCCGGGCTACAGCGTCCACCCGCCGGGCGCGCGCGACCCCTACACGAGCATCGTCTACCTCGAGCCCTTCATCGACCGCAACCTGCGTGCCTTCGGCTACGACATGTACTCGGAGCCGGTGCGGCGCGAGGCGATGTCGCGCGCGCGCGACAGTGGCGAAGCCGCGCTATCGGGCAAGGTGACGCTGGTCCAGGAGGACGGCCGGAACACTCAGCCCGGCTTCCTGATCTATCTCCCCGTTTTCGATCGCCAGATCGACACCCGTGATGTCGTGGGGCGACGGACCGCACTGCTCGGCTATGTCTACAGCCCATTTCGTGCGCACGACATGATGCGCAGCATCTTCGCCGACGGCCTGCGCAACGCCATCGTCGAGCTCTTCGACGACCACCCCGACGACGCCAACCTGCTGTTCGCCTCTGCCCCAGCGCGCCACGACGCACGTCACACGGTGACGCATGCGGTGGAGGTCGGGGGCCGCAACTGGGTGGTGCGCTTCAGCAGCACGGCGGCTTTCGAGGCCGACTCCCAAAGTGCGGAACCGATGTTGATCCTCGTCGGCGGCTCGGCACTAGGGGTGCTGCTGTTCACGGTATTGCGTACCAACGCACTCCACCGTCGGCGCATGCAGGCCGCGGCAAACAGCCTTGCCGCCAGCAGGGACGAGTTCCGCGCCCTGGTCGAGAACGTACCTGGCGTGGTCTTCCGCTGCCAGGTCGGCGCCCCCTGGCCCGTGATCCACATCGGCCAGAGCGTCGAGGCGCTGACCGGTGCCACGGCGGATGAGTTCGTCTCCGGAGCGGTGTCTTTCGCCGACTTCATCGAGCCCGAGGACATCCCTCGCATCGAGCAGGCCATCCGCGACGCCGCGGACAAGCAGACGAGCTACGAGGTGGAATACCGCATGCTCGGTCGTGACGGAGCGGTGCGCTGGGTCAGCGAGCGCGGGCGGGTGCACGCCGATGCGCTGGGTCGAGACCTCTGGCTCGATGGGGTGATCGTCGACATCAGCGCGCTCAAGCACGCCGAGGAGACCATGCGCAGCCTCGCCTTCGTCGACACGCTCACCCAACTCCCCAATCGCCGCTTCCTGCTCGACCGGCTACGGCAGGGCCTTGCAAACAGCCGGCGCCACGGCCACCACGGCGCACTGCTGTTCGTCGACCTCGACCACTTCAAGGCGGTGAACGACGCCCACGGCCACGAAGCCGGCGACGAGTTGCTGTGCGAGGTTGCCAGCCGCCTGCGCCAATGCGTACGCGAGGGCGACACGGTCGCACGCCTGGGCGGGGATGAATTCGTGATCATGCTCGAGGACCTGGGCGACTCCAGCACGGAGGCCTTTGCCAAGGGCACCGTCATCACCGACAAGATCCTCGCCGCGCTGAACCAGCCTTTCGAAGTGGGCTCCGCGACGCTCCAGAGCACGCCAAGCATCGGCCTGACCTGCTTCAGCGGCGAGGACGACAGCGCCGAGTCGCTGCTGCGCCGGGCCGACGCTGCGATGTACCGCGCCAAGGCGGGCGGGCGCAACCGCGTCGAGACCAGCGCGGCATCGGCACTCGCACTGCCAGGCGGCCAAGGAAGCGCCCGCTCCTAGCGCGCGCCCCGCCGGTCAACGGCCTTGCGGCCTTTCGCGGACGATCGGCACGTCCCGGGTGCCGGCTTGCGCGTTGCAACGCTCGCCTGGTTGGCAACCGGCTGATGCCGCGGCACAAGGCAGTTGGGCCCGTTGCCGATGAGTTCGGCGCGCCCCATGCGCATCAGGCCTTCGCGCAGGATCGGCCAGTTCTCCGGGTCGTGCCAGCGCAGGAAGGCCTTGTGCAGCTTGCGGATCTTGCCAGCACGCGCGGTCTCGACCACTTCGGAGTCGGCCGACACCTTTTTCAGCGGGTTCTTGCGCGAGTGATACATCGTGGTCGCCATCGCCATCGGCGTGGGCAGGAAGGTCTGCACCTGATCGAGGCGGAAGTTGTGCTTCTTCAGCCATAGCGCCAGGTTGAGCATGTCCTCGTCGGTCGTCCCCGGATGGGCAGCGATGAAGTACGGCACCAGGTGCTGCTTCTTGCCAGCCTGCGCCGAGAACTTCTCGAACATGCGGGCAAACTCCTCGTAGGCACCGATGCCCGGCTTCATCATCTTGGCGAGGGTGTTCTCCTCGGTGTGCTCGGGCGCAATCTTGAGCAGGCCGCTGACGTGATGGGTGACGAGTTCCTTGACGTACTCGGGCGAGCGCACTGCCAGATCGTAGCGCAGGCCCGAGCCGATGGTGATGCGCTTGACGCCGGGCACGGCGCGCGCCTTGCGGTAGAGTTCGACGAGCGAGCTGTGGTCGGTGTTCAGGTTCTCGCAGATGCCCGGGTACACACAGGACAGGCGTCGGCAGTTTTCCTCGATCGCCTTGCTCTTGCACGCCATCCGGTACATGTTGGCCGTGGGCCCGCCAAGATCGGTGATGTGGCCCTTGAAGTCAGGCGACTTGTCGCGGATCTCCTCGATCTCGTGGATGATCGATTCGTGCGAGCGGCTCTGGATGATGCGGCCCTCGTGCTCGGTGATCGAACAGAAGGTACAGCCACCGAAACAGCCGCGCATGATGTTGATCGAGAACTTGATCATGTCCCAGGCCGGGATGCGGGCACTGCCATAGCTCGGGTGCGGCGCACGCGCGTAGGGACGACCGTAGACGAAATCCATCTCGGGCGTGGTGAGCGGCACCGGCGGCGGGTTGATCCACACGTCACGCGCGCCCGGCCCCTCGCCATGACACTGCACCATGGCACGCGCGTTACCCGGATTGGACTCGAGGTGGAACACCCGCGAGGCGTGCGCGTACATCAC
>Ga0209200_1004189_pt1 | contig 11910 bp, 9 predicted proteins | sample AD_UKC033_MetaG_FD_184406 | JGI IMG/M metagenome (GOLD analysis project Ga0209200, IMG submission 184406) | Active sludge microbial communities of municipal wastewater-treating anaerobic digesters from USA - AD_UKC033_MetaG (SPAdes) (version 2) | ecosystem: Engineered > Bioreactor > Anaerobic >...
CTGATGGTTCGGTCATTTTCTGAGCGTATTCTCAAATTCAGGCTATCCCGTATTTAGTGCTCCTTTAATCAAGAGCAACTATATACAGCCGGCGACCCTAGTCGTCCATCCGGCCACGTCAACAATGGCACGGTTTCGGGCTTGCGAGTCGGTCGGCAGATGGCTTGAACACACTTGCAAGTTTACAATAACGACGATATTTGCCCAGATTCTCGAAACAACCTCGTAAAATGACCGAACCATGAGTCGTTACTCATCACTCATTACCCATCCCGCACCCAACGTTCTCCATTCCGAGTTACTCGTTACTCATTACTCATTCCTCATTCCGCACCCAACGTTCTCCATTCCGAGTTACTCGTTACTCGTTACTCATCCCGCACCCAACGTTCTCCATTCCGAGTTACTCGTTACTCGTTACTCATTACTCATTCCTCATTCCGCACCCAACGTTCTCCATTCCGAGTTACTCGTTACTCGTCACTCATTACCCATCCCGCACCCAACGTTCTCCATTCCAAGTTCCAGGTTACGAGTTACGAGTTACGAGTCATCCCATTCCACAAAGAAGGTGCACTCATGATCGTCATCATGAAAGCTGGTGCAACTGCCGCCGAAATCGGCGCGGTGATCGCCCGAGTCGAAGAGCTGGGCCTGACGCCCCATCCTATCTACGGAGAGAATCACACCGTCATCGCGGTGGTGGGCGAGGCAGTGGCCCTGGAGCCGGACGTCTTCCAGGTCCTGAGCGGCGTGGAAACCGTCACCCGCATTGGCCATCAGTTCAAGCTGGCCAGCCGCCAGGCCAAGGCCGAGGACACGGTGATCGCGTTCAACGGCACGACCATCGGCGGCCGCAAGCTGGTGGTGATGGCCGGCCCGTGCAGCGTCGAGAGCCGTAGCCAGCTGCTGGAGACGGCCCAGGCGGTGAAAGAGGCCGGCGCGCGGCTGTTGCGCGGCGGCGCCTACAAGCCGCGCACCTCTCCCTACGCCTTCCAGGGCATGGGGCTGAAAGGGCTGGAGCTGCTGGCCGAGGCCAGGGAGATCACCGGCCTCAAGATCGTCACCGAGGTGATGACCCCCGAAGCCGTGCCGCTGGTCAGCCAATACGCCGACATCTTGCAGATCGGCGCGCGCAACATGCAGAACTACGGCCTGCTCAACGCCGTGGGACGCACCCAGCGCCCGGTGCTGCTCAAGCGCGGCATGATGAGCACCATCCAGGAACTGCTCATGTCGGCCGAATACATCATGTCCAACGGCAACTACAAGGTCATGCTCTGCGAGCGGGGCATCCGCACCTTCGAGCCGATGACCCGCAACACCTTCGACCTGAACGCCGTGCCGCTGCTCAAGCAGCTCAGCCACCTGCCGGTGATCGCCGATCCCAGCCACGGCACCGGCCGCTGGGACCTGGTGGCGCCCATGGCCAAGGCCTCCATCGCCTGCGGCGCCGACGGCCTGATCATCGAGGTGCACCCCCAGCCGGAGGTTGCGGTCTCCGACGGCGCGCAGAGCCTCAAGCCGGAGAAATTCGCCCAGATGATGCGCGAGCTGGGGCCGTTGGCCGAGGCGTTGGGGCGGGAGTTGTGATGCGTAATGCGTAATGCGTAATGCGTAACGAGTAACCGGAATCGCGGGAGTCGTCTTTGAGTTACGAGTTATTCGTTTCGCGATGCGTGATCAGAAAGGCGACTGCACGCCCGCCTTACGTAACCCAGAAATCGATCCCATCACGAAGACTCCCTCCGGGTTACGCATTACGCATTACGCATTACGAGTCATTCGTTAAGCGATGCGTGATCAGAAAAGCGACTTTACGCCCGCCTCACGTAACCCAGAAATCGATCCCATCACGAAGACTCCCTCCGGGTTACGCATTACGCATTACGCATTACGAGTCATTCGTTAAGCGATGCGTGATCAGAAAAGCGACTTCACGCCCGCCTTACGTAACCCAGAAATCGATCCCATCACGAAGACTCCCTCCGGGTTACGCATTACGCATTACGAGTTTTTCGTTTCGCATCCCTTGCATTGAATTTCACAGACGAATCAGGAGACTTGTGGTATGATCATAGTCATGCGAGCCAGCGCCAGTGTCCAGGACATCGAGCACGTTACCGGTCGCATCGACGAGATGGGCTTTGAGGTTCATCTCAGCCAGGGCGCCGAGCGCACCATCATCGGCGTGATCGGCGACGAGCGGCCGTTGGACCGCGCCATGTTCGAGGTGATGACCGGCGTCGAACGCACCATCTCCATCTTGCCCCCGTACAAGCTGGCCAGCCGTGAGTGGCGGCCGGAGGGCAGTGTGATCCCCGTCGGCGCTGCCGCGGTGGGCGGCCCGCGTCTGGCCATGATCGCCGGGCCGTGCAGCGTGGAGAGCCGCAGCCAACTGTTGGAGATCGCGCACGCGGTCCAGGAGGCCGGCGCCACCATGCTGCGCGGCGGCGCGTTCAAGCCGCGCAGCTCGCCTTACACCTTTCAGGGCCTGGGCGTCGAAGGGTTAGAGCTGCTGGCTGAGGCCAGGGAGCTCACCGGCCTGCCCATCGTCACCGAGGTGATGGCGCCGGACAAGGTGGAGCTGGTGGCCCAGTACGCCGACGTCTTGCAGATCGGCGCGCGCAATATGCAGAACTATCCCCTGCTCCAGGCCGTGGGCAAGACCCGCACGCCGGTGCTGCTCAAGCGCGGCATGATGAGCACCATCGAAGAGCTGCTCATGTCGGCCGAGTACATCCTGGCCGGCGGCAACTATCAGGTCATGCTGTGCGAGCGGGGCATTCGCACCTTTGAGACCTACACCCGCAACACCACCGACATCAACGCCATCCCAGCCCTGAAGCAGCTCAGCCATCTGCCGGTGATCGGCGATCCCAGCCACAGCACCGGCAAATGGCCGCTGGTGCTGCCCGTGGCGCGCGCCATGATCGCGTCCGGCGCCGACGGCCTGCTGATCGAAGTACACCACGACCCCGAACACGCCCTCTCCGACGGCGCGCAGAGCCTCAAGCCGGAGCGCTTCGCCGCGCTGGTCAACGAGGCACGTCGCATCGCCGAAGCGGTGGGACGAACGGTTTGAGAATGGGGAATGGTGAACGGTGAACGGTGTACGGTCAGTGCGCGTCTATCAACAACTTGATGCTTTGGCCGGTTTTTTGACCGCGCCTGCCTCGTGAAGAAATGCTTACACCGATCATCAACCGCATCATCTATCAGCCTGGGATGACAATGGCGAATGCCAACTTCACGCCGGCAGCGCTGTCTATCCTCTTCGAAGATGTCCAGCTCATCGCCGCGGACGGCGTGTCGATCACAGGTTGGTACATGAAAGCACCTAATCCACGTGGCTCAGTGCTTTACCTACACGGCAACGCTGGCAATCGCCGTGACTGGACTCCCGTCGCTCCTCCATTCATCGACCAAGGCTACAACGTGCTGATCGTCGACTATCGTGGATATGGTGACAGCCAAGGTAAGCCTAACGAGCAAGGTCTCTATCGGGATGGAGATGCGGCGTGCGCTTGGCTGCAGGAACGGGCAGCGCGAGAAGGCTTGCCCCTTTATGTTCTAGGAAAATCGTTGGGCAGTGGCGTGGCTACCTATCTGGCGGTGAGATGGTCACTCGCGGGGTTGATTCTCGACAGCGCTTTCACATCGATGAGCAAGTTGATTGCACACCATGCCCGGTGGTTGCCACGTGTCCTAATCCCTGCTTTATTCAACTCGCTGGGCAGAGTGGAAAGCATCACCTGCCCAACTCTGGTACTCCACGGAGACCATGATGATCTGGTTCCGCTGGCCCATGGGTTATCCCTGTACCAGGGCCTACGGGCGCCGAAAGCTCTAGGGGTGATTCCCGCGGCCGGACACAACGATATCGACGCCTACGACAGCTATGCGCGCTGGGTCATGGGCTTCCTGGATCGCCCGCTGCATTTTGTCGCTGCTACACAGGACATCTCCGACGAGGCGTTCAGAAGATACTCACAGGAAGCTGTGGCATGATCGAAACCCCTGTTTCCTGCGATAAACCACTTGCCAACTGCACCGTCGCCATTGCCGGCCTGGGATTGATGGGCGGGTCGCTGGGCCTGGCGCTGCGCGGCGCCGTGCGACAGGTGATCGGCATCGCCCGCCGGGCTGCGACGGTGCAAGAGGCGCTGGCCATCGGCGCCATCGACGTCGGAGCTGACGACCTGACAGCCGCCGCCGAAGCGGACGTGATCGTGCTGGCCACGCCGGTTAGCGTGATCATGGCGCAGATCGAGGAGCTGGGCCGGCTGGCCAGGCAGGGCCGGCTCCTCGATGGCGTGGTGGTGACGGACATGGGCAGCACCAAGGGGCAGATCTGCGCGGCCATGGACCAGCTTCCCGACAGCGTCCAACCGGTGGGCGCCCACCCCATGTGCGGCAAGGAGAGCTCTGGGCTGGAGGTGGCCGAGGCGACGCTCTACCAGGATGCGCCCTTCGTGCTTTGCCCGCTGCCCCGCACTGCGCCGCGGACTGTCGCGCTGATGGCTGAGATGGCGCGGGCTGTGGGCGCCTGTCCCCTGGAACTGGACCCGCAGCGCCACGACCGGCTGGCCGCGGCCATCAGCCACGGGCCCTATCTGGCCAGCCTGGCCGCCTTTGCCGCTGCCCACGACGTGGCCGCCGGCGATGCGCTGGCCTGGCGGCTGGCGGCCAGCGGCTTCCGCTCCACCACGCGCCTGGCTGGCAGCGATCCCACCATGATGGCCGATATCCTGCTCAGCAATCGCGACGCGGTGCTGGTCCAACTCCACCACCTGCAAGCCCACCTGGCCCAGGTGGCCGCCCTCTTGACCGCAAGCGACGCCGCCGGCCTGCATGAGCTGGCCGCCTCCGCCCGCGCCGCGCGCAGTCAATTTCTGGAAACCTATGGGTGAACGGTAGACGGTAAACGGTGAACGGTATACGGTAAACGGTAGTACTAGGTCACGTCGGCCTAAATCGGTCTTCACTCACTGCTCAAGCCGGTTCCGTGAACCGGCGGCGTTGTTGGGCCAAACCCGGCGGATCACGGATCCGCCGGGAGCAGGTAAACTGAAGCGTTATTTACGCCAACTTGTACTAGGTCACGTCGGCCTAAATCGGTCTTCACTCACTGCTCAAGCCGGTTCCGTGAACCGGCGGCGTTGTTGGGCGCAGGGTACCTGTATAGTTACAAACAGTATACGGTATACGGTAAACGGGCCGGAGTCGCCGTTCGCCATTCACCGTTTACCGTTCACCGTTCACCGTTCACCCATTCCCCATTTACCGTTCACCGTATACCGTATACCGAACACCGTCATGAACCTTCTCATCCATCCTACCCAAGAGCTATTCGGTTCCACCGCCGTCCCCGGCGACAAGTCGATCTCCCACCGCGCGGCCATGTTTGCGGCGCTGGCCGAGGGACGCAGCCACGTGCGCAATTTTCTGCCCGGCGGCGACTGCCAGGCCACTCTGGGCGTCTTGCGCGGGCTGGGCGTCGCCATCGAAGAGATCTCGCCCAGCGAGCTGTCGATCACAGGCGTTGGGCTGCATGGCCTGCACGAGCCGGCCGCGCCGCTGGATTGCGTCAACTCCGGCACGGCGATGCGCCTGCTGGCCGGGCTGCTGGCGGGGCAACCCTTTTTCAGCGTGCTCAGCGGCAGCTCGCAGTTGGTCAAACGGCCGATGGGGCGCGTTGTCGAGCCGCTGCGTCAGATGGGCGCGCTGATCCATGGCCGGCAGGGGGGCAGGCTGGCACCCCTGGCGGTCCAGGGGACACGACTCCACGGCATCGACTACACGTTGCCCGTGGCCAGCGCCCAGGTCAAATCGGCCCTGCTGTTGGCGGGGCTGTACAGCGACGGGCTCGCCATCGTGCGCCAGCCCGGTCCGGCGCGCGACCACACCGAGCGCATGCTGGCCGCGATGGGCGCGCCGATCCAAACCCTGGGGTTGGTGGCGATCAGTGAACGGCCCAAACAGCCGCTGACGCCGCTGGACATCGCCGTGCCCGGCGACATCTCCTCGGCCGCCTTCCTGCTGGCGGCTGGCCTGCTGGTTCCGCAGTCGCATCTGACCATCACCGGCGTGGGGGTCAATCCCACCCGCACCGGCATTCTGGATATCCTTCAGATGATGGGCGCGAACCTGCGGCTAGAAAATGAACGCGATGAGGCTGGCGAGCCGGTGGCTGACCTGGTGGTGCAACACGCCGACCTGCACGGCATCGAGATCAGCGGCGACCTGATCGTGCGCGCCATCGACGAGCTGCCAGTGCTGGCGGTGCTGGCCACCCAGGCCCATGGCCGCACCCTGGTGCGCGACGCGGCCGAGCTGCGCGTCAAGGAGACCGACCGCATCGCCACGGTGGCCGCCGAGCTGCACAAGCTGGGCGCGCAGGTCGAGGAACGCCCCGACGGCTTCGTCATCGACGGTCCCGTGACGCTGCGCAGCGCACCCGTCTGGAGCCACGGCGACCACCGGCTGGCCATGGCGCTGGCCGTGGCAGGGATGGTCGCGTCCGGCCCGGTGCTGGTGGAGGAGGCGGCGTGCGTCAGTGACAGTTTCCCCGGCTTTGAGCGGGTGTTGCAGGTGTTGGGAGTGGAGATGGAGGATGGTTAGCAAAAACATGCGCCGCACAGAAGTTGCTGCCCATGGTCCAGCAGGCGCTGGCGTGGGCCAAGCCGTTGTTTCGCTGATATGACCTTTCTCACCGGCCTGCTCGGCTGGCCCCTGGGCCACAGCGTCAGCCCGGCCATGCACAACGCGGCGTTCGCTGCGCTGGGGCTGGACGGGCGCTACGACGCGCTGCCGACGCCGCCGGAAGAACTGGCGGAGACGGTGCGCGGGCTGGTCGCGGCCGGCTACCGCGGCGTCAACGTCACCATCCCGCACAAGCAGGCGGTCATGCCGCTGCTGGACGAGCTGAGCGACGCGGCGCGGGCGATCGGGGCGGTGAACACGGTGATTGTTGGAGACCCGGTGAATGAAATTCACCGGCTGACAGCACAAAGGCCCCTCAGGGCCTGGGAGGACGTCTCCCCCTCCCCAGCGCCTGAGGGCGCTTCGCATTCTCAGCCGGGGATTTCAATTCCCGGCCCCCGCCCCCTCCTCCGCGGCGACAACACCGACTGGCTGGGCTTCCTCCATCCCCTGGACGCGGCCGGCTTCGACCTGGCCGGCAAATCGGCCCTGCTGCTGGGCGCCGGCGGATCGGCGCGCGCCGTGGTCTATGCCCTGATCCAACGCGGCCTGGCTCATCTGGCCATCTGGGCACGCGACCCCAACCGCGCCGCCGACCTGGCTCAACACGCGCAGTCCCTCTCCCCCTCACTAACCGTTCACCATTCACCGTTCCCCATTCCCCATTCCCCGTTAACCGTTAACCGTTCACCGTTCACCGTTCACCATTCACCCGCTCTGATCATCAACACCACCCCTCTCGGCATGTGGCCCCACGTCGACGCCTCCCCCTGGCCGGCCGATCTGCCCTTCCCGGCCGGCGCGCTGGTCTATGACCTGGTCTACCGGCCGGAGCGCACCCTGTTCCTGCGCCAGGCCGAGGCCGCGGGCTGCCAGACGCAGGGCGGGCTGGAGATGCTGGTGGTGCAGGGCGCGGCCGCGTTCGAGCTGTGGACGGGCCACAAGCCGCCGTTGGATGTGATGCTGGCTGCGGCGCGGGCAGCCTTGACCCAGAAAGGATGATTTGATGTTACGCTTCCTCACCGCCGGCGAATCCCACGGCCCCGCCTTGACCGCCATTCTGGAGGGCATGCCTGCCGGGCTGCCCCTTTCCGCCGATGACCTGGCCCCTGACCTGGCCCGCCGCCAGACCTCCTACGGCGCGGGCGGGCGCATGGCCATCGAGCAGGACACAGCCCGCATCCTGAGCGGGGTGATGGCCGGCCAGACCACCGGCGCGCCCATCGCCCTGCTGATCGAGAACCGCGATTTTGTCAAGTGGCGCGAGCGCGCCATCCCACCCATGACCACCCCGCGGCCCGGCCACGCCGACCTGACCGGCGCGGTCAAATATGGCTACCGCGACCTGCGCCTGGCGCTGGAGCGGGCCAGCGCGCGCGAGACGGCCGCGCGCGTGGCTGTCGGCGCGATCTGCAAGGCGCTGCTGGGCCAGTTCGGCGTGCGCGTTGGCAGCTACGTCACCGCCATCGGCGGCGTGGCCGTCGATCCGGCCCGGCTGGCCGCGCTGAGCTATCCTCAGCGCTGCGAGCTGGCCGAGGGCAACGACCTGCGCTGCCCTGACGCCGAGACGACCGAGGCCATGCGGCGACGCGTCTGGGAGACCATGCAGGCCAAGGACACGGTGGGCGGCCTTTTCGAGGTGGTGGGCCTGGGCCTGCCGCCGGGGCTGGGCAGCCACGTCCACTGGGACCGGCGGCTGAGCGGCCGGCTGCTGGGCGCGGTCGGCTCGATCCATGCCATCAAGGGCGTCGAAATCGGGCCGGCCTTTGAGAACGCGGAGAAATGGGGGACGGAGGTACACGACGAGATCTTCGTCGAGGAGGATGAGGGGAGCGGGCGGCTGGTGCGGCGCACGAACCGGGCCGGCGGGCTGGAGGGGGGCATCACCACCGGCGAGCCGTTGGTGATGCGGGTGGCCATGAAGCCGATCTCCACCACGCTCAACCCGCTGCGCAGCGTCGATCTGGCCACCGGCCAGCCCAACGCCACGGCCTACGAGCGCAGCGACTTCAACGCCGTGCCGCGCGCCGGTGTGGTGGCCGAGGCGATGGTGGCTTTCGTGCTGGCCGAGGCGCTGCTGGAAAAGCTGGGCGGCGACAGCCTGGCCGAGATGCAGCCCCGTTTTGCTGCCCTGCGCCAGGCGCGGCTGGAAGATCTGCCCATGGACAATGCGCCGTGGCGTTTCGGCTTCGAGCAGGCAGCCGGCTGATCACTCAGTCCCGCTGGCCGGTCGCACCCGCACCACCCGTTCACCCTCCACCAGCGCCATGCCGGGATGGCGCGGGCCGGGCGGCCGGCGCACCTGGCGCTTCTCTGTCACAATCACATCCACCCACCCCTCGCGCTGGGCCTTGGAATAGAACGCGGCCAGCCCCGCGGCCTGCGCCACCGTCTCGTCGCTGACCGGCCGGCCGCCGCTGCGGATCACCACGTGCGACCCCGGCCAGCCGCGCGCGTGCAGCCACAGATCGTCCGGCCCGGCCAGGTCGAAGGTGATATGCTCGTTCTGGCGGCTGTTGCGCCCCACCAGAATCGTGTAGCCCTCGACGCTGGCAAAGCGCCGCGGCCCCTGCACCTGTACCCGCCCCGCTTCCCCCTTGCTCTGGCCGGTCTGTGCGAAGTCCCCCGGAGGGGCCGACCGAGCCAGCCTCTTGCGCGCGTACCCAGCCTCAGCCAGCGCGACCCGCACCGCGTCGATCTCGTTGCGGTCCGCGGCCAGGGCCAAATCCGCGCCCAACTGCTCCAGATAGCTCAGCTCGACGGCCAGCGCATCCAGCCGCGGCTGGCCCATCTCGGCCGCGCGCCGGGCCTTGCGGTAGCGTTTGAAGTAGGCCGCGGCGTTGCCAGCCGGCGACAGGGTCGGGTCCAGCCGGATGGGCGGCAGTTCAACCCCTTCCGGCGGCGTCAGCTCGACCTGGCGTGGGCGGATCTGCGTCGCCAGGGCCAGGATCCACTCGCCGCTGGCCCGCAGGCGTTCGATCTCCCCGGCCGGCAGCAGTTGGCGCTGGATGGCCTCCCGTCGTTTTTCCAGGCCGCGCTGGGCGCGCTGCAAGCTGGCCTCCACCTGACGCCGCGCAACCGCATAGCTGTCCCCGGCCGACTGCGCCTTCTCGCCGTAGAACTGTTCCACCGCCGCGCTGATGCTCGCCAGCGCCGTGAGGTGGGCGTGGCTGAGGTGGGTCAACGGATAGGGGGCGAAGGCCAGCGGCGCGCCCTGCGCATCGCGCGCCAGGCAGGGCTGCCAGGCCCCCGTTTGCAGCATGGCTATCCATTCGGCCATCGCGTCTACCAGCGGCCCGAGCTCCCCCACCTGGCCGGCCCGGATGGCGGCGTCGCCATAGGCGCGCAAGAGCAGCTCACGCGCGGCCAGCGGGCTGACCCCTTGCAGCGCTTCCATCAGCACGCGCCACAGCGGCGTTTCCGGCTGGGCCGCCGTCAGCAGCCGGCTGGCCGCCGCGGCATCCAGGGCATCCGGGGTCAGGCCGGTCTGGGCGGGCGGCGGCTGATAGAGCTGACCAGGCATGGCCGGGCGCGCCACGCCATCCTGCGGCCGGCGGCGGTGGATGCAGTCAAGGATGCGGTAGACGCTCTCCGCCGGCTCTGGGGAGGCGGGGGAGCTTGTCTCCCGCACCAGCAACAGATTCGACCAGCGCCCGATCAACTCGGCGATGATGGCCGTCCGGCCAAACTCAGGGTGCTGGAAATCCAGGCGCAAGACGCGCTCCCAGGGCGGCTGTTCCAGCGCGATCAACGCCGCGCCGCGCACATATTTGCGCAGCAATTGCAACAGCGGCGAGGCCGTGTCCACCCCGCGCCGCGGCTTGTCGGCCAGCAGATGGACGCGCGGCGTCTGCTGATCGGCCGACAACAGCAGATAACGGCGTTCCCGGCCGGCGTAAAGCTCCAGCGCCAGGCTTGCCCCGTCCACCTGCACCACCTGCTGCACCCGACCGGGCAAAGCGGTGCGGCGCAGCTCATCGGCCACGGCGGCGGCGGCCCAGAAGTCAAAAGCCATGCTTACTCCTCGAAGGCCAACAGCTCGGCCAGCTCCTTGACGGTGGTGGTGCGGCGTATGCGCAAACGCTTGATCTCGAAAAGCGCGTCGGAGCTGTGCAGGCTACCCTGCTGGGTGGTGATGCCGCCCCAATAGTTGTCGGAGGCAAAGAAGGCGCTCACCCGGTCGTCGAAGTGGCCCGACGGATAGGCCACGAAGCGCGGGCGCTGGCCGATCTCGCTTTCGATGGCCTCGCGGCAGCCCAGCACCTGCCAGACCAGCCGGGCGTCGTCGTTTTCCGGCAGATATTCATGGACGCGGGCGTGGCATTCGATGTCCATGCCGGCCGCATGCATCGCGCGCAGTTGATCCCAGCTCATGTACCCGGCCTCGCCCTGGCTGGCCACCTCGGTGATCACAAAAAAGGCAGCCGTGAAGCCGTACTGCTGCAACAGCGGAAAGGCGTTGTCGTAGTTGTCGCGGTAGCCGTCGTCGAAGGTGAGGATCACCGGCTTTTCGGGCAGCGGCGTCCCTTGCGTCAGGTGATAGACCAGGTCGTAGAGGGTGATGGGCTGATAGCCCTGGCCCTGGAGATAGGCCAGGTGCTGCTCGAACTGCGCTGGCGAGACCGACAGATCGCGCCGATAGCGATCCGCGCCGGCCGGCGGGTCTGACAGGTAGTGATACATCAGAATCGGCACGCGCGCCTGGCGGGTCACGCCGTCGGGGGTTGGCCAGGGCGTCGGTGAAGCAGTGGGTGTGGGCGTAGGCGTCGCCGTGGGGGTGGTTGTAGCTGAGGGCGTGGCTGTGGGCGAAGCGGTCGGCGTCGGGGTCGCGACGGCGGTCGGCGTGGCGGTGGAGGTTGCGGCGGCCGCCGGGGGCAGGGTCGCTGTCAGCTCAGCGTTCACCTCCGCCGCGGGGGCGGTGGCCGCGCGGCCAGCCGCGGGCTCCGTGGGACCTGGCGCGGCGCCGCAGGCGGCCAGCAGCAGCCCGCAGGCGAGGCTAACTGCCAGAATGGAGAGAGGCAAAGATGGCAAGCTATGGAATACTTGCCATCTTTGGCGCGCCGCAAGAACAGGTCGTATCATCGCTGAATATCGCTACCCTGTGCCCAGTCGTTGGGCGTCAGCCTCACGTCATGGCGGTTTGGGCGGTGGTGGCCAGAGCTCAGATCGCAGCCCGGCCGGTCGGAGAGGTCGGTTGGCGCCTGG
>Ga0209200_1004192_pt1 | contig 11906 bp, 12 predicted proteins | sample AD_UKC033_MetaG_FD_184406 | JGI IMG/M metagenome (GOLD analysis project Ga0209200, IMG submission 184406) | Active sludge microbial communities of municipal wastewater-treating anaerobic digesters from USA - AD_UKC033_MetaG (SPAdes) (version 2) | ecosystem: Engineered > Bioreactor > Anaerobic >...
CGCTTCAATAAAACTTTTGAATTTCAACAAGGAGCGCATATGCAGGGTGTTAAAGGCCGTGTCGGATTGAACGGTCAGGGTATCCAGGCCCCGGTCCATGGTATTTGCAATAGCCAGGAAGAGGCTTTTGTGACGGAGGTCCAGAGTCCTCAATTTTTGCTGGCTCTTGTCCAGGAAGCGTTGAGAATCCCACCACAGGCTGGGCTCGATGGCCAAGTAGGAATCCACCTGGTTGAGTTGAACGAGTGCGTTGACCACACAGAGCCCGCCGAGGGACCTTCCGCCTAGCATCCGGTAGGACTGGGTGCGATAATGCTTGTCGATAAATGGAATGACCTCCTTTTCTATAAATTCCAGAAACCGTTGGCCTTTACCGCTTGCAGAGTCAGAGGGACTCAGGTCCTGGTTGCGGTCGATCTGGTGAATGCCCACTACGATCATTTCCGGACAAGGGGGGTTTACAATGATATTACTGAGATGATGGACTATGCCTGAAGCCAGGTGGAAAAGGCTTTCCCCGTCCAGGACAAAAAGCAAGGGGTAGCCTGTTTCAGAATAGGATGGAAGAGAATAACTGGCAGGCAGGTACACGGATAAAGTGCGTTGCTCCTGCAACAGGCCGGAATAGAATTGGTGGCGGAATCCCAGCAGGATGGAATCGTTCTGAGCGCAGGGCCGGTAAAAGCAAAGGATGGTCAGATAAAGCAGGGCGAGGTATTTCACTAAGCCTAATTTATAAAATTAAAAATAGGAATTTTATCGGGCAGCCCATTAAAAGGACCTCAAGTGGACCGGGAACAATCTTAAGGAGCATACCGATCAAGGGGATTTCAATTAGCTGAAGAACAAGGACGCTCTCTACCGCCGGGCAAGATGAAGCGGGAGTTTGAAAATTTTATCCTTCAGGACTTCCCTAAGCTGTTTACAGGGTTCCCGGTCGCTCAAATCAGGCGGGTAACGGGGGCGGAGAACAGTGCTTCCCTGTCTTTATGGTTCAAAACCCGAATGACCTTATATTTATCATAAGTATCCCTTCGGAGATAAAATGGATCACCCGTGATCGCCCGAAAATCGACCGCTTCGCCTGCCCCTGGCTGATTACACGATTTGTAGACCGGGAAGCGGAATTTATTTATGTGCCTCTGGATCATTACTGAACGCGACAACTTTATTGCCTTCATCCAGTGTTTTTTGCACAGAGCCTGGACAAATGCATATTGACAATCTTACTGACCTGGACGGGAACTTTGCTTGACAAGCTTTGCCGTTACTTAATTTTCATTTCTGGAATGAGGGGAATGGTTGCAATCAATTCAAGTGACTTCACCATGTGTTTTGTGCCGTCTTTGTACTTCAGAAAATGGGGGGTTTGGATATGTTTTTCATAAGCCTCAATACCGGAGTATATTTCAAGTATGGTGATATGATTGGGATTTGCTTTTTCGGCAACGGCATATAAGGTCAAAACGCCAGGCTCTAATTTTACAGAGGTGGCTATTTCTTCCTTTAAAATGACCTGATAGGCTTCCAACTGAGTCGAATCGATCACCAGTTTGGCCAGCCTTACCATTTGACCGGTTTCCTGCCCGTTAGCCATTTGGAAAAATAAGGGTGCGAGCAAAAGTGCAAGTGCTAATTTAATTGAGTTCATATCTGTAAAATTAATTAGTGTTATACCTTTTATTCGTAACTGATTTTATCTTATTTACAATTCCATTCCTCATATGGGGGGCGATGCATCCTCTGACCTCCTGTTGTAGGGACTTGCCCATGATCATATATTTCATTAAGAAGGCAGTTAACCACCTCACCCTTCTTTAGAACTTGTTTTTAGTTCTCCCTTGATTTGGTCAATCCCCGAGCCGTCAAATGGGGATAAAATCTTATCACAAGGTTAAGCATACCCATGGGTTCGTAAGCCAGCTTCGAAATGGTTGAAAATGACTTACGGACCTACTGTGACGAAATGTTTTCAATTCAGGATCATCTCAAAATGGATTATGATTATGAGAAGATGCTGAGGACGTCCCGAATGGAAATTTATTTATTGGGGATAGGGGCAGGTCTTACAACGCCTGGTCAAGATCTGCTCGAGGCTGGAAATGTTGAAGCGGCTTGAAAGTAATATTAGGGCCTGCGCGAAAGACCTTAAATAGGTCCCCCGTTCAACTTTCGTCCTGCCCAGACAAACTTAAATATTCCTCCTCTTCAGCTCCTCCACCGCATGATTCGCAGCCCTCGCCGTGATCGCCATGAAGGTCAAGGTAGGATTCTGAGTACCCGTCGAGGTCATGCAGGCGCCGTCACTGACCAAGACATTTTTGCAATGATGCATCTGGTTCCAGCCGTTGAGCAGGGAAGTTTTGGGATCATGACCCATGCGCACCCCACCCATTTCGTGGATGTCGGAGCCGGGGGCGGATTTGGTATCGTTGGCCGTAATGTTGATAAATCCCGCGGCTTCAAACATGGCTTTGCTTTGCTCCACATAGTCGGCCACCATCTTGTCGTCGTTTTCGGTCCATTCACAGGAAAGCACGATCTGGGGTATGCCGTATTTGTCTTTCAGTTCATGGTGGAGGCGCATGTGGTTGGATTCGATGGGGACACATTCGCCCATCATCCAGGAGCTCATATTCCAGCGCCCGTATTTGGGATTCAGGATGTTTTCACGGAGCTGGTCGCCGATCATGGAAGTATCGGTGCTGGTCCCCCTGCCACCCCCAATGCCGATGGCGTACCCGCGGAGGAAGTCCATTTCCTGTTTCCGCACATTCCGAAACCGGGGGATATAACTGTTGGAAGGGTTGCGGCCGTCGGTGCGTTTGTCCGCGAAGCCTTCAAACTGGGCATTGGCCTTGCCCCTGTAATTGTGCCAGGAAAGGAATTTGCCCAGGAGGCCGTTGTCGTTGCCCAGCCCGTTAGGGAAACGGTTGGATTTGGAATTCAGGAGGATGGCGGTGCTGTTGATCGTGGAGGCATTGACAAAAATGATCTTTGCGTGGAACTCGATCATTTCATGGCTGTGCCGGTCGATGACGCGGACCCCTGTGGCGCGGCCTTTCTTTTCATCGTAGATGATGGAATGGACCACGGAGTCGGGCCGCATCGTCAGCTTTTTGGTTTTCAGGGCCCAGGGGATGGTGGAGGCATTGCTGCTGAAATAAGCGCCGTAGATGCAGCCCCGGTTGCACATGGCCTGGTTTTGGCATTTGCTGCGGCCCTGCTGGATATGGATTTCCTGGGGGTCGGTGATATGGGCGCAGCGGGCCTGGATGAGGTGGCGGTCTGGGAAATGAGCCTTTAGTTTTTCCTTAAAATATTGTTCGATGCAGGACATTTCGAAGCCGGGCATGACTTCGCTGTCCGGCAATTCCGCAATGCCGTCTTTGTTTCCGGCGATCCCTGCGAATTTTTCCACATGGCTGTACCAGGGCGCAAGGTCTTTATACCGGATCGGCCAGTCAACAGCAAATCCATCGCGGGCCGGCCCTTCAAAATCAAAATCGCTCCAGCGTTGCGTCTGGCGGGCCCAAAGCAGGGATTTGCCGCCCACATGGTATCCCCTGAACCAGCGAAAGGGTTTTTCATAGACCACGGGTTGTTCGTCGTCTTTCAGTGCCCAGTGCAGGGTGGCTTCCTGCATAAAACGGCCAAACTGGTATCCGGCCCTTTTTTCGAGCGGGACCGTGCCCCGGAATTCGAATTCCCAGGGGGCTTTGGACGCGGTGGGATAGTCTACGATATGTTTTACGTCCCGTCCCCGTTCGAGGACCAGGGTTTTGAGGCCATGATCGCACAATTCCTTGGCGGCCCAGCCGCCTGAGGCTCCGGAACCGATGACGATGGCGTCGTAACTGCGTTTTTTAGCTGAATCTATGTTGAAGTTTGTCATGATGTTTTTTGTTTCTCGCAGAGGCGCAAAGGCGCAAAGAAGATTTTATTTTAAATCAGGTGCCTTTATTATTTAGGCGTTGACGTCGACACATCCGTAATAATGTCCCGGGGCCACTTTGTACTTCAGGTATTGGACCATCACCTGTTCCGAAGTGTTGAATCCGCGGATGGTCTCGGACTTGATCAGGGTGAAAAAATCCTTTTCTTCCTTGATTTCGGAAGACGCGAATTGCAGGAGCAACTGTTCCCGCAGAGCAGAGGGGCAGGCCGCGTAGGAGGTTTGATGGCCGGCCTGGGCTTTGGATTCCAGGGCTTGCAACTGTTTTTTTACATTGTCCTGCACTTCCTTTTCATAACAGCGGTCAAAGAGCTTTTGGAGGAAAAGGTCCACGCCGACCGATTTTGCACCGATCGCATTCCCTGCGGGAATGATGGTATCCACGACCGCGGACAGGATTTCCTGTTCCGCCTTGTTGAAGGAAGAACGAAAAGTTTTAAAGGATGATGCCGTCCAGCCCCTGGCCCAGGAAGGAAGGGCGGTGAGGGCGCCGGAGGCCGCGAATAAATGTTTTATGGTATTTCTGCGATTCATACTCCATTAATTTAAATCATCCAGCCTGGTAGATAGGGCTAGGAATGAATAAAATTAATCGGTTTTCGCGGAGCGGTTTATAGTTTGGGGCATAATTTTAGCCCGGGATGGTTGATTAGATTGGATAGTACCAAAAGGGGTTGAAAATGTATTAGCAAGCGAGAAGCGGGAAGCGAGAAGCGAGAAGCGAGAAGCGAGAAGCGAGAAGCCAGAAACGAGAAGCGAGAAGCGAGAAACGAGAAGCCAGAAGCCAGAAGCGAGAAGCCAGAAACGAGAAGCGAGCTAGACCTGCTATCTGACTAATGATTCCTGACCACTGATTTCTTTTTTCATCCGCACACCCCTGACCCCTGAAAGGGGCCTGCCGCACTGATCAAGGAACGAGAAGCCAGAAACGAAAAGCGAGCTACACCTGCTAACTTGCTATTGACTGTTGACTATTGACTATTGACTATTGACTGTTGACTATTGACTACTAATACCCAACCACCCATCCTGCCTCATCCTGCCGGATATGCAGGGCCTGGGCGTCGCAGGTCGTAATCTCTTTCCGAAGCACCCAGCCAATGGCTTCCTTGCCGACGACATAGATCCATTCCCCCATCTCGGCCATGACGCCGAGCCAGATCCCGTTGGAGACCGATTTCACCACCGGGGCATTGTTTTCAGGCCTCGTTCTGACGAGGGCGCTGATGGATACGGCATGCCATAATATTTTATTCATCATCCCTGACCTGTTTAATGAAGTAGAGGACCTTTCAAATATTATTCTTTTAACCATGATAACGCCGGCGATTTAGACCAATATTGGTTTTAACCGGACATTTAACTTATAAATAAAGACAAATCCCCGGCCGGGCGGTTGCTTTTTGGCCGGGCCGGAAAAGGGTTAATATTTTCATAAAATACGAATTTGTTCGTAATAAAGATTGACAGGGTGGGTCCGGCGTTGTATCATTGCATTACGAAAGAATTCGTATTAGTTATTCCAATAAAAGCCGATGAAAAAACAAATCAAACCAACAGACAGTGAACTGGCGATCCTGCAGATCCTTTGGCAGAAAGGGCCGCAACCGGTTAGGGCGGTGAATGAATTCCTGTCCCGCAAGAGCGGGGGAGAAATCGGGTATACCACCACGCTCAAGCTGATGCAGATCATGACGGAAAAGGGTTTGCTCAGGCGGAATACGGACCAGAGAAGCCATATTTATGAAGCGGCCGTGCAGGAACACGAAACCCAGCAAAACCTGCTCGGCGATTTTCTCCAGGCCACCTACCGCGGTTCGGCGAGTACGCTGGTGATGCAGGCCCTGGGCAGTTACCATGCCAGCAAGGACGAACTGCGCATGATCAAAGCCCTGATTGACAACCTCGAATCCAATAATAAAAAATAAAAACTCCTTTCATGTTCTCCAATTTATTTTCCAATGCACCGGACCTCATGCAGGCCTGGGTATGGGCTATGATTCATTCCGTATGGATCGGCCTGGTTCTGGCATTTGTCTTCTATTCCTGGCTGGGGCTTAGTCCGCGTGCCAGCGCAAGATCCAAATACAGGGTGGGAATGTCCCTGATGCTTTTGATGCCCGCCTTTGTTCTGCTTGCCTTTTTATTATCCATTCCTGAACCGCAGACGGCCGGGCTTGTTCAGGCGGTGGTTGGGGACCCAATCCATGCCGTGCAGGCTCCGGTCCTGGAGAACAAGGCCTATGCATCCATGGCTTCGCTCTGGATGTCAAAAATTGAAAACCATGTCCAGCTGATATTCCTGATCTGGAGCCTCGGGGTGATCCTTTTCAGTCTTCGGATGGCTCTTGGATATCATCAGATCGGGCGTTTGCGCAAGGAGGTTCAAGCCATTGAACTTCCGGCACTGGTCCGGCAATTCAGTGACCTGGTCCGGCGTTCCGGAATCCGGAAAAAAATCACCCTGGCAAGCAGCCTCCGGGTGGATGTCCCGGTCACCCTGGGCCACCTCAAGCCGGTCATCCTGCTGCCTATCGGCCTGATCAACCACCTGAGCCCTGAAGAAACCAAGGCGATCCTGGCCCATGAAATCGCCCATATTATGCGCAGGGATTACCTGCAAAATGTGCTGATCTCCACCCTGGAAATCCTGTTTTTCTACCATCCGTCAGTCTGGTGGTTTTCCGCCACGATCAAAACCATCCGTGAACAATGCTGCGACGATCTGGCTTTGGAACTGGGCGCGGAACCCATTGCTTTATCCAAAGCCCTGATCCGCCTGGAAGAGCAAGCTACCGCACCCACCTTCGCCCTGGCCTTTGCCCACAAGAACCAGTTGTTGCACCGGGTGCAACGTTTGTTTAAAAATCCGATCCGAAACGAATACCGGATGAGCCGGGGACAGGCCCCGCTGCTGGTCTGCGGGCTTGCCCTGGTCTGGTTGTTTTCCAGTCCGCTGGAAAGCCTGGGCAATTATGACAATGCTATGCGGTTGTCTAAAAGTTTTATTTGGGACACTGGCCGGGCGGCAGCGGACACTGTAAAACCCAAATCGCGTATTGAAAAAATATCCAGGGACAACGGAAAGCAGAAAGTCGAGATCAGCTTGGAAAATAAGGAAATCAAAGAGTTGAAGGTGGACGACAAGGTGATCCCGCCCTCGGAGTATGAAAAATACAAAGGGGAGACCGATGCGCTGAAGAAAGAGCTTTCCGAAATTGAAATGCCAGAGCGCAGGGGGAGGGTGTTCCGTGATTATGAACCCGGTGAATACCATTTCAATTATAATTTCAATTTTGACGATAGCCTGGGTATAGTAGATATCCCAACGGTTTTCCCTAAAGGCAGTTTACATCCCAGGGTATATTCCATCAGGCCAAGGGTAGAGGTCAAACCGGGTGAACGGCGTGCGTTTACCTTCCGGGACAGGGATGGACATGAAAGGTCCCTGTTTTTCCAGGATGGTGACAGAATCCGGGGAATGCGCCACAATGGTACCAAATGGATCTTTGAAGGGGACTCCTCGGGCATGAGGCTGGATGGCGACCGGCTGATCATTGAGGACAAAGACGGGAATATCATCATCGACCTGGGTAAAGAGAAAAACTGGCCGGGCGGGCGAATGCGGATGTTTGGACCAGGAACATTTGAATTTAATCTCGACAAGTCCAGTGACTTGTTCCACGGTCGCCTGGAAGATCTGGAAAACCTCCACCTCAAAATCCCGGATGAATCCATGGAAAAAGCAATGAAACACCTGGACCGTGAAAAACTGAGAATAAAAGAAGGCCAGCACGAAATGAGGGAAAAACTGAGGATGAGCGAGGAACAGCTAAAAGAACTCATGGAAGATATGGGACATGGATTCAGGGAAATTCCGGATTTTGAATGGGAAGAACCGCTGCGGCGATCGGGAAAAGTTTTTAGCCTGGGCCGGAAGAATAACCTGCAGCAAGCCGTCGAAAGGCAACTGGATCGGGACAATCTGGTGGAAAAAGGCAAATCCTATGAATTTAAAATCACGTCCAAGGACCTGCGGATCAATGGTAAAAAACAGGATGCCCAGCGCTACAAACAATTTAAATCCCTGGTGGAGGAACATACGGGCATCGAACTGGAAGAAGGATCGGTGATTCAGTTCAGCGGTTCCCTCGATCAGAAATAGCCCTGAGTAAAAACCTTTATTTTTGTCCAAGCTTATAAAAAACAACCATGAAATATTTGTATCTCGCGATCGTTCTGTTTGCCCTGCCTCTGGCTGCCTGGTCCCAGGAGGCCAAACCCAAAAAGGAAAAAAAGGTGGTGACCATCCGTAAAAGCACGGATAAGGAGGGCAATGAAGTCATTGAAAAAAAGATCCTGGAAGGAGACGCCGCCACGAAAGAAAGCGATGAACTCAAAAGCGATGGCCGGACGATCCGAATCACCATAGACAGCAGCGGGGAAAAAGAAGAGATCATCATCGACAACGAAATCCGGATTGGGGAGGACGGGGACCCGGACCAGATCCGCATTCTGAAGGAAAGCCGAACGCCTTATACGGAACGCACCGTAACCGTAAAGAAAAATCCGGACGGGAGCGTTGAAATCAAAGAACAGTCCGGGGCAGGCCTGGATCCGCGGATACACATCCGGGTGGACAGCACGGAGGCCCATAAACCCAGTATCGGGGTGATGCTCAACGAAGAACTCAGCATATCCGGCTTGGTCAAAGGGGGTGCAGCGGAAGCCGCAGGCCTTGCCAAAGGGGACGTACTGACTCACCTGGACGGTACCTTTATCGATGATTACGATCATCTCAAACAAATGATCTCAAAGAAAAAAGTGGGCGAACAGGTTACCCTCACTTATTTACGCGACCGTAAGGAAATGAAAACCACCCTCACCCTAAAAGGGGGATCCACCCGCATCTACTTTAACAGGTAATATTAATGCAAGGTTAAATTTTATAGGAAGTCCTGTTAAGATGAATCAGGATGCAACCTTTGACAGTAATATTACATCTCTATTTCAGTGCTGACCCATTAGCTAAATAAGACCAAAAACAAATTTACTCTAACTGGCTCCGAAGAATAAAATCTTCGTTCCAGAATGCAGACAAAGCAGACCGGATTGGTAGTCTTTCCGGGGTGAGCTTACTTTGCCTGTTCCTCCTTACGGATTTAGTGAGTCTTTTCATATAGCCCTGGTTTTTTTCTAAAGAGAATAAATCCGGGGTTTTTTATTTAATTAAGGATTAAAGAATTAAAATAATTAAAGTGACAACCACTAGCAACGCAGGGGTGGCTCTAACTAGGATGTTTTGGGGAGCTTAGCTCTGACCTGGAGAATATCATTCGCTGATAATTAATTATGCGATCGGGTGAGCTAAACTTCGACTTAACGAAAATAAGCGGGTGGAAGTCACCCAGGAATCGTCCCGTGGCTTCGCAAAGTGATTGCCGCATGCTGGGCTTGGGGGGCAAGCTCGAAGTATCAACCACTGGCAACGCTAAAATGGCTTTCACTTACCAACTTGCCAACTAGCCAACTAGCCAACTAGCCAACTAGTCAACTGACAAACTAGCCAACTAACTTCCTACTTCGCAATCGCAGTCGCCCTTTTCTCCCGGATCACCGTCACCCGCACCTGCCCGGGGTATTGCATTTCATTCTGGATGCGCTGGGAGATCATATAGGCCAGTTCGTCGGCAAAGCCGTCCGAAACCTTTTCGCTTTCCACGATCACGCGGAGTTCGCGGCCGGCCTGGAGGGCATAAGCTTTTTGCACCCCGTCATAAGACATGGCCAGTTCTTCGAGCTCACCGATTCGTTTGAGATAGGATTCCAGGATCTCGCGGCGGGCGCCCGGCCGGGCGCCGGAAATGGCATCGCAGGCCTGGATGATGGGCGAAATGATGCTGTTCATTTCGATTTCATCGTGGTGGGCGCCAACGGCGTTGATGATGGCGGGATGCTCGTGATATTTTTCACAGAGTTTCATTCCCAGGATGGCATGGGACAGTTCGCTTTCCTCCTCACTCACTTTGCCGATGTCGTGCAGCAGGCCCGCCCTTTTGGCCAACTTGACCAGCTTGGTGTTGAGGCCCAGTTCAGCGCTTAGGGTTGCGCAAAGGTTTGCGGTTTCGATGGAATGTTTGAGCAGGTTCTGGCCATAGGAGGAGCGGAAACGCATGCGTCCCACCATCCACACGAGGTATGGGTCCAGGCCATGGATATCGAGGTCTATAACCGTTCTTTCACCGATTTCGCGAATCTGTTCTTCCAGTTGTTTTTTAACCTTGGCCACCACTTCTTCGATGCGTGCCGGGTGGATCCGGCCGTCCGCTACGAGCCGTTGAAGGGCCAGGCGGCAGATCTCCCGGCGGATCGGATCAAAGGAGGAGATGACGATGGCTTCCGGGGTGTCGTCGACGACGATCTCGGCGCCGGTGGCCGCTTCCAGGGCCCGGATATTCCGTCCTTCCCGGCCGATGATCTGGCCTTTGACGTCATCGTTTTCCAGGTGGAATACGGAAACCGTGTTTTCAATGGTGTATTCTGAGGCCATTCGCTGGATGGTCTGGATCACGATCTTTTTAGCTTCCTTGTTGGCGTTGACCTTGGCCTGTTCTGCGGCATCTTTGACGAAAGACATGGCTTCCGATTCGGCTTTGGCCCGGATGGCTTCGATCAGTTGTTCTTTGGCTTCCTGTTCGGAAAGGCGGGCGATGTTTTCAAGCGCTTTGACCTGTTTTTCAGTAGCGGCATCCAGTTCCTCTTTCCTGCGGTTCACGATTTTCAGTTGTTTTTCGAGGTTTTCACGGAGGGCGTTCAGTTCACTCTCTTTGGACTCGACCTGTTCGGCTTTGGCTTTGATCTCGGCCATTTTTCGTTTATACTCATTTTCGCCATTGACGACGATCATTTCCCGTTCTTTCATTTCCACCAGATGCGCGGCTTTTTCCTTTTCAAATTCAGCCCGTTTGCTGTTGAAGTGGTCTTTGGCCTCCTGGATCTTTTTTTGTTTGATTTGTTCGTTGCGGCTTTCGGCTTTGGCCAGGGCCTTTTCGGCGTTGACTTCCGCTTCGTCGGTAATGCGTTTGGCGGCGATTTTTGCCTGTTCCAGGATGAGGTCGGATTTCTGGTTGGATTGCTCCAGCTGTTTCTGCCGGGTCTTTTTAAATATATTGTTGAGAATCACATAGGCGGCTCCGCTTCCTCCGGCCAGCCCTGCGATCAATGCTAATATCCAGTCCATGGTATGGTTCGGTTTTTAATAAGTAAATAAATAAAAGAGAACAAAGAGGAAAGAAAATCAGAGTACCACCTCATCCAGCAACCGGTCCATGACCTCGAGCTTTTCCTGAATATCGGGAGACAGGCTGTCTGCCCTGGATTCGTAGAGTTTGACGGCATAAGTCAAAAGGGCCATAGCCATACAATCCTGCCGGTCTTTCTGAGGATAAGAGACATGTAAAGATTTCAGGGATTCATTGACTTCTTCCACGATTTTCAGCATCGACGCCGCGTCTTCCTCGTTGACTTTCAACGGGTAAGTGCGGCCTTCGATCATGACTTGAAGTGTTTTCATCCCTGAGGTACTATCCTATATTTTTGACCAGGTCTATACACTGATCCACCTGTTTGATGTATTGATCGAGGGTTTGTTCCATTTTCCGCGAACTCACCTTTGCCGTGTCTTCCTGGTCTGAAAAAAGCGTACGCTGATCTTCCATTTCCCTGATGAGTTTTTCTCTCAGTTTCAGCTCTTTGTTCAATTTGTGATTTTCATCATGCAGCAGCTTGTTTTCCTGTTGCAGTAACTCAACTTTTTGAGAAACCACCCGTATTTTTTCCTCCATGCGATCCAATATGGCAGGAACTGCTTTCACAAATATATTATATTTATATTATATATAAAATACTAATCTTCTTTCTACTACCTCACTGAGGCCCTGGTTTTTTGTAT
>Ga0209200_1004193_pt1 | contig 11905 bp, 9 predicted proteins | sample AD_UKC033_MetaG_FD_184406 | JGI IMG/M metagenome (GOLD analysis project Ga0209200, IMG submission 184406) | Active sludge microbial communities of municipal wastewater-treating anaerobic digesters from USA - AD_UKC033_MetaG (SPAdes) (version 2) | ecosystem: Engineered > Bioreactor > Anaerobic >...
AGCCTGGCTCAGGCGATCAAATGTAATGACCGGAGCCGAATGGATCAAAACACGCTTCGGCGATGGCAGAGCATCAAACCTGTCACACATAATAGTAGTGATATTTGCCATCGTCAGCGTAATAGGCTTTCTCTCATACGGCTTCAAGGGGATAGGCAAGTTCGTGGCAGCATTCCTCCCGCCACTGGTTTCAAACCCTGAGTACCTGGCCACTCACCCGCAGGTGAACGTCAATCTCTATGCACTCATCCTCATGGCCATTACCACCTTCTACGTGGTCAAGGGAGGTATGTTCAGCGTGGTTATCACCGAAGTGATACAGTACGGAATACTGACCGTAGCATCAATAGCGGTTGGAATTATTGCCATCAGCCAGATCTCTCCCGATGCGCTCAACAATGTCATCCCCGAGGGATGGAAGACAATGTGGTTTGGCCGCACAACGGGACTTGACTGGACTACCATCTCCTCTACGGCTTCGCCGAAGCTCCACTCATTCAATGACTGGATAAAGACTGACGGATACGAGCTCTTCGGACTCTTCTTTGTCATGATGCTCTTCAAGGGGATACTTGTCTCTGCTGCAGGCCCGGCGCCAAACTATGACATGCAAAGAATCCTGGCAACCAAGAACCCCAGAGATGCATCCAGGATGAGCTCACTGGTAAGCGTAGTCCTCAATCCCACCCGTTACTTCATGGTGGCAGGCCTCACCATCATCGCCCTTGTGAACTTTGACAGGCTCTATACGGGGTCACTCACCAACCCCGACTTTGAGAGCATTCTCCCTGAGGTGCTGGCATCATACGTCCCGGTGGGTCTTCTCGGGTTCCTGCTTGCAGGCCTTATTGCCGCCTTCATGAGCAACTTCGCAGCTACAGTGAACGCCGCCCCGGCATACCTTGTGAATGATATCTACAAGCGGTACGTCAACCCCCATGCCAGCGAGAAAACCTATGTGCGCATGAGCTACGCTGCCTCATTGCTGATAGTGGTTATCGGAATAGCAGTAGGCTTCCTTGTCACATCAATCAATGATGTTGTTCTCTGGATAACCGCAGCGCTCTGGGGAGGGTATACCGCACCCAACTTCCTGAAATGGTACTGGTGGCGGTTCAACGGCTACGGTTATTTCTGGGGTATGCTCTCAGGCATCGCTGCTGCCCTTCTGCTGCCGGCGCTGAACCTTGAACTGCTTCAGAACTGGCCGCTGACAGAGAACTTCAGCATGAATGCCTTCCCGCTGATCTTCCTTATCTCACTTGCCGGAAGCATCCTGGGATCACTTCTTACCGAAAAGGAGGACGATGAGACACTGAAGAGATTCTACAGGCAGGTGCGCCCATGGGGATTCTGGAAACCGGTCGAGAAAATGGTCCTTGCCGAGGATCCCTCCTTCACTCCCAACAGGGATTTCTGGCGCGACATGTTCAATATTGTGGTGGGTATAATATGGCAGCTCTCCCTGATGGCATTCCCCGTTTTTCTTGTGATAAGGGAATGGAAACAGTTCTATGTGGCCGTGACGGTGATGATAGTTACCACCGTGATCCTGAAATTCACCTGGTGGAATAAGCTTAAGGACTAATCCGGGGATGACCCCTGTTGCCAGTCTCCGGCAATACCGGAATTGAAAATGAAAAAACTCTAAGAGTGACCTGACAATGAAATACGGATATTTTGATGATGCCGCGAAGGAGTATGTCATCACCAGTTACCTGACACCCTGGCCATGGATCAACTACCTTGGCAACAAGGATTTCTTCTCTATAATCTCAAACAGTGCCGGGGGCTACAGTTTTTACCGTGATGCGCGTCTGCGCCGTATCACCCGCTACAGGTACAACAACGTGCCGGCGGATGACGGGGGCAAATATTTTTATATCAATGATAACGGCTCAGTCTGGTCTCCCGGCTGGAAGCCGGTCAGGGCAGATGTGGAAGACTACTCCTGCCGTCATGGTATGGGTTATACACGGATTGGTTCGGAAAAGAACGGCCTGCGGGCTGACATGCTCTTCTTCGTTCCCCCGGGCGACACCTGCGAGGTGCAACGGATCACCCTCAGCAACAACGGCAGGATGCCGAAGCGCATCCACCTTTTCTCGTTTGTGGAGTGGTGCCTCTGGAATGCACTTGATGACCAGACAAACTTCCAGCGCAACTTCTCCACCGGCGAGGTGGAGGTTGAAGAGGGGGTCATCTATCACAAGACCGAGTATCGTGAGCGTCGCAACCATTATGCTTTCTATTCGGTCAACCGGCAGGTTGCCGGTTTTGATACTGACCGTGAAGCGTTTCTGGGCCTCTACAACGGTTTTGACAGGCCTGACACGGTCTTTACCGGGCAACCCCGGAACAGTATCGCCCATGGCTGGTCGCCCGTTGCCTCACACTGCCTCATTGCAGACCTCGAACCGGGCGAGGTGAAGGAATATATCTTTGTGCTGGGCTATGTCGAAAATCCAGACAATGAGAAGTTTATTGCCCCCGGGGTCATAAACAAGGCAAGAGCGAAAGCGATGACAGAAAGGTATAACACCCTTGAAAAGGTTGATGCCGCCTTCGCGGCACTGACGGAATACTGGGAAAGAATGCTTTCGGTGATCACCCTGACCCACCCTGATCCGCGGCTTGAGCGGATGGTCAATATCTGGAACCCGTACCAGTGCTTGGCCACATATAATTTTTCGCGCAGTGCTTCCTTTTTTGAGTCTGGTATAGGCCGGGGGATGGGATTCCGCGACTCCAACCAGGACCTGGCGGGATATGTTCAGATGATCGCGCCACAGGCGCGCGAGAGGATTATTGACATTGCCTCCACCCAGTTGCCTGACGGCAGCGCATATCACCAGTACCAGCCACTGACCAGGCGCGGCAACGCGGAGATAGGCAGTAACTTCAATGATGACCCGCTGTGGCTGATATTCGGCGTGGCAACATACCTCAAGGAAACAGGCGACTGGTCAATACTTGACGAGAACGTTCCATTCGACAATAATCCTGATGATGCGGCAAGCCTCTTTGAGCACCTGCGCCGGTCATTCATGCACGTGGTCAATAACCTGGGACCTCACGGATTGCCGCTGATAGGGCGTGCTGACTGGAACGACTGCCTCAACCTGAATTGTTTCTCCATGAATCCCGATGAGAGTTTCCAGACAACTGAAAACAAAAAGGGAGGAGTGGCTGAGTCGCTCTTCATTGCCGCTATGTTCGTGCTCTACGGGGCAGATTTTGTTACCATCGCCCGCCGCAGGGGAGAAACCCGGATGGCTGATGAAGCAGCCAGGCAGATTGAAGAGATGGTTAAAGCCATCAATGCACACGGATGGGACGGCGAATGGTTTCTCAGGGCGTATGACTACTACGGAAGGAAGGTTGGAAGCAGGGAGAACGATGAAGGAAAAATCTTTATAGAATCACAGGGAATGTGCATTATGGCCGGCATTGGTCTTGATGACGGCAGGGCTCTGAAGGCACTGACCTCGGTGAACAGATACCTTGCCTGCGAGTATGGAATAGTGCTCAATAACCCCGCCTTCACGAAGTACATGCTCAACCTGGGAGAGATCTCCAGCTATCCCGGGGGATACAAGGAGAACGCCGGCGTTTTCTGCCACAACAACCCGTGGATCATCATCGCGGAGACCCTTACCGGCAACGGTTACCGGGCATTTGACTACTACAAGCGGATAACACCCGCTTACCTGGAGGAGATAAGTGACCTGCACAAAACGGAACCGTACGTTTACTCGCAGATGATAGCAGGGAAGGACGCCTTCCGCCCCGGTGAGGCGAAAAACAGCTGGCTGACAGGCACTGCCGCATGGTGCTATTATGCGGTAACACAATATATTCTGGGAATACGTCCGGACTATGACGGGCTGATTGTTGATCCCTGCATCCCGGCCGACTGGGGTGGCTTTACGGTAAAGCGCAGGTTCAGGGGTGCGGTTTACAATATTGAGGTAGTCAACCCGGAACGGAAATCAAGGGGAGTATGGGAGATTACCATTGACGGGGAAAAGGTTGATTCATGCATGCTGCCCCTGTTTCCCGAAGGAACGGAACATGACGTTAAAATAATAATATAATATCATGATATTCAGTAAATTCAATTTATTGCTTGGAACGGTTGCCGCACTCCTCCTGGCGGGTTGTGGGGACAATGCTCTTAAAAAGGCAAGAGTTGAGGCTCCTCCGGCAACCGATGCCATCCTTGTGAACCAGGTCGGATATTATCCGGATGCTACGAAGATAGCTCTGCTGAGAGCTGACGCTGACAACTTCGAGCTGATTGATGCCTCCACGGGCAGATGTGTGTTTGGCTCAGAGTCTGGCGAGCCTCTGTACTGGGAGCTCTCGGGTGATACTGTCCGTGCGGCTGATTTCTCGGCGTTTACCACTTCCGGCACATACAGGATCTGCCTGGAGGGCAGGGATATCTGCTCCGCTCCCTTCCGGATTGGTGATAATGTGTACGGTGAGATCACGCGTGGAGCGGTGCGCTCTTACTACCTCAACCGTACCGCTATCGAGATCACTGAGGAATTCGGTGGCAAATGGGCGCGTCCTGCCGGTCATCCTGATACTGCGGTCATTGTTCACACTTCAGCCGCTTCGGCCGGCAGGCCGGCAGGCACACTCATTTCAAGCCCCGGAGGATGGTATGACGCGGGCGACTTCAACAAGTACGTTGTCAACAGCAGCATCACCAATTATACCCTGCTTCTGTTTTACCAGATGTTCCCGGATTATTGCAGGTCACTTGACCTTAATATTCCCGAAAGCGGCAATGACATACCAGACCTGGTTGATGAGCTGCTCTGGAACCTGAGATGGTATCTCACAATGCAGGATCCTGCCGACGGCGGGGTTTACCATAAGCTGACCAATCTTGCTTTCAACGCGTTCATGATGCCTCATCAGGCTACTGAGCCAAGGTATGTTGTTATGAAGAGCACTGCCGCCACCCTTGACTTTGCAGCCGTTACGGCAATGGCTTACCGGGTCTTTGCCAATGACCCGTCGGAGGAGCTCAGGGCCCTTGCCGCCACATGCCTGGAGGCATCGGATAAAGCGATGAACTGGGCGGCTGCTCATCCTGATGTGATTTACCGTCAGCCTGATGATGTCAGCACCGGCGCCTACGGTGATGACAACCTCTCCGATGAACTTTTCTGGGCAAAGGCCGAGACTGCACTGGCACATGGTAAAGCTCCCGGCGAAGGATTCATTGAAGGCGTCAGGGCGGTGACACCCACATGGAACCAGTCGGAGACACTCGGGCTGATCTCAATGGCGCTGAGCAGCGATGACTCCTTCGCACCATTGAGAGAAGCTGCTGCCTCGCTGCTTGTCGCCTATGCTGACGAGCTTGCCGTGAAATCGGAAAAATGCCCTTACCGCATAAGCCTTGACTGGTTTGCATGGGGAAGCACCTCCGATGTCGCAAACCAGGCCATGATCAAGATCGTTGCCATGAAGATTACCGGCAGCGACCGCTATCTGCCCTCCCTGCAGGCTGACCTGAACTGGCTGCTGGGTACCAACCCGACAGGATATTGCTTTGTGACCGGGTTCGGAACCCTTTCACCCATGTATATCCATCACCGCGCCTCAGGCGCTGACGGGGTACCTGAACCTGTACCTGGCTTCCTGGTGGGCGGACCGAATACCGTTGTGATGAACGACTGCCAGCCGCCTGTTGAAAGGTCAATCTTCCCTGCAAAGTCATACTCGGATGTGGAATGCAGCTACTCTACAAATGAGATTGCCATCAATTGGAACGCCCCGCTGGTATTCCTTCTTGGCGCAATTGACAGCATGAAGCCCTGAAGAATTTGTGTCATTAAATAAAGCCTGATTCCTGCAGGATATCCGATCTGATTTTGTAGATTAGTGCAACAAAGGAATCAGCAATGACTACAAGGAGATCATTTATCAGGCAGAGCGGTCTGACCGCAGGCGGACTGGCCGCCGCCACTGCATTGGGTGCATCGGCATTCCCGGCCGGAGAAGGCAGTCCACGGAAACAGGAGGGGCTGAAAGGCCTTAAGATCAGCAAGATGTTTGCTGAACCCCTGAGTATTGAGATGGACCCGTTTCCTATCGCCCTTGGCGTGATGACACATCTTGACAATGCCTTTGTCACCATTGTTCTTGAGAACGGCATCGAGGGCTACGGTGAAGCGGCTCCGATCATGACAATCAGCGGCGAGAACCAGCAAACTATCCTGGGAACACTGAACAGTTGCAGGGAATTTATCGTGGGCCAGGATATAAACAACTACAGGTCAATTGCATACACACTGAAGAGTGCGTTCTGGGCACAGTCGGCCGCAAGGTGTGCCATTGAAATGGCCTTGCTTGATGCATACACAAAGAGCCTGAAGATCCCGTTCTACAGGTTCCTTGGTGGAACAGACAACAGGATTGAGACTGACTTCACCATCGCCATCGTGCCGGCCGAACAGGCAAAGCAGGAGGCCATACAGCTGGCTGCCGAGGGATTCAGGGTGATAAAGACAAAGGTGGGCGTCAACCTGAAGGAGGATGTTGAAAGGGTGCTGGCCATAAGGGATGGCGCACCTGATTGCGGGATTCTGATAGATGCCAACCAGGGTTATTCGCCGAAAACAGCGCTTCGCTTCATCAATGAGGTGGTGAATCATGGTATTTATCCGGTTATGTTTGAGCAGCCTGTTCACAAGAATGACCTGGCCGGGATGAAGCATGTGCGTGACAACACTGAGATTCTTGTGGGTGCCGACGAGTCAGTCTTCACCCGTGCCGATGCCATCAACATTGTACGTACGGGTTGTGCAGATGCCATCAACATCAAGCTTATGAAGTCTTGCATTATAGAGTCGCTTGATATAGCTGCCGTAGCACGCAGCGCCAACCTCAAGCTCATGATCGGCTGCATGGTTGAGACCAACCTGGCTCTGGGGTGCGCAGTTCATTTTGCTGCCGGTGTAGGGGGTTTTGAATTCATTGACCTCGATCCGTCATTTGAGGCATCGGAGTGCCCGGTCAGCGGAGGCCCGGTTTACAGGGCTCCCCTCTGGACCATAGGCCCGGAACCGGGACTGGGATTCGGTAAGAGGCAGTAGTGAAGGCACTTGTTGGCGGGCAATCCAGGCAGCAGGTAGTATGTAATAGTGAAGGCAGCTTTTGGCTATTGGCAGTAGTGAAGGCACTTGTTGGCGGGCAATACAGGCAGCAGGCAGGCAGTAGCGAAATCTGCTGTTGGCAGGCAGCAGTAGCGGTTAAAGTATGGTGACGGTACGAAGGTCCCAACCTTCTGGTCGGGACCTTCGCCGCACTCTGATACTATTGCAATACTTCACAAACGCACGATCGCGAGGGAGTTGACAAAAGAGGCAAAAACCCTCAGACCCTCTGATTCTGAGATCTTCAAATCTTCTGGTCCACAGATCCGAGATAATCCCTGAGCGCTGCCACATACGCGGCAAACCTCTGCCGTCCCAGCTCCGTGATACTGCACATCGTCTGCGGATAACTCTCCCCGAAGCTCTTCTTCACCGAGATGTAACCCGCCTCCTTCAGCTTCCCTATCTGCACGCTGAGATTGCCTGCTGTCGCTTCAGTCTTCTCCCGCAGATAGATGAAATCGGCGCTGTCAACGCTTATCAGAATTGACATTATCGCCAGCCTCAACTGCGAATGCAGCAGCGGATCAAGATCCCTGAATTGTGTCATGGCTGCCCCTTTTTCTGAGAATATAACCCGGAATAAGATATCCGATAATCATCGCTGTTGGCATTGCCAACCCTGATGCAGTGTCACCGCCGAAGTGCGCAACCAGTGCAAGCAGCCAGAAGGCAGCAGCGCCCAGCATCATCGGCCGGAAATTCAGCACCACTCCTGAAATGAGCAACGGGATTCCCGCCATCAGCAGAACGTATGTTGACACCTCGCCGGTCTCAAGCGGAAAAACAATGAAAAGAATCACCAGGGCCAATAAAAATGCAACCCAGCTCCATACATAAATCTTTGTCCCGTAGGTAAAGATTCTCTCCTTTTTCCCCTTCGCAAAACCATAGGCGAAAGATACAATTACCCCTGCAATGACTGCATACCATACCTGCCACGATTCAGCCCATCCGGCATACTTCCTGAGCAGGAATTCCATAAGGCTGCAGGCAAAAACCAGCCAGCCCCATAAAAGAAGATGAAAACTTGCCTGGGTGACACTCACCCTCGTCTTGTTGATCATCTCTGCAATGACCCTGAAACCCTCTTCCCCGGTCATCAATTTTTCTTCATTTTCCATGGCTTTTGTTAATTTTACGTTCTGATTGTGATTAAAAGTCCGGTACAAATATAAACTAGTTTATTTTATAAACCAAAATACTTGATCTTTATTTTACTCACACTGATATATTTTTTAGTATCTTATTGTTTATCAGTTATATAAAAAACGAAAGGAATCTCATGGGAGTGATCAGAATTGAAGAAATGGAGTTTTATGCCTTTCACGGGCACTACCATGAGGAACAGATTGTCGGGAGTCATTTCGTGGTTGACGTGACCATTGATACTGATTACAGACAAAGCCGGGAAAAGTGATGAATTGCGTGACACGCTCAATTACCAGACTGCATATCTGATAGTCAAGAGGGAGATGGAGAAGACATCCAACCTCCTGGAGCATATTGCAACGCGTATTCTTGATGCCCTGTATGGTGAACTGACGGGTATCCGCAAGGCAACCGTCAGGGTTTCCAAGCTCAATCCCGTGATGGGCGGAAGGATAGGCCGGGTCAGTGTGGAAATTTCCAGGTAGCACACCTGGCGGCTTCTGCAGCTGTCAGCTGAGACCGCGGCCATACAGGGTATAATCATAGCACTCTGACCTCCCCGGAGGCACATGCAGCTGTCAGCTGAAAGTTCGGCCATACAGGGTATGATTATAGCATTTCAAGTTCCCCGGCGGCACCTGCAAACCGGCAGGTTTGTCAAAAAAGCACCTTTGCTGAGTTTTGTACCCCAATTCCGTGTATTTTTGTATAGTTCATCAAAAAAGCAAATGAAAGAGTCTGAAGAGATAACAAAACCTGAATCGCAGCATTTCATAGAGCAGTTCATTGAGAAAGACCTGAGTGAAGGGAAGAACGATGGCCGTGTTCATACCCGCTTCCCGCCCGAGCCGAATGGTTACCTCCATATCGGGCATGCAAAGGCGATCTGCCTTGACTTCGGCATGGCCGAAAAGTATGGCGGAAAGTGTAACCTGCGGTTTGATGACACCAACCCCACCAAAGAGGAGGTGGAGTATGTTGATTCCATCAAGGAAGATATCAAGTGGCTTGGATTTACCTGGGAAGACCGGGAATACTACGCTTCGGACTATTTTGGCAAGCTGTGGAATTTTGCTGTATTGCTGATTAATCGCGGCCTCGCCTATGTGGATGACCAGAGTGCCGAGACCATCGCGGAGCAGAAGGGTACCCCTACCCAGCCCGGCACTGAAAGTCCGTACCGTAACCGCAGCATTGAGGAGAACCTCGACCTGTTCTACCGGATGAACGAGGGTGAATTTGAGGAGGGCAGCTGTGTGCTGAGAGCCAGGATTGATATGGCTTCGCCCAACCTGCACATGCGTGATCCCATTATCTACAGGATACTCAAGACCCCTCATCACCGGACCGGCACAACATGGAAGGTCTACCCGATGTATGACTTCGCCCATGGGCAGAGTGACTACTTTGAAGGCATCACCCACTCGCTATGCACCCTTGAATTCGAGGTTCACAGGCCGCTTTACGACTGGTTCATTGACCAGCTGCAAACGGATGATTACAGGCCCCGCCAGATTGAATTCAACCGCCTGAACCTGACCTATACGGTCATGAGCAAGCGTAAACTGCTCGAGCTGGTTAAGGAGGGAGTAGTCAGTGGATGGGATGATCCGCGCATGCCCACGCTGTGCGGTCTGCGCCGGAGGGGTTACACACCGGAGTCGGTCAGGCGTTTTGTTGACCTGATTGGTTACACCAAGGTGGAGGCTATCAATGATGTCTCACTCCTGGAATATGCTGTCAGGGAGGATCTGAACAAGCGTGCTCCACGGGTTTTTGGTGTGCTCAGGCCGCTGAAGGTGATCATCACCAACTACCCGGAGGGTAAGGTTGAACAGATGGAGATAGAAAACAACCCGGAGGATGTGACTCAGGGCAAACGGCTTGTTCCTTTCAGCAGGGAGATATTTATAGAGAGGGACGACTTCATGGAGAATCCCCCCAACAAGTTCTTCCGGCTGGCTCCGGGTCGTGAGGTTCGCCTGAAAGGCGCCTATATAATAAAATATACCGGTCTCCTGAAAGATAATAAGGGTGAGGTGAGTGAAGTCCACTGCACCTATGAACCGGAAACCCGTAGCGGAGGTCCCCAGTCTGACCGCAAGGTAAAGGGAACGCTTCACTGGGTGTCGGCAGAGCATGCCCTGGATGCCGAGGTCAGACTGTACGACAGGCTTTTCAACACTGAAGATCCGGCAGGACAGAAGGATGAGGATTACAGGAGTTTCCTTAATCCCGACTCCCTGGAAGTTCTTCGCGGCTGCAAGGTTGAGCCCTCGCTTGCCACAGCCAGACCGCCGGATAAATTCCAGTTCCAGAGGCTCGGGTATTTCTGTGTGGATAATGATTCAACAACCGGTAATCTTGTCTTTAACCGTACTGTTGGTCTGAAAGACACCTGGGCTAAGCTCAACAAATAGTTAACATCTGTATAGCTATGAAAACAGAAGACATAAAAAAACTAAATAGTGGTGCAGTCTCTTTCAGGAAAAAGGATTTTGAAGCACACAAAAGTCTGTTTGGTGACTTAAGCAAAACGCAAAAGCCTCATACGGTTTTTATCGGATGTTCGGATTCCCGTTTGGTTCCTTCGCTTATAACTTCCACTAATCCAGGCGAGTTATTCATAATTCGCAGCGTTGCAAACATCATCCCCCCTTATAAAAAAGGAGTTAACTATCCGGCTATCAGTTCGGCAATAGAATACGCTGTCCTCTCCCTGGGAATTAAGAATATTATTGTATGTGGACATTCAAATTGCGGAGGTTGCGGAGCTTTGTACAAAACAGAAGAGGAAATGAAGGATTTGCCTCATACCAATCTCTGGCTTGAACTATCACGTCCGGTTAAAAACAGGGTTATGCAAATGCTCCCCAATGCCACAGATGCCGAACGGGAATGGATGACTGAACAGATAAATGTAGTTCAGCAAATAAATCATTTGCTTACTTATCCCTATGTACTTGAACGTTATAACAATGACGAACTGAATATCATTGGTTGGTATTATGTGATTGAGTCGGGTGAGATTTATAACTATGATGTTGATAAGGGTTATTTTGAACTGATTGATGAAACCAATATTCAATAAGAATATCCCCAAAAGCCTGTACGTCTTTAAATCCGGTTTGTAATTTTTCCGGAATAGTTCTATATTTGCACCCCTAACTGCTCCGTGGTGTAATTGGCAACACGTCTGACTCTGGATCAGAAAAGTCCAGGTTCGAGCCCTGGCGGAGCAACTACAGCCGGCCTTTACAGCCGGCTATCTTTTTTAGGGAACAGGGCTCGGCATGCCCTGCAAACTGGCACCTTCGCTAGAAATGTCCACCGGACATTTCTTTTACGCTCGGTCCGGTTCGAGCCCTGGCGGAGCAACTACAGCCGGCCTTTACAGCCGGCTATCTTTTTTAGGGAACAGGGCTCGGCCTGCCCTGCAAACTGGCACCTTCGCTAGAAATGTCCACCGGACATTTTCTTCACGCTCGGTCCGGTTCGAGCCCTGGCGAAGTTCATCATTATGAACTCATCAATTATAACAAGAACTTTTAAACTCCTGTCAAAAAACTCAGATC
>Ga0209200_1004197_pt1 | contig 11898 bp, 12 predicted proteins | sample AD_UKC033_MetaG_FD_184406 | JGI IMG/M metagenome (GOLD analysis project Ga0209200, IMG submission 184406) | Active sludge microbial communities of municipal wastewater-treating anaerobic digesters from USA - AD_UKC033_MetaG (SPAdes) (version 2) | ecosystem: Engineered > Bioreactor > Anaerobic >...
ATTTTTTGTTAAGTTTTTTATTTCTTAATTTTATGATACAAAGATATAACATTTTTCCATCTCTGTCAATACCTTTTTAGATATTTTTTTATTTTTTTTGTTTACAACTCTTACACCCACCTGAACCTGTTTTTGGCATTCTATTTGGTCCTCTACCTTCATTTAGTGATTGAACATCTTCTTTAAATGAGGCAAAATCACCACCTCTTATTTTATTGTAAACACCAAAACCTGTTGTCCAAATAAAACTACCACCTAATACATACTTAGCTATATATGGGTCAGTTTCGGTAAAGATACTAAAAAGAGAGTTAACTGACAAGTAAATTGCTGATGCAAACCAAATTACCAAACCAAAGGCAAAGGATAAGTTTATAAATTTTTTCATAAGTTGTGTACTGCTCTATCAAAGTTTATTGTTATTTCCATATCTGACATATCTCTATCCATTACTACTTCATGTCTCATTTCAGTAATTAACGCTCCATATAAATTCCAAGATTCTATTGTAATACCTGTTGGGTCTATTTTCTCTAATGTAATATTTCTTTTAGTGTCAGAAGCGTATGCCATACGACCTGTTAACATTTCAGCGTGAGACATCATCCATTCACGGAAATAATCTGGGTTACCATCAATAGTATCAATAATTTTGAATTTAATAGGATCCCAACTCTGACGACCAATAAAATAAGTTGATGGGTTCATATAAGGTATATCCTCAATTTGGGTTGATAAATGTATTCCCCCATCCATTCTTATATAGAATCTTTGTAAACCTTGTTCGGAAGAAACAGTTAATACCCACCTACTTCTCATAGTAGGTTCATAAGCAATAGGAATTGGTCTAAACAAGCTGTTATGAGTTCTTGTTAGTACTCCCATTGAATGTGGTTTTAACTTATTTTTAATCATATATAAAATATATATCTCTTAGGTAATTTTGTAAATGTGGAAATATTTATATTAAGATGAAAAGTTTAATTTCAGAAATCGTAAAAATCCAATTAGTCCGTGAGTTATTATCAGAAGGACGTGTTGAGGATGCTAAGGCTAAATTTCCTCAAGATGCCGACGTTATTGATTACTTTGTAAGTCAAGATCCATCAGGTAATAACAAATACTTGAATTGGGAAATGAAGGTGTATAAACAATTACCACCTGAAGCTCCAGCTGACTTAAAAGAAAGACACAAAGAGTTGATTGCAAATCTAATTAAAGGTTTCCATCAACATGCTCCAAGACTTCAAATGAGAGATATCAACCAATATAAAACATTGGGTGATTTAAATACAGCTGTTAGTCCTTTAATTAAGGCATCAGAAGAAAAAGCGGCAGCTAAATTACAACAAGAAGAAGGTAGTCGTAAACTATACGAAGATTCTGATTGGTTAATGTTAATACCTTTAACACATCAAGCTTCATGTAAGTATGGTGCTAATACACAATGGTGTGTTGCTTCTCGTGATACTGATACACATTTTAAATATTACACTAGAGACGGTTTACTTATATTCTTAATCCATAAAAAATCAAACAATAAATTTGCGTTCTATCAAGACTTATTTGAAGGTGATGGGGTAGAAATTTATAACCCAATCGATAATAATATTAGTTGGGATTATGGTATTGATGGTAGTGTTGAAAACTTCTTAAGGGGTTTGGTGAAAGGCAAATTAGAGACTTATTTACAAGATGATTATGACGATTGGGATGAAGAAGAATTTGAAATAACATTTAATACTCGTACCGGTCAAAGACAAAGATGGGCTTACGATGAGGATGATTTAGCTAATACTTTAATTAGTATCGTTATGGAACATTACTTAGGGAGAGGAAGTGGTAGAAATGGTTTTCAAAAATATAAAGATGTACTTAGAGTTTTTGGTTTAACATTAGAGCTCGAAGGTAAGACTCAAGCATCTCCTTTCACAATTAAAGATGAAACTGGTGAATTTTCGTTTACAAATGATAATCGTCCGTTTAATGGTTTCGCTAGAAATGGTGGTATAAATAATATGTTAGAAAATTATTTATTTGACAGATATGAAGAGAGTGATTATGTAGAATTTGTAGAATGGTTAAGAGGTAAAGTTAGTCCAAATGGTTTAAATATTGAAATTGTAGGTCCAGGTTTTAACGATAATGATAAGAAAAAAGGTGAAAGTAAAAATGTCGACCCTAACAACATCATGTCTAACGATCAATACAAAGGTATTTTAAAGGCCTATGAAAGTTATTTAAATATAGCTGAAGAAGAAATTAAAGCTAGACAAAAAGAAGCTGTAGATAAATTCTTTAGCAGGAATAGTCTTACATTAGAAGGTTACGAAAAATTTGATACTTGTGCAAATATGGATACTATCTACAATTCATTACAATCCTTACCAAACACAAAAACAACACTTGTTCAGTTATTAAGACATAGAGGACAATTAAAAGGTAGATTACCAAGAAATTGGCCAAAGGCGGAACAAAGGTTACCTTTAAATGCTGCTGATACAAGATATATTGTTAATCATTGTATGAGAGAGGTTGCTGGTAATGTACATCCTGCGAATATCCAGTTACTAAATACGGTTCAAGTTAAATCAAGAATTAAAACTAAAACTGGTAAAGAAAGAGTTGTAACAAAAACTTTAAGTACTATATACAATGAACTTGACAGAGAAGGTGTGAGAATAGAAAATGGATATGAAGGTCTACTCAGAATGTTAATCGATAGAGAAAAAGCTAAACAAAAAAACCCTTAAGAGATTAAGGGTTTTTTGTTAATAGGATTCTATCAATACCTAAGGCAAATCCAACACCACCATCTTCCGATCCACCACCACAAACTTGTTTTTGAGCCCCTAATTCGGGACAGGCTATCTCAAAACCTTTACCACCTTTGTAGTAATCCAAACCTCTTGTAACATCCGTATCAATAATACAAGGTCTATCCCCCATTAATTCTAAAGCCAATCCTTGTAGATAGGTCATATAATCTTTAGATGGGTTTAAGATTTCAACACCTAATTGGGTGAATTCTCTGTAACGACCTTCTTGTGGTTTCTCACCTCTGAAACATTCTGCTACATAAAAGACTTTTACATCTTTCTTATATTTAAATGTGGTTTTAGATAATTGTTGAACAACTGCGGTATATTCAGGTGCAAGACAAATATCTCTATCACCCCTATCTTTAAAGTTGAACATCATGTTGGTATTTTCTTGACCAACCTTACTTTTGAAAATTTCTTGGTATTGGATTATTGGGATTTGAATTTCAACAAACCCATCTCTTTTAAGGACTTCAATCATCTTATTGATTAAGTCTCTTTTTTCATTTCCTAATAGGATTCGAGTACCTTTATAACAGGTCTCTTTAATTGATTCCATCGTGAACTACCCACCCACAGCAAAGCTGATGGGATGGGCTTCATGAGTCATCACTCCGAGTAACCTCGGCAGTTCGTCATGATTTTTCCTGTCAGTTCCTGACAAGATATTTCTTAAACTAAAATTCTTTATATTTATTGCTGCATTTATATCTCTATCGTGATGCGTCCCACAATTACTGCATATCCATAACATCATATATAAATATGTAGAAAAATGAAAAAGTTTAAAATTATTTGTTTTAATTTTAAAATTTCATCTTTCATAATATTATTTTATAATAAATATCACAAAAGGTTCGAAACATCTAAAAAAATTCGAACTCTAAATTAAATATTTCAAAGAACTTGCGCGCCCTGTAGGATTCGAACCCACATCTAACAGTTTTGGAGGCTGTTATCCTTCCCAGAGGATCTAGGACGCTTGTATTTCAAAAAATTTACCACATTGATTACATAGAACATCTTCTATCGGTAAATCTTTCTTACTGTAATCATAATTGAAATGAAAATTTTCTTTTTCACCACAATTAGGACAAACTATTTCATTCTCATTCTCTTTCATTTTATTTTTCTTCCCAATTTCCAACCATCAGGAATTATTTCATCTTTTTTAATCTTTTTATTTTCTTTTCCATTTGTTATCCAACAAGTTCCAAATTGTGAATTACTTTCACCTTTTTGTTTTATTGAATTAGTTTCACCAATTTTCTTTTTAGTTTCTTCTGTATGTTGTAACCCAGTCCAACTAAGATTACCTATTTTACTATCACTTAATTTTTTACTGAAGTTATTACGCCATTCATCATTATTTTCCCATAACCATTTTTTCCTTTCAACAATTTTATCCTTGTTAGAGATGAACATAGTTACGGCTTTATTAAGAAATTTAATTCTATGTTCTTCATTAACAAATCCACCCTCACCACCAAGTTTTAAATTCATTGATAGAGAATCTTGAATTAATTTCTCATTCACCAATTCTTTTTCCCTTTCTTTTAAAGAGACTCTATTTGGTAAAAATTCAAGAATTTCAAACTTAAAGTTTTCTTTTCCATATTTCTTCAAAGAACGTCTTAATCTTTTACCACTACCCATATAGCCATCTTCAAGGTTATCTGTGCTGTGCATTCCTATATAATACTTCCCATTTTTAAGATTTGTGGTCTTATAAATGTAATGATACTTTTTTTCTTTTCTTGCCATTTCTGTCTTTTAATAATAAATATTATTAAAGTACAAAAACGACCCCAGGTTGTGACGGTGAGAGTCGAACTCACGATTTCCTCCTTATCAGAGAGGTGCCTTAACCAACTTGGCCACGTCACAATTTTAGTAGGCTAACCAAGACTCGAACTTGGTTTTCAATCTTATCAGGATTGTGTGCTAACCCATCTACTATAAGCCCATTTGCGGGGGAGGAAGGGATCGAACCTACGACCTTAGAGTTAACAGCTCTCTGCTCTACCACTGAGCTACACCCCCGTGTTGCCTGTTCCCGTTTCCAGTTAGAGGACTTTGGCCAGTGTTTTGTGCGTGGGAACCACAGGCGATTTAACCACACCTTTACCTCTTCTTACGAAGAATATCAAGGATTTTCCGCGGGAATGGTAGGGATCGAACCTACGACCTTTTGCTTAACAGGCAACTGCTAAAACTACCACTGAGCTACACTCCCATTTTGCGGGTCCAGTGGGACTTGAACCCACATCTTACTACTTAACAGGTAGCCGTTTTCACATTAATAGCTACTAGTCAATTTATTTTTCTTCCCAATTTCCATCCATCAGGGATTAAATCCCCTCGATGAATTTTTTTATTTTCTTTTCCGTTTGTTATCCAACAAGTTCCATAAGATGGATTATTTTCACCTTCATACTTTCCCTTTTTAACTTCACTCATTTTAATTTTACTTTCAATGGTGTGAAATTTCCCTTTCCAATTCGGTAAAACCTTTTTTCTACCCTTTTCATATGCCAACTTATGTCCGTTTGACTTGTTTTCTCTAACCTTTTCAACCCAATCGGGGTTGGTTTCTCTAAGAATTCTTTGTTTGTTGTTAGATTTCTTAGCATTTTCTTTTTGTTGTTCTAATGAAAAACCACCCTCACCTCCGATAGTTAAATTCATCGATAAAGAGTCTTTAATTAATTCTTCATTTACCAACTCTTTCTCTCTTTCTTTTAACGAAAGCCTATCAGGTAGAAATTCTAAGATTTCAAACTTAAAATTTTCTTTTCCATACTTATTCAAAGAACGTCTTAATCTCTTGCCAGAACCCAGATAACCATCTTCAAGGTTATCCGTGCTGTGCATTCCAACATAATATTTTCCATTTTTAAGATTTGTGGTCTTATAAATGTAATGGTATTTTTTACTCTTTCTTGCCATAATTGTACTTTAATAATAAATATCATCAAAGTACAAAAACGACCCCGGGGTGATAGACGGGGATTGAACCCGCACGTTCAGTAAAGAACACTTGTTTCACAGACAAGCTCGGCTAACCAATATCCGACTCTAACACCATGTTGCGGAGAGTATAGGAATCCAACCCTGTCCTTGTAGACCGCCTCTGTTTTCAAGACAGATTGTACCAGCAGGTACGCTACCCTCCAAATTTATTTTCAATATGTCAAAAAACAAAAAACCCACCGTCAGTATCATGAGGTGGGTTTCAATTTATTTTGTATTATCTTTACTCTTATGTCGTAAGATTAGACAAAACACACCTCATATAGTCCGAACTATTAATTCGGTTGCTATTACTATTCGATATGTGATGCCAATTTTTCATTGTTGTAATTTCTATTTGTTTATAAATATGATACAAAGATACAAAAGTTTTATGACTTGTCAAGTATTTTTTTAATTTTCTTCTGTTTTTTCTTCAGTTGGTTTATTTAATTCGTCAATCATCTTTTTAACTTCAGCCGCCTTCTCATACTTTTCTTGTTCTACCAAGTATTCTAAGGATTTTTGAAGTTTGGCTAATTTAAGTTTTTTAACCTCTTCTGGGTTAACTTTTTTGGTATTTCTTTCTCTCATTCTTCCAAAAAATTCAGCTAATTCGTCAGGTACTTCGGTGTTATCACCAAAAGAAGAAGAACGACTAAAAGATGTGAAAGACATTGAACCATCTGGGGATGTCCAATTTTTTGTTTCCCACTCACCATTTTCATCTTCACCCTTTTCAATATCCATTTCATCTTCAGGGATATTGAAATCGTTTGTTAGGTTCTCTCTGAAATCATCCATACGAGGATCGTTTAATGGGATAAATCTAAATTTCAAAGGACTATCACCATCACGTCTACGTGATGAAATTAGACGCATCAATTCTTCTAAATCGGAACGAAATCTATTATAGTCTCTTTTGAATTCTCTATCATTCATCATGTTATTGAATTCTTCCCAACGGCGTTTAAAATCTTCTCCTTCGTTACCGAATTCGTCATTAAAATCATCGTCATTATTATTAAATTTTGCCATAATATTCTTTTTTATATAAATATCGTTATTAAAACCTTTTTTGTCAAGTAGCAACATAAAAAAGGGACCGAAGTCCCTTTTATTATTTCAATACGGTAACATGACCGACTAAAGTGTGATGTTTAACGTTATCTTTTTCTTTAGCGTGAACCTTCCAAATATAAACACCGTCTTGAACTGTCTTACCTAGATAAGTTGCATCCCAAGGTGTTCCTGATGTTGTTGAATAATAAATCATTTCACCCCATCTATTGAATATCCAAAACTCATAGAAATCATAACCTGTAACTACAGGTGTGAATGTATCATTTTTACCATCACTATTAGGTGTAAAAATGTTAGGTATGTAAATTGAGAATACGTCACTAACATAAACAGTTCCATATGTGGTATCTGTACAACCATTTTGTGTTGTTACAATTAATTGTACGGTGAATGTACCTGTATCACCATAAACATGAGTTGGTGACATGACGTTAGTCGTCATAGAACCATCACCAAAATTCCATTGGTAAGAGCCGGCTGAACTTATATTATTAAAAGTTACTAAAGGTTCTAAAATATTCACAATAGGTGGAGTTACTGTAAATGATGCTATCGGATTAGGATAAACATTTGTTACCACACCACCAGAAGTTCCCACACAACCATTAACATCTGTTACAGATAGAGTTGATGTGTAAGTACCTTGAATAGGGAATGTTTGTGTTACAACACAACTATTAGTAGGTACACCATTAATTGTCCAAACACAATTAGAAACACCAGGTGTTGTATTTGTATAAGTTACTGTTAATGGTTGACAACCTGATAAAGGTGTTGTTGAAAATGTTACATTTGGATTTGGGTTAACCGTTACTGTGACAGTAGATGTAATATTTGGGCTACATCCGTCTGAAATTGTAACTACATAAGTTGTTGTATTAGTAGGATTAACATTGATTGTTTGTCCACTTCCACCAGGTACCCATGTGAAATTATAAGGTCCACCATCACCACCACTAGCCGTAGCTGTAAGTGTTGTTGAACTACCTGCACATATTGTAGAAGGTGATGCTGAAGTCCCACCCGTTAATGGTGGGTTAACATTAACTGTGACCGAACCATTGATGTTACAACCGTTAGCATCAGTTACTTGAACTGTGTAGGTTGTTGTTGTTAAAGGTGAAACACTTGTATTTTGTGTTGTAGCACCGTTAGTCCAAAGATATGTGTAAGGTCCTGTACCACCTGTTGGGTTAGATGTTAAATTGGATGATTGCCCAATACAAATGGTAGGTGGTGTGGCTATTGGGTTTATTGTTAAAGCTGAAGGTTGTGTTACAGTTAAGTTTGTTAAATTTAATGTACAACCGTTAACATCGGTTACTATTACTGAATAAGTCCCAGCTGTTAAACCCGTTAATGGGTTAGTTGTACCACCATTAGACCATAAGTAAGTATAAGGTCCTGTACCACCTGCCACAACTAAAGTAATCTGACCATTACTACCGCCGTTACAAGTTACATTTGTAATCACAGGTGTTGCTGTAATTGATGTAGGTTGTGTTAATGTTGTTGTAACGTTTGATGTACATCCGTTAACATCGGTTACAACTATTGTATAACTACCAGTACCTAAACCTGTAAACGTTGGTGATACTTGATTAGGTCCTGAATTGATTGAGTAAAGGTAAGAACCTGTTCCACCATTACCGTTAACTGTGATAGATCCATTTGTACCACCAAAACAAGTTGGGTTAGTTGATGAACCTACAGTTAATGTGAGTGCGGTAGATTGTGTAATATTTGCTGAACTAACTACAGTACATCCGTTAAAATCTGTTACAGTAACGTTATAAGTTCCTGCAATTAAATTTATTGCTGTAGGTGTTGTCTGTATTGGAGTAGTGTTCCATGAATAAGTGTAAGGACCAACACCACCATTAGGGGTGACATTAGCTGAACCGTTGTTTCCACCGTTACAGTTAACATTTGTTGTTGTAATTGCTGCGGTTAACTGAGTTGGTTGGGTAATAATAACGGTTGCTGTTGCTGTACAACCAGCACTTGTTACTGTTACTGTGTAGGTTCCTGCAACTAAACCTGTTGCTGTTTGTGTAGTTTGTCCATTAGACCATAAGTAAGTATAAGGTCCTGCACCTACACCTGTGGCTGTTGCTGAACCGTTGTTTCCACCAAAACAAGAAACGTTAGTACCTGTAGCTGAAGCTGTTATTGAACCTGTAGAAGATATGGTTGTTGTTGCTGTAGTCGTACAACCACCAACACCTGTTACAGTTACAGTATAAACACCAACCCCTAAACCTGTTGCTGTTTGAGTTGTTTGACCATTAGACCATAAGTAAGTATAAGGTCCAACACCACCCGATGGGTTTGCTGTAGCTGAACCATTTAGTAAACCACAAGTTGCTGATACAGTTGTTGTTGTTATGGTTATTGGTGTAGGTTGTGTAATTGTCACAGTATTAGTGACCGTACACCCTGTAGCACTTGTTACGGTTACAGTATAAGTACCCACAACTAAACCTGTTGCTATTGGTGTAGTTTGACCGTTAGACCATAAGTAGGTATATGGGCCTACACTTCCTGTTGGGTTAACAGTTGCTGAACCATTGTTTCCACCATTACATGTTACATTAGTTGATGTAATAGGTGCTGTCATTGCCGGTGGGTTAATAAGTGTTACTGTTGCTGTAGACACACAACTATTATTATCGGTTACAGTTACGGTATAAGTACCTGCAACTAAACCTGTTGCTGTTTGTGTGGTTTGGCCATTAGACCAAAGATATGTAAAAGGTGCTGTACCTGTAGGTGTTACCGTAGCCGTACCATTATTACCACCATTACAGGTTGGGTTGGTACCGACTGCCGTTGCGTTACAACAAGCTAATACGGCTGAGAATTGGAAATTAGGGTCACCTTGACAAGCAATAGAACTCCAAGAACCTGATTCACCATCACCCGATGTATTAATTGTAAAATTTAAGTTTGTATTTGAACCTGTACAAACGGCATCTGTTTGAATTGACCAACAGAAATTCCAGTTTGGTGTAGAACAGTTATCACCAAAGTTATTGCCGGGATTAGCATCCACAGGTGTATTGTGGTTATACCCAAATCCAGGTCCCCAAGTTGTACTTGTAGCTGAACTTGTCCAAGAGTTATACCAATTCCATGTACCACTACCTGAACAAGAAGCGGGTGGATTAGATACTATAGTTGCTGGATTCCAACCAGCACCGAAGTTAAATGTAACACCGTGTAACCAATTGGAACTAACTTGTGTGTATTGTGTAATATTATAACAAAAGTTAACAGTAGTACCAGGTAGGTATGTACCATTAACAGGTGCGGGTGATACAGTTAAATTACCAACCTGTAAACAGTTATTACAATCGTTGGTTGCTTGAACTGATAAATTAAAATTACCTGCTGACGATATATTCATACCACTTACTTGGATATAATAAACTTGTCCAGGTGTTAAAGGTTGGAATAGTGCGGTATTATTACCTCCTGCAGTACCATTATTGTCACAACCAACACCAACTAAACCACCACAAGAACCCGTCCATAGTGTTATAGCTGGACTTTGTAGTACAGGTGCGGTACCAGGTGTAATGTTAATATTAACTTGATTACCCGATGCTGTAAATCTATACCATACATCCAATGCAGGACCAGGTTGGTTACCACCTGTTTGACAACCAAGTAGGGTTGTATATGGTGATGGGGCTGTAGCTCCAATGTTTGTTTGGTTGGTTACGTTCACTGCTGTACCAACACCCGATGGACATGCTGCAGGGTTGGGTAGTGTTCCCAAATTTGTTGCCGTACTACAGTTATCGTTAGCTGGGACTTGAGCCCAAGTAAACAAACTTGATAGTAGGAAGGTTGTTATTAATAAGATTTTTTTCATGTTTTTTATTTTTCTACGTGGTTATATAATGCAATAAGATACCCTTCATTTGTTATCATAAATGTAGGTTTCGTGTATTTTGGATCACGATTGTCAGAATAGTTAGAAGGGTCGATATTATAACCTTTGATAAACAATTCTTGTGCAGATAAAAGTTCTACTTTCATTCCATTAGAGAATGTGATTGTATCACGTTTAGTTTTTAATCTAAACGATTCTAAATCAGCAGAATCAAGAGTTTTTTGATAAAGAGGACCTTTATCGATTTCAGATGAAGTGATTAATTCACCCCATATAATGTTATATGACTTGTTTGTTTGTGCTTTTATTTGTGTCATACAAGTCAGAGACAACACAAATAAAAGGGTCTTTAAATGTTTCATATTAGAAATTTAAGTAATTAAGTTGTTTTAGTGCTGTCTATAAATATAGGTAACCCACGCCTTTAAATCAACTGAAAAAACAGGGATTTAGTGAAACATATCTATAAATGAGTGGGCAAAAAAAAAGGACGTTATAAACGTCCTTTAATTTCCTCTATCTCCCAGAGGGTTAACCACTTACCATTCCAAAGTTTTCGCCCCGTAGGGACAACTTCGATGGTCCATTCGGAAAAGTCCGATAAACGGGTTTGGCAATATTGCCGTTTTGTACTTCTATTGACATTTTGTATAAATTTTAAACATTAGTAATTCTATTGAACATTGGGGAACGGCAACATCGCCAAGCCTGAATCCGTTATCGGCAACCTTAAAGACGAGCATCTTCGTCTATTTGAATTACCGTATTCCCATCAACTAAATGGACTTCTTCTTTCTTTAACGCCATTTCATTGCCTGTATCGTATGTTCTTTCTAAAAAACATTCACGATTTAAAATATAATGATATTTGCCATCGTTTGAATAGTGATAAGTTCCAGTAACAAATTCACCTGTTGAAACTAATTTTGCTTTGAATAATACTTTCATTGTTTTATATTTTAAAAGTTAATAATTCGATTAGTGAACTACCCACCCACGCCAGAGGCGATAGGTTGGGCTTCATAGGTCGCAGACTCACCTAATGGTAACGCCTCACTATGTTTTTGTTTTGTGTCCGAC
>Ga0209200_1004198_pt1 | contig 11898 bp, 9 predicted proteins | sample AD_UKC033_MetaG_FD_184406 | JGI IMG/M metagenome (GOLD analysis project Ga0209200, IMG submission 184406) | Active sludge microbial communities of municipal wastewater-treating anaerobic digesters from USA - AD_UKC033_MetaG (SPAdes) (version 2) | ecosystem: Engineered > Bioreactor > Anaerobic >...
ATGTGAATCAATAAGAGTTCCTCTATCAACATAGGCACCGATATTGATATAAGCAGGAGGCATAATCGTTACTCCGGCAGAAATATAACAACCATTTCTGGCAGAACTTCCTCCGGGAACAATTCTGATTCTATCTGCTAAAGTAAATTGCTTTTCCGGTAGAGTATCCTTATCAAAAAAAGGTTTCGCTTCACTCCATTGATAGATAGTTAATTCCCCCATCCGAAAGCCAAGAAGGATACCCATTTTCACCCATTCATTCACTTTCCAAATACTTTTTTCTTTTTCGCAGGAGCGGATTTCTCCTTTATTTAAGGCATCTATAAAAGCTGCAAATAATGCTTTATGCTTTGCTGTCCATTTTTCCGGTGGGTTATTATAAAGTTCAATTATTTCCTGTTTCATCCGTATTCCCTTGCTAAAATTTGTAAACGCTTTAAGGCAATCTCTAAAATGCTCTTTGGACATCCGAAATTTAACCTCATAAAACCTTCTCCGTCTTTTCCAAATTCAGTTCCGGGTTCAAGAGCAAGTCCCGCTTTATTAACTATAATTTCTTGTAAGTTCGCCTCTGTCAAACCCCAGTTTCTAAAATCCAGCCAAGCTAAAAAAGTCCCTTCAATAGGGCTTATTTTCACTCCATGTAATTCATTCTGCACAAATTCAGTGATATATATTCTATTCTTATCTAAATAACAAAGTAATTCATCCAACCAGTTCTCGGATTCACTATATGCAGCAATTAACGCTCTTATCCCAAAGGTATTACCAAGATAGAGATGAAGTTTTGTATTAAGCTCATTGAACTTATTCTTTATTTCTGAATTTGAAACAATTACAACTGCCGTTGCCAAACCTGCAATATTAAAACTTTTAGAAGGGGAAACACCTGTTAAACAAATTTCGGAAAAATCATTCAATGAAGCCAAAGGAAGATGTTTGTAACCAGGATAAACAATATCCGCATGAATTTCATCGGAAAAGACAGGGACTTTATATTTAGCGCATAAACTGCCTATTTTAGTTAATTCTTCTTTTGTCCAAACTCTACTTACAGGATTATGCGGACTACAGAAAATAAATAATTTTGCCTGTTTCAATTTCTCTTCAAAGTCCTGCCAGTCAATACTATAAATGCCATTTGTATTCACCAGAGCAGAGGTTAAAAGTTTTCTTTTATGGTCCAGAACAGCATCATAAAAAGGACGGTAAACAGGGGTCTGAATAAGAATTCCCTCTCCGGGTTCAGTTAACGAAAGAACAGCTAATGAAATAGCAGGAACCAAACCGGGAACAGCTATAATCCAGTTCTTTTGCACCTTCCAATCAAAGCGTCTTTCCTGCCAGGAAATAATTGCCTCATAAAAATCATCCAGACGCAAGTTATAGCCAAAGACAGGATGTTTCAAGCGCTCCGATAAAGCGGAAATAATCTCATCGGAAACAGCAAAATCCATATCGGCAACCCATAAAGGGATAAGCTCACTTTTGCCATACAGCATTTTCAGACCATCGTATTTATAGCAACCGCTATTACGACGGTCTATTATTTCATCAAACCTGCTCTGTTTCACTTTTTCCCGCTAAATTTCTTAAATTGCTAACAACTTTACCCAATAAATCATTCAATTGAGCTTGGGGAGCAAAATCAGCCAGGTTAAGCAAAATCTCCAGGATTTTAGGAAATGAAGCTGAGGTTTTGAATATCTTTTCCCTGTCTTTATCTTTGTATTTCAAAATAATGCTGAAGGAAATCTGTTTCGTCAAATCAATGGAAGTTATATTTTCATATGGAATAATGATTTTGGGTTTACATAAAAATCCAAAACATATTCTATCTTCATAGAAGGTCACGCTATAAAGAGAAGTAAGTTGTTTGAACACCGAATCCAACGCTACAAACAGAATGATTAAAGGCAGAACCTTAAAAAACATTGGTGTAGTGCCAGTCACAAATTTTACGAAGAAAAAGATTGCATAGATACAAATTGCCAAAGCCACGAATAACATAATAAATCTCGTCCAGGGAGAATAACGATAAGTGGCTGGCAATTCGTTACGGATTGATTTTACCTTAATTTCACGCGGCATTGATATTCCTTCCAAAGTTTTTTTACGCTGGTGAGGACAACTTCCGGCAGAGGAATAATATCAAACAAATTATGTTTATCCTGTTCGCTGTGATAATCACTTCCTCCTGTCATATACAGTCCTTTTTCCGTTGCAATTTTGATGAAATTTTCTATTTCCCACTGATAATGGTCTGGATGCCAAACCTCTAAACCGTCAATGTCCATTGTAATAATATCTTCCAGATAGGATAGTTTTGCCAGTTTTCCCGGATGAGCAATAACAGCGAAGCCATCTGCCTGATGAATAATAGAAATAACATCAGAAACAGAAACCTCCGGCTTGGGAACATAAGCAGGTTTGTTGTCTCCAATATATTTTTCAAATGCTTCATTCCTCGTTTGGCAAAACTTATGATTCACCAAAACCTGAGCAATATGAGGACGCACAATTAATTCTCTGCTTCCAGCAATAGCAATTACTTCTTCCAAAGATATTGGCATACCCATATCTGTCAGCAATTTAATTATTTTTTGGGCGCGTTCTTTTCTGCCTTTCAAATACATCTCTGTCATAGCTCGTAAAGCAGGATTATTAAAATCACAGCCATAAGCTAGAATATGCACATCATCACCCTTATACAGAGAACTTATTTCCATTCCAGGTAAGATTCTGAGAGGCAATATATTATCTGGAATTTGCGTATAGGCATCTGCAGTATCGTGGTCAGTTATGGAAATTAAATCCAAGCCAATTTCCTGAGAGCGTTTTATCAGTTCCTTAGGGCTTATATTTCCATCGGACACATTAGTATGCAAATGCAGATTAACACGCTGAATGTCATTTATTTCTTTTACTATCATAATTCAAATTCTGGGTTGACTTATTTTGGCTCTGCTAAAAATAGTCAATGTATTTTTTTTATCGGGAGAATGTGAAATGGAATACGACCCCTTAAAAAACCGTCTGGCAAGAGCTATAGATATGTTTCCTGCTTTGCGCAAACTTTTTTATATGGCTTTTAACCTTATTTTTCTCCGCCAGAGATATGTGCTGAAAGAGATTCGCAATTTGTTCCGGGAAACGGATAAAATTAATTTATATGATGCCGGAGCTGGCTTTTGTCAATATTCCGCTTATGTTCTATCGCATTGGCTCAATTCCAATGCTTTTGCTACAGACCTGAAAACAGATTATTTAAGATCCTTTTCTGCATACGCGGATATTTATTATCCAGGCAGGTTCACTTATAAAACAACCGATTTACAAGCTTTTATCCCTTCCCAAAAGTTTAATTTAGCTTTAGCAATTGATATTATGGAACATATTGAAGATGATGTTTCCGCCCTGAATAATTTGTATAATGCCCTGAAAAAAAAGGGATATTTGCTTCTTTCTACTCCGTCAGACCTAAATGAAACAGCAAAATTTACTTCCGAACACATTCGTGCTGGCTATAATAAAAAGGAACTGGAAAATAAACTGAACCGGATTGGTTTCCGAATTATTAAATCTATTTATACTTATGGAACTTATGGTGCTTTATCCTGGAAATTATTAATTAAAATACCCCTCCAGCTGATTTCTAAAAAACTTTATCTTCTTCTGCCTTTGTATTATCTTCTTGTTTATCCATTAGCTGAAATCCTAATGCGTTTGGATATGAAGACAGATAACAAACAAGGAACAGGAATTCTGATTGTTGCTCAAAAACCTTGAACCCGAAAGGAACGAGACACGGAATTGGAAGGTAGAATGAATTTAACAAGGAAACTTGGTAGATTTATGGTTGAGAAGGTTGAAAGCCCAAAGGGCAAAGATTATCTCAACCTTCAAACCCTCTCAACCTTCTCAAACCTTTCAATCCTGTTAATTCCAGATTATTATTCAAAACTGCAATGTTTCCGGAACAACCGGGCATAGCATCAGTGCTTTATCCTGTCCAAAATCGCTCCACAATTCATAGAGTTTGATATAATCAGAATTAACAGCATTCATTACTTTAACAGGTGTAAAAACATTCAATTCACCGATATTAATGCTTATTTTTAATCCCTCTTTTTTAGTAGTGGCATCAACGAGGGTTAACTTTCCTTTTTTATCTATAAGTTCACTCATACTTTCCTTAGCTTTTTCCAATCCGCCAAGTTCATCAACAAGTCCAATTTTTTGTGCTTGTTCTCCTGTCCAGACCCTTCCTTGAGCATATTGTTTAACTTGTTCCAAGGTCATATTCTTGCGTCCTTCATCCACCTTCTTAACAAAGTCATCATAACAATTTTCTATACTGCGAGTTACCATTTGTTTTTCTTCTTCAGTCCAAGGACGGTAAATAGAACCCATATCGGCATGTTCACCTTTTTTAACGGTATCCCAGTTTACTTTTATTTTTTGAAACATCTCTGTGCCATTGAACATCAATCCCACAACACCGATAGAACCAGTTAAAGTTGAGGGCTCGGCAATAATTTTATCGGCATTACAGGAAATGTAATATCCACCGCTGGCAGCTGTTCCGCCCATAGAAACAACAATCGGTTTTTTATTTTCTGTCTTTGCCAGTTCCAGTTCTCTTAAAATAATATCGCTGGCTTGAGCACTTCCGCCACCGCTATCCACTCTTAAAATTATTCCTTTGTATTGTTTGTCTTTTCTTGCTTTGCGGATAAGATCAACCGTTGTTTCCTGAGCAATTTTTTGCCCCGGAGTTCCTTTTCCCGAAACAATATTCCCGCTGGCATAAATAACCGCGACCAAATTTTCTTTGGGTTTTGCCCAAGCATATTCGCGATATTCAGTTAATTCTTTATACTGACTTGAAAACTTAAAATCTTTCTTTAATTGCTTATTCAGCTTGTCTTCATAAATGAGGGCATCCACTAATCCTTTTTCCAGGGCATCATTAGCAATAAAATAGGGACCGCCATTGATAATTTCGTCAGCTGAAGCAACTAATCTATCACCGCGTCCTGTTTCCATACTTTGTAAAATTTGGTCGTATAGTGATTGCAGAAGGGATTCATAAGCTTCCCTTTCCGCGGAAGTCATTCTTTCTTCGGAAAACATATTACCCGCATCTTTGTATTCGTGACTGCGGAAATTGAGTACTTCAATACCCAAGCTGGCAAGCATATTTTTCAAATAAGGACTGCTGATACTTAAACCCCGTAAATCCACAGAACCCGTCGGATTTAAGTAAATCTTATCAGCAATGGAGGAAGCAAAGATATAACCGCCATTGCCAATATTATTATAGTAAAAACAAACTTTCTTGCCACTGCTTTTAAAGTCGTTAAATGCATCAATGAGTTCTTCCTGTAAAGCTAAAGAAGTTGAAAAGGAAGGATTTTTCAGAAGAATACCTTCTATTTCGGGATCATCTTTTGCCTGTTTAATGTTATCAATGACTGACTCTATGGATTTATCGCCGGTATCGTATATTTTGATTTTCCCTATTGCATATTTCGGAGCAGTGTAGGTTACAATGTTGCCTTTCAAATCCATTTTATACCAGGAAGGTTTTGTATGTCCCAAAAATGGTTTATGCTCCCAATCTGTAAGCTGAGCCCAAGCAATTCCATAATTATCATTCTTCTTAGAACGCAATAAGCCACCTGCCTCAAGATTTCTGGGACATAAGCTGAAATTAACTAAAGCTGACTCTTCTTCCCAATTATAGGTAGCTCCGACTTTTACTCCATCCAAAATTTGGGTCTGAATTCCCAGAACCGGTTTTTTGAATTCATAATCCTTGTCCATTTCATAGCGCGCATAATTAGCATCTACAGAAAGTTCCAAACGGTAATCCGCTATAGCATCCGTAAAAACAAAAGGACGCACTGCCAATCCCAAACGGTAATAGGGTGATTGATGTTTGGGATTATCCCAGGTAAAGGCTAAAGAAGTAGAATTATGTGGACGGTATGTAACTCCAGTTCTGAAAGAACCATCTTCAAAACCGCCTTCCTGCCAACGGTAATTCGTTCCTGCATATAAGTTGGGTAAAATATGTGCAGGAAAAAGTTCAGCTCCCAAAGCTAAAGTATGATATTTATAACTATGGTCGCGTTCATAAATATAACTGAGCAAATCAGTATTCAAAAATATCCAATAGTGATTTTGCCATTCTTTATCATCATTGAGATAAGCTAAACCTATACCCGAAGCAGAACCGGTTCCCAGCAAAGAAGGATTGCTAATAGGAATGAACATATTATCCACGCTGGCAATGGGAAAATCCTGTTTATTCAAGAATACGAAAATACTGTCACTCTTCGTTTGCGCCATCGCTAACGAGCAAAAAAGGAATGGTAATAACAGGATTAGAGCTTTAACTATGGACTTCATTGTTTCTCCTTTTTTCGTTTAATAATACTTTAACTCAGGGTTTAGTTAAACAAAAATAATTTTTTTTCGGGAGTGTTCATTTTATTGGGTCTGTTTTCTAATAAAATAATCGGAAAACCATAGTTTGACAAATGCAGTTAACGAATCTAGGGATTTGAAATTATCCAGGTTCTTTAATTTCCTATTTAGTTGTTTATTAAGATTTTCCAGAGGATTATTATTTGTATTTAGGAAGTTATAATCCAAGTAGCGAGTAAGGTAATCGTAATTAACATTGATGGAGCGGATAAGACGTTTATGATAGCGTGCTGGAAAGTTTTTGGCGTAGTTATTAATTCGCTTCAGCCAGAATAAGGATTCCTCTCTATTGGGTGCATAAATGGTGTTTTTAAGCCATTGTTTAAAGAGAACATTTTTATGATAGAATTCACTTCTTTTGGTTCTGGGGACGAACGTATTTACGTAACGCCAAAAATGCACTAAACAGATTTGGTGTGGTACCCCTGGGAACAATTTTTCTACAACCTGGATAAAACATTTTCCTTTGCCAAAATCGCTAATAACTCCTTTTATAGTAATCGGATATTTTTCTTTAACAGCAGTAAGGAAAATAACAGAACTTTCTGAACATTCTTTCTCATATAAAGCGTAATGGATTGGCAAATGAGATATTGCATCAATGGCAACAAGAAGCGTATAGTGTTTCTTATTAACCTTAATTTCTTTGCCATCCAGCATAATAATACCACTGGGGTTCTGAAGAGGAGGAAGAATATTCTCATCAGGAATAAATTGAACTTCTTGTTGCATCCAATTAATAATGCTGGTTTTGGCTACTTTATACCGCTGTGCTACTTCAGAAAGAGAATTTTTAGTAAGGGTATAATCATTTACAGCATGCTGTTTAAGGTCTTCACTAATACATTTTCTGGTTTGATAACCTGAATCATTAAAACTGTGATGACAAGTAAGACAGTAAAATCGCTGACGCTTGCGTACTACCGAGCCCCTTCGCGTACGCTGCGTGGCTCGGTAGAATCCCTTCTTCTTCGTCTCTAAACTTCCACATAAAGGACATCTTTTTTTTTCATTTTGCTCATGACACAAGCATATATTTGCTACAACCTTTTTGTCAAGATACATTGAGTCCCTTTAAAGACCCAATTGGTTGAACACTCCCTTTTTTTCAATTTCCAAAAAGCTAACAAAAAAGTCAATACATATTTGAGAACCTAACCAAGTCAGGAGTCGTCATTGCCTTAAAAATTTCGCTTGTGCCACAAATTCCTTTAGCAGTGAGAACTAGTTACAACTTGTTCCAAGCATATTTCAATGCTTTTATTGGAATTGTCACTGTCGTCACGAGTCATAAGCGCCTAGAAAGTTATCTCCCATATAAGAAGTTATCAAGGCGCTAATGACTCCTGACTTTCCCTCCAGTTAATTACACAGCGATAACTTCTTTCACTTCAGGGATTTCTTCTTTAATAAGTCGTTCAATGCCTGCCTTCAAAGTTAAAGTTGCCATAGGGCAACCATTACAAGTTCCTTTAAGCCGAACTTCTATCACATTATCTTCACGGATATTGATAAGTTCAACATCCCCTCCATCCGCTTGAATGGAGGGGCGAACTTTTGCGAGGATACTTTCAATTTTTTCTTTTGCAATCACTTTTTATCCTTATTTATAGAGGTCTAAGGAGATTTCTTCACCAGATTGAGAAAGCAATTTTAATTGATTTCCATCTAAATAACCAATTTTTTGGGTGGTTCCATTGCTGTTCATAAACCAGGATTCGCTAACGGGGTCATAGTTGAGTTCAATTTTTTGATTGTTGTCCTTATTGTCAGGTTGAGAAATCACAATTTTGTTTTGACTGATTTCAAACTTATAATTCCCATTGGGACCTTCGGCATACTTGATAATATTTTCACCTTCGTTCATAGTGAGAGGATTGCTACCGGTCCAAAATTCAATGGTATTAAAAACAAAAACATCCAGAAACATTGCTATTTCATAAACCGGACAAATCAAAAAAGCCCAGTTAACAATGCTCTGAACAAACTTATTCCCGACACTACCATTAAAGCGATACACTTTTTTGGTAAGTGACATATTCCCATAGCATCCGAAGACGCTAACAACAATAAATACCGCTAATAAAGCGATAGAGACAAGACGCGTGATTCTTTTCATTTTTCTCTCCTTTTTATTGGGTTTATTGGGATTCCTTTTTAGCATGGATATTTTTAGTGGTCAGGAAATAGAAAGCGGGGATAATAATCAGCGTTAGAAAAGTGGAAACAATTAAACCACCAATAGACACAATACCCATCGGACGGGTCATTTCGGATCCCGTACTACCTATACCAATTGCCATAGGAAGCATTCCCGCTATGATGGCTAAGGTAGACATTACTATCGGTTTTAATTTCATCTTTCCCGCTTCCATCAACGCATCGTGGACACTATAGCCCTCTCTGCGTTTAATATTTACATAGTCCATTATTAATATAGCGTTATTTACCACAATGCCAACTAACATTATTATAGCCATCATAGAAACGATGTTAAATGTATATCCTGTAATTAATAAGGAAAGAATGACACCGATCAACGCCAGAGGCACAGTTGCCAAAATCAGAATTGGTTGAGCAAAACTTTCCAGAATAGCCGCTAAGAGCATATAGGTTAAAATCACAGCAAGAATAAAAGTGCGAATCATATCTACTGTAGTTTCACTCATCATTTTTGCCTGACCTCCCCATTGATAACGATAGCCGGTCGGAAATTTAATTTTATCCAATCGTTCTTCAATTTGGGAAGTTATATCGCTCATAGTGTATCCACTGGCTACATCACCGGTAAACATAACGGTCTTGTAGCGGTCGTAGCGAGTTATTCTATTAATACCGGAAGAAAATTGAATATCTGCCAGCTGAGATACCAAATAGGATTTACCCATCACAACTACACTCAGGTTTTTAATTTTATCGGGAGTATCAACTACTTCATCCTCAAGAGAAATCTTGATATCATATTCATTTCCGGCTTCACGATATTTGGTAGAAACAAGTCCTTCCACATTAGCGCGTAAAGCTAAAGCCAAATCATAAACCGTAGCTCCGGCAGCGGCAAGTTTATCGCGTTTGGGATAAAGGGTAAGTTCAGACCTGCCATAACGGCTTGAAGTATCCAGATTGATTAAACCCGGTATATCTTCAATAGCTTTGGTTACTTCGTTTTTCAGTTGTTCCAAACGGGCATTATCCTGGCCTTCAATCATAAATTGCAAACCAGACCTGCCACCTCCTCCCATACCTAACATTGAGCCGGTAACTTTAATTTTGGCGTTGGGAATATCGGCAAGTTCTTTGGTTAGTATATCTGCTAATTGATTAGCAGTATATTTACGTTCATTTTTATCCACCAGTTTAATATCGGAAGTAGCCAAATTGGTGCCGGTATCAATAAAGCTGCCTGAACCGAGATTGGTGAGTATGTGGACAACTTCTTTATGTTGGGCTAGCCGGTTTTGGATAATGTCCATTGTTTTAGCTGTCTGTTCCAAATTTGTTCCCTGAGGCATTTCTACAGAAATGGATAGATTGCGTTGGTCCACAGGAGGCATCATTTCCATACCCACAAAGAATGCAAGGCCAAAAGTAATCAGCAAAGCCAATAGAGTAAAAAGAAGGATACTAACACTGGTTTTCTTGGAACGCAATGTATATCCTAAGAATTTGGCATAGTAATTACCAAATTTATCAAAGACATTATCAAATTTCCTTCCCCATTTACTGGTGCGTTTCTCTTTCGGAATAATCTTGGAAGCCAGCATAGGTGTAATCGTAAAAGCGGTTAAAAGAGAAAATATGGTTGCCATAGTAACGGTTACAGCAAATTCCTTGAAGAAGCGTCCCACCATAGAAGTCATTGTAGCAATAGGTAAAAATACTACAATATTGGTTAAAGTAGATGCCAGAACTGCTGTGCCTATTTCATTGGTTCCAATTTGAGCTGCAACTTTTCTAGTATTTCCCATATCTTTATGCCGGAAAATATTCTCCAAAACGACCACTGAGTTGGAAACCAGAATTCCTATTGCGGTAGAAAGACCCATCATCGTCATAATATTGAAAGTATAGCCAAAAATTTGCATAAACACAAAAGTTGAAATTATGCAATAGGGCATTGATATTGCCACAATAATAGTAGAACGGAAATCGTGTAAAAAGATGAAGAGAATAAGTCCCGTAAAGAGAATACCCAAGAGAATATTTTCCAGGGTAGAATTAATCGTATCTTTGGTAAATATGCTATCATCCCGCATAATTTCCAGTTTTACACCTTCCGGAAGTTCTTTATTTAAAATCGGAATTTCTTTGGTGACTTCTTCAGCGATAGTTACAACATTTCCATCGGCAGCATTGGTTATAGACAGACGGACTATATTTTCATCTTTAACATTTTCCGGAACATTAAAATAAATTGCTTTGGAACGCACTTCTTCTGTAGCATCTTCAACTCTTGCCAGCTGTGAAAGTTTTTTCACTCCAAAAACAGTGGGTATATCGGTATTTCTGATATCTTCCACATCTTGATATTCCCCTTTCAAGCGGACTGAATACTCCTGAGTTCCTTGGGTAAAATTACCACCCGGCATATCCAAATTTGCTGCAGCAAGAATTGCACTTAACTGAGCAAGTGATATTTTATTTTCAAACACAACCTTATCGGTAAACCGAACATCTATTTGCCTCTTGGCTCCTCCAATTAACGAGACACTTGCTACACCAGGAATTTGGGATAAACGATCTTTTAGCGTCCCATCCGCAAGCTCGTATAATTCCTTCGGAGGCATATTTCCGGAAAGCACCAGGTCCATAATCGGAAAAGCGGTAATATCCATTTTCAGGACTATGGGTCTGTCCGTGCCATCTGGTAAATTACGGATAACGGCATCCACCTTATCCTTCACTTCCTGATTGGCAACATCTATGTTCTTACCTAATTTGAAAGCAACCATTACAAGAGAAACATTCTCCATTGAGTAGGATTGTATAAAGTCAATTTGGCTGACCGTGGCAACTGCTTCTTCTATCGGTTCGGTTACCTGAGATTCAATTTCGCGGGGACCGGCTCCTGAATATACGGTCTGAACAACTACATAAGGCAACTTCAAATCCGGCATCAGGTTTATCGGCAAACTGAAGTAGGCAAGAACTCCGAAGACAATAAACACCATTATTGCCATAGTGACCAGAACTGGTCGGTTAATAGACAGATCTGTTAAAAACATAGTTCCTATTCCCTTACTCAATAACGCGCAATTTTGCGCCTTCAGTTAACATATTGATACCTTCAGTGATAAGCAAATCACCCGGATTTAAACCGCTGGTAATTTCAAAAGCCAGCGTATTATCCAGTCCCGTGGTAATTTCTCTTTTCACGGCTTTACCATCCTGATTCAGCCAAAC
>Ga0209200_1004202_pt1 | contig 11887 bp, 13 predicted proteins | sample AD_UKC033_MetaG_FD_184406 | JGI IMG/M metagenome (GOLD analysis project Ga0209200, IMG submission 184406) | Active sludge microbial communities of municipal wastewater-treating anaerobic digesters from USA - AD_UKC033_MetaG (SPAdes) (version 2) | ecosystem: Engineered > Bioreactor > Anaerobic >...
GGTTGCCGCCATGACCGTGAAAACGCCCCTGCTGAATATAAAGTATAGAAAGGCCTTTTCGGCAATCGTCGCGGATATTCGGCATGGCGATACAATGCAAAAGGACGATTATTTCATCAAACCTATTATACCTGAACCCATCATGCTATGGATAAAAGCGCAGTATGAAAAGAAAATGCAAACCGCAGCAGCCCGCGAGTAATGCCCGGGTAAAATTGATCTTGATCGGCGTTGCTATAATTCTGATAATTGTTTATACGAATATTTATAGCAAATTCAGGCACGATCTTGCAGCCGGATACACAAAAATAAATGACCTTCAATCGCAACTTTATTCATCCAAAACTGGCGACGTGGAATACCTCTTGGAAGGTCCGGGTCCGACGATATTGATTTCGCATGGAATCACCGGAGGCATCGATCAGGGAATCGGGCTTGCAGACATGTATCTGGGTAAAGGGTATCGACTGCTGGTCCTGTCGAGGTTTGGATACTTGAAATCCTCCATGCCAGACCAACCATCAGCAGAGCTGCAAGCTGAAGCGTATAGCGATCTGTTGGCTTTTCTTCATATCGATCGCGCTTTCATCCTGGGCAATTCAGCCGGCGGTCCATCAGCGATTCATTTTGCGATCGACTATCCGGAGAAATGCAGCGGTTTGATCCTGGTTTCTTCAGCTGTTCCCGGGAACACCAAGGCGTTACCGCCGAAAGCTTTCATGAACGCGGTGTTTGGTTCGGATTTCCTGTATTGGTGTACCATTAAATTGTTCGGGACAAGCATGATGAAAATGTTTGTTCCTGAATCCATTTTGAACACACTCTCTTCACCAGAAAAAAAGAAGTTGATGGATACTGTATTTTTATCCGGATTACCTATCTCGCACTGGACAAAAGGCGTCCTGTTTGATACCTATCTTTCAAATCCTTCAATTGATGAAGACATCCCTTACGAATCCATCACAACACAAACACTGATCTTCCATGCCATCGATGATCCTGCTCCGCCCATCGAAGGGGCACGTCTGATTGCGAAAAAAATACCCCATTGTGAACTCGTCGCCTATGAAACGGGCGGACATCTGATCATGAATCATGAAGATGAGATCAAGCGGACAATCAACCATTTTGTTTGTGATAAATGAATTCTTTATATTGGACGATTAAACTTGGCCTCCTATGGGAAAGCCTGGCCTGTCGCGTTTTGCGTGGTCATGTTGTGATCGGGACTTGACGATGAAAAAACTTTTCAAATATTTCTGCTTATCTCTATTTATAACATTAGCTGTGGGTTCAGTTTGCTATCTGTACTCATTGCACAAGGCCCGGCAATATACCCTCGCGGTGATCGCTGCAGACCTGGAAAAATCGCAGTGGAGAAATCCAGATGGGACGATCCACAAATTTGCGATTTGCAGCCAGAACTTGAGCGAAAAACAAAGAGAGATACTCATCAAAGTCGAAGACCCCGGATTTTATGACCACAACGGCATTGACTTGACGACACCGGGTGCCGGATTGACCACGATCACTCAGGCAATTACAAAAATATTGTATTTCGACCATTTCAAGCCCGGTATGGCCAAAATAAAACAATCTTTGATCGCCAGATTCGTTGTCGATGAAATCGTATCCAAGGATGATCAACTCACACTGTTCATCAACACAATGTCTTTTGGCAGGGTCAAGGGAAAATCGATAGTTGGTCTTGCGTCTGCGGCAAACGCCTACTACCACCAATCCGTGCAAGGATTGACCGAAGATCAGTATATCTCCCTGATCGCCATGCTGGTCATGCCGAGCACTTTTCATCCTGTCGACCACCCTGAGTGGAATCGAGATCGAGTCGATCGAATAAAGGCCTTGATCGCAGGCGAGTACCAACCAGAGGGGTTGATGGACCAGTTCTACGGAGAATTGCCAGAGGAGGTCGTCGATGCGGGTTTGCCGCCTGCCTCCTATTTTGGCAAATCATCCAAAGATATGAATATCAAAGACTGACACCGGACCAGGTCAATTAGCCGACGCAAAAAGAGGCACGGCTGATTTGCAGCGTTAGAAATTCATCACCTACTCCATGGAATGAACTTGTTGCCGATGCAGAACTTCTTTGATGGCAGTCTTTGGTAATGTTGCTCTTTTATGGCCGGTTTTTCTGAAAGAAGTTCCTGATATCATCAAACCCTTCTAAAGCCATGGTCCTGAATTTTTTATCAATAATACTTCACAAATTTCCATCCTGGGCAAGACAGTCAACGGAGACCATACCCTCATCCTTGCTTTCCCCTGTAACTCCGGCAGAGTCTTTTTAACCAGCGCTCATCCGGAATTTGACAGCACGCGCAGAGGTTGGGAATTATTCAGAAATGCAATTGAATGGTGTTCGAAGAACGTGGACTAAAATTCAGGGTTGGACCAAATTATTTCGCTCTTTTTCATCAGATTATGCCGCTTAATTGTAATAAAAGGGCTTTGGCGGCAATTTCTTAAGCTCCAAAATGGCTTCCAGTGCCAGTTTCTCGCGTTTTTCTAAGTTATCCATTGATTTATTAGCAAGATGATTTGGTCCGCCCCCATGACTGGCCTTCTGTGTATCTCTATTGGATTGATTTTCTCTCAGATCCGGTATTGCGCAGGGAATCGCGGTACATTCCTTCCCTTGGCATGTCCTGCACAAACATTTAGATTTATAGAAACAATTTTAAACATGCGTATACCAAGAGTGATGAAAGAGTCTCCTTCTCACATCAGTTTTTTGCTTTTAAAAGAATTTTTAAGAACGCAATGTAAAAATTCCAAGCCGTAGCTAAAAATCTTCACATGGCTTATTTCTTCACCGTAAAAGGTAGGTATTGGAATTTCTTTTATCCGCATCCCTGCTTTATAAAGCTCAATCATCAATTCTATATCAAAGACGAAAGTATTGGAGAATGACATAAAGGGAACTTTTCTTAAGGCATGACACGAATAGGCCCTGTACCCCGAATGATACTCGCTTAATTTCGTCCCTAAAAAAAGATTGCCTAATCCGGTTAATAGCCGGTTTCCTATTATTTTTTCAAAGGGCATCCCTCCCTTTATCACCTCATTGCCCAAAATTCTGGAACCCATAACCATGTCAGCGCTGTTATTTTCTAAAGGTTCAATCATCTCTTGAAGTTTTTCAGGAGCATACTGGCCGTCCCCATGCAAGTTAACAACGATGTCAAACCCCTCACTGATGGCGTACTGATAGGCCCATTTTAAATGTTTCCCGTACCCTTTGTTGGTTTCATGCTTTATTGCTTTCAGACATTTGACATTGTTTATTTTTTTATAATCCAAAACAAGTTGAAAAGTATTATCTGATGAGCCGTCATCTGATACCAAGAGTTCTGCAACCTTATTCTTAAGATCAGTGGGAATTCTATCCAGTACTTTTGTAATTGTTTTACACGCATTATAAGTGGGAATAAAAATCAGGATTTTCTTGCTTTTCATTTACACAACTCCATCAAATGTCTATATTATATCTTTTTCTGAAGAGAGCGCATCCTGCTCTTGTCTCAGCCTGGTAACCAGATTCTTGTCCAAATCGACATCTCTATATGTAATCGGCTGATCCTTATTCACGTCTCTTATTAAAGTTGAGAATTCGGCCAGCCCTAAGGGCAATAAATTTTCACTTACCGCAATTGCTGAATTTTCAACTAATCCATAGTAGTCATAACCTCCGATGACATCCAGCCTTTTTCCTTTTTCCAACTTTCTTTTGGCCAAAGCAATGGTATCCAGGTATTTCCCCTTGGGAGAGATTGTTGCACTTTTTAATAAAACCGCTTCTGCTATACTTGCAGGAGCCTCGACAAATCCCAAATGGTGATCCCGAAAAAAAAGGTAATAAGGTCCGTCACCTTTTTTGAGCCATTTCATATTTTCATTTATTATTTTGTCTTTATTAAAGGCAATAATGAAAACAGGCCCGCCTTGTTTTTTTTCAGTAGATCCAAGCGTATAATCGACATAGCCATTCTCCAGATGGTCGAGACCCACAATTTTATCAAAATTATCAATTATTTCTGATTTCAGGGCCTTGGGCCCGTGTAAACCTCTCTTCAAGGCATGCAATCCAAAAGCATTTCCCAAAACAGTCAACTCGAGAGACTGTTTTGAACCATCTGTATAAGAGCAGGCTTTTATAGAGTCCACATTCGAAGGGATGAACTTTTTTACTCCCTCGGGAGTTTGGTAGATATCTAAAAATTCCTTGCAGCATCCGGCGATAATCGGTGTAAAACCTTGAAAAGAAATTTCATTCAGCATGCGGGCAAGAACGCCTGGCTGATCACCATCTGAATTGGTGTAAATGACTCCTTTTTCGTTGGCCAGACAGGCCAACCTTAACCCTATCGTAGCGTCTAATTCAGAACTCATGGTAACAAAAGGCAGCCCGGCTGCAAAAGAGCTTAACGCCGCCGTCGCCCCGGCAAGAACATTGCCCGTGCACTCATAAACGACATCTATCCCTTTCATCTCCTTGATTAATTCTATATTTGTCGAAACAATATATTTATTTATTTTTGAATAATCTTCTGTGACTGAAATAGCTTCATCCTTTATACCATTTTCATGATACGCACAAATCGCCTTCTCGATTGTTTTTGTAATAATCGCCTTAATGGAGAAATGTTTGGAACTCAATAATTGCCTGACAACCCCTCTGCCCACCCATCCGCATCCTACGATACAGACATTAATTGGTTCTTGTCTCCTTTTTAGCTCGGAGATTATCAGATTGTACATTTGAGTTTTCCAGTGAACCGATAGGAATTTTGATTTTTTCTGTAGGTTTTACCCGTCTCCAAAGTAAGTCAAGGAAGCGGGGTAATCGTTACTCTGAGGGCAAAAGAGTCTGATTTTTTTCGCATTTTGAGGCTATTGGGCCAGATCGGGCTCCCCTTTCAATTGCAATCGATGAAATATTAGCCAAAAAGCACTCGAAAAACAAGAACTATTTAAAAATTCGGAAGAAATTGGCGATGCCCATAGCGGTTATGCGCGAGAAATCAAGACAGGAGAGGCTGCATCAGCCGCCGATGGAACCCTTTCTAAAAAAAGTCATTTTATATATTGCTAATTTCGATATATTTTTCTTTATTATCTCATACCGCCAATTTCTTCAGCATCAAAATCTGGCTGCATCAAGGGTGAGGGTTAAATCGGGGAGTGATGATGAGAGCTCATGAGCAGGGCATTTGGGACTGTTGGTGGGCTTTTTGTGTTTATGCCGGCGATTGTGCGCATTTATTGAATTCCTCGAAAAAATCATTTCGACAAGATGAATCTGCTCTCCCCTCTTCTTGTTTCTATGGGAATTCTGCAACAGCAAGTATTTGTGCCGGTAATAACAGATTTATGGCTTGACAATCAATAGTTGGTCGACTAGATATTCAATATCAGGTCAAATAAAAACTAACGTAATCACAATAATATCAAAGAATATTCAGTATTCAATCAGCGGATTTTCTGGTCAAGATAATGTTGGGCATCAAAAAAAGCGCATGAACACAAAGGCATTACGAGTTTTTCTATTTTTCGGGATCGCTACTGGCGGAATCGTAGCCATCATCGCCGCCCTCGCGTCGCTGCAGTGGCGTTACGTACATGACTCCCCATTGATGATCTACGCCGGATGGTTGGTTTCCCAGGGTGTCGTTCCCTATCGGGACTTTTTCGACATGAACATGCCGGGAACCTACTTGATAATGTGGGGGATGGGAAAGATATTCGGATGGGGTGATGTTGGATTCCGGATTTTTGACATGTGTTGTTTGGCAAGTATATCCACTTCGACTTACTTATGGCTTCGCCCGGCAGGGAAACTTTCAGCGGTCGCGGCGCCAACGGCCTTTGCACTGTGGTATCTCAGCTTTGGCCCGGCCCAGAGTCTTCAAAGGGAGTACCTCGCTTTGGTACCGTTCACAGTAATGCTGGCAACTTCCGCAACTGGCAAAGCACCAATTTCTGTGATACGTATTCTGTTTTCTGGTGCTCTTGCGGGACTGATATTCGCAATCAAGCCTCAGTTGTTGCTATTGTCTTTGCCACTATTTCTTGTCATCGGCAGACAAGATCAGCCGCCAATCAGACCCTGGCTACAACTCGTGATTTTCGGAACGGGAGTCTGCATCACAATCGGCGCTATAGTGTTGTACCTGATCACAACTAACAGCCTCCGGCCGTTCCTAAAAATTGCCTTAAACTACTGGCCACTCTATACGCATCTGACTGGCGGTCATACTCCTATCAGTGGCTTTCAACGTGTCTTGTACATTATAAAGGAGACATGCGGCGGGATCCTTACTTTCTACACTCTGATTGCGATGGTAGGCCTTCTGGTTTTATACGATACAGGAAATAACCAACATCTTCTCAGGTTGCTCGTCGGACTTATCGTTGCAGCGGCAATCTGCCCTGCCATCGCCGGACAGTTTTGGAGATACCACTGGATACCCTTCCACTATCTTGCACTGTGCGCGGCATCAATGAGTGCAATAGCAATGGAAAGGCGCAGTATCGTTGGTATCATCCCCATTGCTCTGCTGACGTTCACCTTAGTCGTTCATTCAGCGAAAATAGCAGATGATTTGGCCTGGCGATGGAAAGGTAACAGACCAGAGGTACGGGTCAAGAATGGTGTTCCTGATGAGATAGCTCAATTCCTTCGTTCGCACCTGAAAGCTGGAGACACCGTACAACCCCTGGATTGGACCGGCGGAGCCGTTCATGGAATGCTGATGGCGCGGGCAACCCTTGCAACAAGGTTCATGTATGACTTCCATTTCTACCACCATATTAACAGTCCTTTTGTCAGCAAACTTCGCCGTGAATTCCTGAACGAACTCGACGTAAAAAAGCCCAGATTCATTATCCAAGTACTTGAAAACAAACCGTGGCCAACCGGAACAAATACGACGCGGGACTTCCCAGAATTGCAGTCATTACTTGATCAATGCTACGAGCCAGCGTACCAGGGTGCCACATATCGCATTCTTGAAATAAGACACAGCATGCCCAACCACCCGGTTCACCCTACTTCGCTCCGCTCGGCGGCTAAACCGGTGCGTTGGGTGAAATAACTATGAGAAAACTAGGACAGCAAATACCCTTTGCAATTTCTGCCGCGGTATTCGTGGCGCTGATGGCATTCCAAGTACAGCAATCCATTCGGACCAATGATGGCCTTCTGATCTACACTGTGGATGATCCATACATTCACATGGCTATGGCAAAGAACCTGGCCGAATACGGGATTTTTGGCGTATCGCGATACTCGTTTAGCTCATCTACATCATCGCCATTATGGACACTCCTTCTAGCTATAGCATACAAGCTCATGGGAGTGTCAGACTGGCTTCCAGGTCTCTTAGCCATAATTTTCGCTCTTGCAGCGCTATACGTGGGGCACTCGCTCTGCAGAATACTTCGCATCGGACCGTTTGCAAGGCTTGTTGTTTGCCTTTCCATCGTGTATTTCACACCGATGGTCCCGCTCGTTTCCACAGGCATGGAACATGCGATGCATGCGTGTCTTGCATTAATCCTGCTGCTCACAGCACTCAAATTTTTATACAATCCGGCAGACCGGACACTTTTCTTCATGTGCATTGCAGGAGTTCTTGCCGTGGCAGCACGCTACGAATCTCTGTTCCTGACGGCCCCTCTATGCGCGTGGTTGATCTGCACAAGGCAGTATAAGGCTGGAATAGCATTGATCATGACATCTTTTTTTCCCGTTTTTCTTTATGGCGTCTTTTCCATGCTGAACGGTTCTTTCTTTCTGCCCAATTCGCTTATGCTTAAGGGCACATTCCCTTCTGTTGGCGGGGTTAAACAGCTCATCCAAACGCTTGGCGGTCGGGGATTTTCCATACTCACCACTTCCGCGCACCTGTTTGTTATAAGCATCCTGCTTTTATTGGGTATTTTACTCTATCGAAAAAAGGACTGCCAGCTTTCAGTAGGTGCCTTATGTCTGGTGTGTTCCATGTTACTGCACCTGCAGTTTGCCAGCACCGGCTGGTTCTATCGCTACGAGGCTTACCTGATAGCCGTCTCTTTGCCAATTCTTGGCGGTCTCTACTCGGGCATTTGGGAAAGCCTATCGCCACGAACGTCATGCAAGTACAAGTGGACAAAATGGGGTGCTCTCTTCCTGTGCAGCCTGCTGCTGCCCTTATGGCCATTGCATCGGCGTGCAAAAAAATCACTGGAGCAAGTGGTTCCCGCAAGCCACCACATATACAGGCAGCAGTACCAGATGGGCCAGTTCTTGCGGCAAATGTATCCCTCCGGAGTGCGCGTTGCTCTCAACGATTTGGGGGCTGTTGCCTACTATTCAGACTCTGATATTCTCGACCTCTTTGGTCTGGGCACGATTGAGGTTGCACGGGCAAAGCTTAAAGGAGAATATAACTCGGAGACACTTCTTCGACTGCTTGAACGTCATCAAACGCAAGTCATCATGATTTACTCGAACTGGTTTACTGGAAAATGGCCTGATCATCTATTTCAAGTCGCTGAGTGGACAACTACGAGGAACTACTTCAACAAGACGGTGACCTTCTATGCGCTCTCGAAGGAAGCTGTTAAAGATACTGAAGAACGGTTGCGCCAATATCAGGAAGCGCTTCCCAAATCCGTCGAAGTGAAATATTTCAACACCAAACCATCGGCTGCTGCGTACGGGCTCCCACATGCCACAGAGCCGTGACGTTTATAAGCAAACCGAAATAATCCACCTCCGCGGTTCACTTCAAAATAAGGAATTTCTTTCCTAGTATATAATGATCGTTCAACACAAGTCGATAAAAGTACAAGCTGCTGGGAAGGTGTCGGCAATTTAAAATGATATCCTGTTTGCCAGGCGGCAAGATGCCGAAGGCTTCCCGATACACCGCTTCACCTTTGATATTGAACACCGACAGGTCAACATCGGCCGGCTGAATAAAATCGAATTCGATCCTGGTCGATCCTTTGAATGGATTTGAAAAACTGATGAGATGATGATAGTATTCAGGCTAGAATTTGGTTTCAGACCAAATTACTTGTATATCATATAATTAATACGATTTATTGGTGCAGCAGCGGAGGTCGGCAGCATAGGGTGGATGGTAAATTCGGGGAGTGATGATGAGAGCTCATGAGCAGGACATTTGGGACTGTTGGTGGGCTTTTTGTCTTTATACCGATAATTATCCGCATATAGTGAATTCATCCAGAATGCATTTCGAAAAGATGAATCTGCTCTCCCCTCCTCTTGTTTTGATGCGAATTCTGCAACTCAGGTTTCGTGAATCCGTTGCTATCGGTTTATGACTGATTATTGCAAAGTTGGTCGACCAAATATTCAATATCAGGGCAGGATATAACAACAAGATTAATAAAAATTTAATTGGCCACCAATTAATAAATCAGTGGATTTTCCGCTGAATAGAAGGTTAGCTGGGTTTATAACAGTGGCAATATTTTTTTTAAAAACAGGTTTTTTTATTGCGGGATATCCGGAGGAAATTTGATATTTTTAAGAGCTTTCAAGATTTTGTCAGCGTCCTTTTTAGCGATGATACGCAAAATAAAAACGATATCGTTTTCAATGCCATAAAATACTCGGAACGAGTCGGAGTCCAGGTCAATCCGCAGGCGATAGCAGGGAAATTTCAGTCCCTGGATGCGTTTGATCTTATTCTTGAACGGAAAAGGATTGTTTTCAAGTTCGATCGTTTGCATAACAATTTGTCTTTGCCGATCGCTTGAAAAGCGCTTTAAATCCTTTACGGCTCTTTTGGTGAATTCGACTTTAAACTTCATCCGGCGATTCGCTTTCGATCTGTTCGAGCAATTCACGCGCGTCTATCGTCTCATCGCTCTCATGCTCTTTTTTCGCTCGCTTAAGCTGTTTTTCAAGATCGAAATGTTTGGCCAAGATAAAATCTTCCACCTCGTCGCCATCGATTTTAGAAATAACGGCGTAAGGTTGGCCATTGCGGGTGACAATCACATCCCCTTCCTCATTAGCACTTTTTATATATTTGGAAGGAGATTTTGACAGTTCTCTGATATTGATGAATTTCATATTGGCTCCGCTATCATGTTCTTGCAATTGTAAGTACAATATACGCGTATTCTAAATATCGCGCAACATATTTTTTATCGATCGATGTTAGGCAGTGACGCCGATAACCAGCTAACCCATGCATTAGCCCGATGCAGCTTCTCGGCCCCCAACCTGGCCACCGCTGCACGGGTTATGCTCGTTAGCATGCTCGATTTATATTGACTCTAATCAATAATATCCCTATAATCTTACTGGTAAGATTATAGGGAGGAGTATTACCATGTCAATGATAGAAACAACAAAGATGTCCTCAAAAGGCCAGGTGGTGATTCCGGAAAATATTCGCAAGAAACTTGGCCTCAAGGCCGGATCTCAATTTATCGTTGTGGGTGACAAAGATGTTGTCATTCTCAAGTCAATCGAACCACCTTCGATGCAGGACTTTGATGAAATGATAACCAAAGCCAGAACTCGGGCGCGCGAGGCCGGCTTGAAAGAATCCGATATTCAGGAAGCGATAAAAAAAGCCAGGGGATAAAATTGAGGATTGTACTGGATGCCAATGTTCTGATTTCGAGCATCTTTTTCTCTGGGCCGCCTTATGAAATTTTGAAAGCCTGGAAAGAAAAGCGTATCCAGTTTGTCATTACCGCAGAAATTTTTGCCGAATATGTCCGTGTTGCTGAAAACCTTTCAAATAATTATGTGACAGTCAATATTTCTGAAATATTGAATCTCATTGCCATACATTCGGAGATTATTCACCCGGTTGTCCTGACAACACAAATTTGTGAGGACAAGGATGATGATAAATTTATCGCTTGTGCGCTATCAGGAGAGGTTGATGTAATTGTCAGTGGTGATAAAAACTTGCTCAGTTGTAATAGATTTAAAGGAATCGAAATCATCAATCCAAAATCATTTTGCGAAAAGTATTTATCATAGCATGCTAACCAGCGTATGCACCAGATGCCGCCCCTACAGCCCAATCCCCCCACAACGGCACTGGTGATACGCAGGTCGTTATGCACTGGAGAACATATGATCATTAAGCACGAAGAAATATAACCAATCGAATTTGATAAACTTAAAATTATCGATTATACAGCAGGGCAAGACAGTAACTCCTCGTTTGCTGAGATTACAGTCCCTATAGGTGTAAGTCATAAAATTTCTTGGTCGAATCGTTCAGACAAATACTACTATATTAGCAAGGGAAATGTAAATTTCACCGTAGATGAAGAATCATACTACCTTTCACCCGGTGATGTATGCATCATCCCAAAAGGACATCGTTTCAGTTACACAAATACCGGTTCGACTGAGGCTGTATTAATTTTAGTTCATACGCCAAGTTTTAGATTAGAATATGAAGTGTTTGTGGAATAGTGCACAACAATACAAATTAGCACGGATGCAAATTCCGCTGCGCTCCATTTGCACCGGTTATTTGCGGTGTTATGATCACTCATTTGAGCAGGCCAAGTTATCCTGAATATGTGGATGAGTTTAGGCAATTCTTTCAGGCGAGGGCGATGATACCGGCGAGTTCCTGGCGGCTAGTTCCCAGTACGAGCAGGGATTTGATGAGAAGATCGATTGATACCGACGGATCGCCGGCTTCCATTTTGGCTACGCGGGACTGATTGGATTTTAAAATCCTGGCAAGTTGTATCTGTGTCAGCTCCTTTTCGAGTCTGCGTTTTTTGAGATTTTGGCCGAGTGTGAGCTTGAGTTCGATATAGGCCGTTTCGTCATCGGTGAGGCCGAGAAAGTCCTGGGTTGAGCCAA
>Ga0209200_1004214_pt1 | contig 11854 bp, 8 predicted proteins | sample AD_UKC033_MetaG_FD_184406 | JGI IMG/M metagenome (GOLD analysis project Ga0209200, IMG submission 184406) | Active sludge microbial communities of municipal wastewater-treating anaerobic digesters from USA - AD_UKC033_MetaG (SPAdes) (version 2) | ecosystem: Engineered > Bioreactor > Anaerobic >...
CCTCACGGCGACGTGGGGGCCTGCCCGGATTGCGGGCATGTCATCACCGACCTCGACGGCGAGCCGATCAACCCGGTCGAACTCGAAGCCGAGGAGTCCCGCCGCAAATGCAGCCACTGCCGTGCACCGCTGTGGTCGTTGATCCGTCCCAGAGGCCTGTCCGCCAGCGACCAGTCCTCGACCGTGCTCAAGGCACTGAAGCGCATTCCAACCATTGGCGAAGTCACCGCGCAGAAGCTGATGCAGAAGTTCGGTGACGCCTTCCTCGCGTCGATGCTCGGGGACAACATCCACGAGTTCATCAACCTGATGGATGGCAACGGCGAGCTGGTCTTCTCGGACCGGCAAGCCCATCGCATGGAACGTGCGATGGCCAACATGGAGTTCGGCTTCGGCGAGGGCGGCTACCAGCCGTCCGAGTTCATCAAGAGGCAGCTTCCCCAAGGCACGTTCGACCTGCTCATCGCCGACGAGGCGCACGAGTACAAGAACGGCGGCTCCGCACAGGGCCAGGCCATGGGGGTGTTGGCGGCCAAGGCGCGCAAGACGCTGCTGCTCACCGGCACACTGATGGGCGGCTACGGCGACGACCTGTTCCACCTGCTGTTCCGAGCCCTGCCGGGGCGGATGATCGAAGACGGCTACCGGCCGACGAAGAGCGGCAGCATGACGTCGGCCGCGATGGCGTTCATGCGCGATCACGGTGTCTTGAAGGACATCTATTCCGAGAGCACTGGCACGGCGCACAAGACGGCCAAGGGCACCAAGGTATCGGTGCGCACGGTCAAGGCGCCGGGCTTCGGTCCGAAGGGCGTGCTGCGTTGCGTCCTGCCGTTCACGGTCTTCCTCAAGTTGAAGGACATCGGTGGCAACGTGCTGCCGCCCTACGACGAGGAGTTCCGCGAAGTCGCGATGGACACGGCGCAAGCTGCGGCCTACCGCGATCTGGCGGGTCGCCTGACCCAGGAGCTGAAGCAGGCCCTGGCGAAACGCGACACGACGCTGCTCGGTGTGGTCCTCAACGTGCTGCTGGCCTGGCCGGACTGCTGCTTCCGGTCGGAAACGGTGGTGCATCCGCGCACGCGCAACACCTTGGTGTTCGTTCCGGCTCAGTTCAACGAGCTGGAGGTGATGCCCAAGGAACGCGAGCTGATCGAGATCTGCAAGCAAGAGAAGGCAGAAGGTCGCAACACCCTGGTCTATTCGGTCTACACCGGCACGCGCGACACCACGTCGCGTTTGAAGGTGCTGCTGGAGCAAGAAGGCTTCAAGGTGGCGGTGCTGCGCGCGAGCGTGGATGCCTCCCGCCGCGAGGACTGGATCGCCGAGCAGTTGGACCGTGGCATCGACGTGCTCATCACCAATCCCGAACTGGTGAAAACCGGCCTGGACCTGCTGGAGTTCCCGACCATCGTGTTCCTCCAGTCCGGCTACAACGTGTATTCGCTGCAGCAGGCCGCCCGGCGCTCATGGCGCATCGGCCAGAAGCAGCCGGTGCGCGTGGTCTACCTCGGCTACGCCAATTCCTCGCAGATGACCTGCCTGGGGTTGATGGCCAAGAAGATCATGGTGTCGCAGAGCACATCGGGCGACGTGCCCGAATCCGGACTCGATGTCCTGAACCAGGACGGCGACTCGGTGGAGGTGGCACTGGCCCGGCAGTTGGTGCATTGAGCGTTGCTGAACTTGGCGGCCCCTTCGGGGGCCGCTTCCTTTTCAGCAAAGCCCTCGGGCAGTACAGCGGGGGTGACCGCCGTGACGTATGTCATTGCTGCCCTGAAAATTCTGCACTATTCTGTCATAGTTTTACCTAGACTGGCCATCACCATGCCTACAAGTACCAGCGAGGGCGAGATCCTCACCCTCAAGCAGGTCGCAGAGTTCCTGAAGGTCACGGAGCGGACGATCTACAGGCTGGCCGCGGCCAAGAAGATCCCCGCGTTCAAGGTTGGTGGGACATGGCGGTTCTCCAAGGCGGAGATCACTGAATGGATTCAGCAGCAGTCGAAGGGCGGAAAAGCAGACAAGACGTAACCACAGGAGGGCTTGATGACTCAGCAGACCGAAAGCAATGAGCAGATGGAGCAGTCGCTGATCGACATCGCTGTCGAGAGTTGGCGCTTCTCGCGTCTGTTCGGAAAGGTCGTCAGCAAGCTCGATGCGGGCGAGTCGGGCCGCTATGCCAACCAGCTCCGCTACTTCCAGAAGAAGGTCGAGGAAAGCCTCGAGTCGAACGGCCTGAAGCTGGTCAACGTCGAGGGGCAACCTTTCGACCCAGGCATGGCGGCTTCCGCCTTGAACGTGGGCGACTTCGGCCCTGACGACGTGCTCCTCGTCGATCAGATGGTGGAACCGATCATCATGGGGCCGAACGGCCTGCGCAAACAAGGCACGGTAATGCTGAGGAAGGTGGGGGCATGAAATACGTCGGAATCGATCTCGGCACGACCAACAGTGCCATCTCCTCTTTCGACGGAGAAAAGATTCAGCTCTTCAAGAGTCCGGAGCAGCACGACGTCACTCCATCCGCCATCTTCATCGACCGGCGCGGAAACAAATACGTCGGCTCGCGCGCATACAACAACGCCGCGCGCAATCCCGACAACGCTGCTGTGCTGTTCAAGCGCCTCATGGGCACGAGCACGCCAGTGAAGCTGCCCGCAGTCAACCTCACCATGACGCCGGAGGAGTGCTCCGCCGAGGTGCTGCGTACCCTGTTCGGCTACTTGCCTGAAGAAATCCGTGGCGACGGCGACACCGGCACCGTCATCACGGTTCCAGCTGCGTTTAACCAGATGCAGAAGGACTCGACGATGTCCGCCGCCGATGCAGCGGGCCTCGGGCGCGTCGCCTTGATGCAGGAGCCGGTCGCTGCCGTGATGAGCGTGATGCGGCAGCGGAAGAACGACGGTGTGTTTGTCGTCTATGACCTTGGTGGCGGCACGCTCGACATTGCCATCGCAGAAAGCATCGCGGGTCGGGTGAACCTGCTCGCTCACGGCGGCATTGCCATGTGCGGCGGGCGCGACTTCGACCGCATCCTGTTCGACAACGTCGTCAAGCCGTGGCTACTGGAGAACTTCGATCTTCCTGAAGACCTAGCCGCCAACCCGCAGTTCAAATCCCTGCTGCGCATGGCTACGTGGGCTGCCGAGAAGGCCAAGATCGAGCTGTCGCAGAAGGAAGACGCCGTCGTCAGCCTTCCTGAAACTGAGCTGGGCGTCCGCGATCAGGCTGGCGAGGAGATCTACATCGACATCGCCATTGATCGCAAACGCTACGACGCGCTGATCGCGCCGAAGGTGGAAGAGTCCATCCAGTCCGCCCGTGAAACGCTCGAAAAGGCCGGATTGAGTCCGCACGATGTCGAGCGCGTTGTGTTTGTCGGTGGCCCGACCCACTACAAGCCGCTGCGCGACAAGGTTGCCTTCGAGCTTGGCATCGCGCCCTCCACCGACGTGAACCCGATGACGGCGGTTGCCGAAGGAGCAGCGGTGTTCGCCGAGTCCATCGATTGGGCCTCGCAGAGCCGTGGGCGCAAGAGCGCCCGTGGCGCGCTCAGTGCCGGGGGCGGGATCGATCTCTCATTCAACTACATCGCGCGCACGCCGGAACCGAGAGCCAAGATCGTCGCCAAGTTCGGCGGCCGCGCGCCCGCGGGCATCGAGTTTCAGATCGACAGCCTGGACACCGGTTGGTCGTCCGGCCGCGTTGCGCTGAAGGATGGTGCAAGTGTCGAACTCAGCCTGACCAAGCCCGGCGACAACATCTTCAAGGTGTTCGTGTTCGACTCGAACGGCGCGCCCGTCGCCTTGCGCGAGGACAAGATAGTCATCGCCCGCACTGCCGCCAGCATAGACGCGATTCCGGCATCGCACTCCATCGGCGTCGAGGCCCGCGACAAGGTTGGTGGCCGCTTGGTGCTGGACTACCTCGTGCGCGAAGGCGACCAGCTCCCCAAGAAGGGCAAAAGGACCTTCAAGGCGGGCGAGTCCCTCAAATCCGGAAGCGCCGGTTCGATCAAGTTCAAGCTGTGGGAAGGTGAAGTATCCGATCCCATCAATGACAACCGCTTCATCGGCATGTTTGAGATCAGGGGTTCGGACTTCGACGACGGCGTCATCGCCGCTGGCGCGGAGTTGGTCTGTGAGTATGAAGTGCTCGACTCCGGCAACATTCAGTTGGAAGTCTCGGTGCCGTCCATCAGCGGCTCGTTCAAGAGCGGGCGCAACTACTACTCCAGCCAGGAAGGCAAGATCGACTACTCCAATCAGGCGAAGAACATTCAGGAGCAGTCGGAGCACACATTGGAGCGTCTCGAAGAGATGGCTTCCAAGGTGGACGACCCGCGATTGGAGCAAGCCCGCGAGAAATTGGAACAGGCAGGCACCATCAAGTCGGACGAGGCCGATCCGGAAACAGCCAAACAGGCGATGGACAACGTGCAGGAGGCCAAGCGCCTGCTGGCGCTGACTCGCAAGGAGCACTTGAAGGACATCCGCCAACTCGAACTGGACAGAGCGGTCGATTTCTTCGAGAAGACCGTGCGCCAGCATGCCCGTCCCACTGAGGCTACGTCGTTCGACAACTTGGTGAAAACGGCGCAGCGCGCGATTGAAAACAACAGCAGCGACTTCGAGTCGCATTTGGACGATCTGCGCGGACGCAACTTCATGATCCTGTGGAGGCAGGACTGGTTCGTGATCGAACGCTTCAAGTGGCTGGCGCAGGACGTCTACCTCTTCCCCGATGCCAGAGAGCACGCGCAGCTGGTGGCGATTGGGGTCGAGGCGTTGAAGGCCAACGACATCGACAAGTTGCGCGCAGTGGTCGTCAACCTCGACTCGATCCGAATCGGCTCTGTGGGCGACGACGACATGATGGCCGGTGCCAATATCGTGCGGAGTTGATCCTCATGGCCCTCGACGCGTGGCTTCCCATCGGATTCAAGCTGCCTGACGGCGCGAAAGTTCGCGCTGCGCTGTTCGAGGGCACGGATTGGCAGATCTACGAAACGGTGGGTGGCGGGCATGCGCTGGTCGTGTTGGACACGCTGGCGCAGCATTGGCTGGACGCAGGACTGATTGAGGACGGGACGTTCAGTGCTTCTCAGTTCGGCGACCGACAGCTTCGTTCGATCTCGTGTGGGCCGAGTCAGACGCTTTGCCCGGTCAGCGAGGCGAAGTCTCCCGACAACAAGGCCGAGGCGCTTTCCTTCGCTTTGGCGCTGAAGGCGACGCGTGACATCGATGCGGACTCCCCGCTACAAGACGCCCTCTACATCGAGAAGATCACCCGGCTGCTGCCCACCTACAGCATCAGTTCCAGAACTGGCGATGACGTCGTGCTCGGCTATTGGCTGACGGGAGGTGCCAGCATTCCGGTTACCTCTTTCCGCCGCTTGCGCCAGACCATGAGCTGGCTCGGAGCGAGCCACTTGAAAGATGTCGTGCAGGCGGCGGGCTTCGAGGTCAGCGAGGTCATTCCGCTCGCACGCAAGCCGGAAAAGCCGTCCGAGAAGACCGAGGCAGCACCCGCCGAAGAAGAGATCGAAGCAAAACGCACGGCGCCAGAGCCGAACAAGGTGTTCGAGCTGGCCGGGCGTCCCGGACTGGCGGCCTTCTTCAACGAGCACATCGTCGACATCATCTTGCACCGCGACCGCTACAAGGCGCTGGGCATCGAATTCCCGTCGGCGGTGATCCTGCACGGCCCGCCGGGCTGCGGCAAGACCTTCGCGGTCGACCGGCTGGTGGATTTTCTCGGCTGGCCGAGTTTTCAGATCGACGCCTCCAGCGTGGCCAGTCCCTACATCCACGAGACCAGCAAGAAGGTCGCGCAGGTGTTCGACAAGGCGATGGAAAACTCGCCATCCGTTCTCGTGATCGACGAGATGGAAGCATTCCTTGCCGACCGCGAGATGGGGTCGGGCCATCACCGCGTCGAGGAAGTGGCGGAGTTCCTGCGCCGCATTCCGGAGGCGGTGAAGAACGATGTGCTGATCATCGCCATGACGAACCGCATCGAGATGATCGACCCGGCCATTCAGCGCCGGGGACGGTTTGATCACGTCATCAAGGTGGACTTCGCCAGCGAAGTCGAAGTGCAGGCGCTGCTGGACAAGCTGTTGTCCTCCTTGCCGAAGGAATCGGACGTGGATTCCAAGCCGCTGGCGAAGGAGCTGGCGGGCAGACCGCTGTCCGACGTTTCGTTCGTGGTGCGCGAAGGAGCGAGACTGGCGGCGCGCTCCGGCAAGGATCGGCTGGATCAGGCCAGCCTGTTGGCCGCACTGCATTCGTCACCGGCGCGGGAACGTGAGGGCGGGGAAACCAAACGGCGCATCGGATTCATTTAAGGGGAGGCAGTTGTGGCGGGAGAAGAAGAACAGAAGAAGGGAGAAGGCAAAGGCTTCGCTGGTCTTTCATCGCTCGTGTCCGATGTGGACACGACGCCGCCCCCTGCCGCCAAGAAGGAGCCTCCTGCCGCTGCGCCGAGCGCCGGGCGTCCTGCTTCGCAGCCTGCTCAACCGCAGCCACAGCCGAGTCAGTGTCAAACGTATCAGGAGCCTGCGCAGCCGTCCTCTGGCTCATCCGGCGGCAAGTGGGTGTTGGGCATCGCCGCCGTCATCGGCGTGCTCTGGCTGATCGGCCAATCCAACAAGAACACGACGTCCCCGGCTCCCGCCTACGCCCCGCCCGCGCAAAGCACCGCGCCGAGTTATTCGCCACCAGCGCAACCACAAGTACCGTCGCGCCCGCAGGAATCAAAGCCACCTGTCGGGCAAGACCTCGTCTTCTCGACGGCGCAGATTCGATACTGCCTGGCTGAAGACATCCGCATGGACGGCGCAAAGTCTGCGGTCGATAACTACATCGACTCCGATGTGGACCGGTTCAACGCGATGGTGGCCGACTACAACAGCCGCTGCGGGAGTTTCCGCTATCGCAGTGGCGCGCTGGAGAGTGCGCGGCGGGATGTGGAGCCGTACCGGAGTCAACTTCAGGATGAGGGCAGGAGCAGATTTGCCCGCAGCCCCTCCACTGGCTCGTTATCCGCCCCAGCGCCTGCGCGTCCTGCCCCAGATGCGACGGTGCAAGCGATCCAGCGCAAGCTCAACGAACTCGGTTACGAAGCTGGCTCCGCTGACGGTTTGATGGGGCGAGGTACACGTTCGGCGATATTGGCGTTCCAGCGGGATAACGGCTTGGTGGCCGATGGAAATCCAACTGCCGCGCTACTTCAACTCCTGACGGAGCGCCGTCAAGTTGAGAGGCAAGAAGAATCACAACCAACACAGCCTCCGGCACCTTCGGTTGCAGCAGCGCCGCCCACATACACCCCTCCCGCGCGGGCTCCCACAAGGCAGGAGTCCACAAGCGTGAGCAGTACCGAGCAGGCTGCAATAGAGCGAGCCTGCGAAAGTGCCCGACGCTACAGCGGCCCAGCGGTCTATCAGTCGTGCCTGAATCGTGAATTGGTCAGTCTCTCATCGTCTGGTGGAAGGCCAGACCTGACCCGCGCGACCGAGACTGAAAGGAATGCAATTGAACGAGCCTGTGACAGCGCGCGTCAATACAGCGGCCCCGGCACGTACTACAACTGCCTCAACCGAGAGCTTTCCAGCTTGAATGTATCTCGCGGACGACCTGACATTTCAAGTGCATCGCCGTCGGAACAAGCTGCAATCGAGCGAGCCTGTAGTAGCGCACGCCAGTACAGTGGGCCCGGCGCATATTACAGCTGCCTCAGCCGAGAACTCGCAAGTCTTGGAGCCTCTCGTGGGAGACCTGATATCTCACGATTCTCGTCTTTCGAGCAAGCTGCAATCGAGCGAGCCTGTGACAGCGCACGCCAGTACAGCGGCCCCGGCACGTACTACAACTGCTTGAATCGGGAAATATCCAGTCTACGCTCGTCAGGCGGTGCTCCTGACTTGTCGAACTTATCCTCTTCAACATCAGCTGCAGTAGAAAGGGCATGCGAAAGTTCACGCCAATACAGTGGACCCGGAACCTACTACAACTGTTTGCGAAGAGAACTGAGCAATTTGGGTTATCGGTAAGTTGATCGGTGGGGACTACTGAAAAATGGCGATGGCAATCTGCTTCAAATGCGGTTCCGCGAAATTCGGCGCACTGGTTGCCTGCCGGAGCTGTAATGCTGCTCCGCGCGCGAACAGCGAGTACGCCGTTTCGCTCGCCCTGTCCGATCACCTGTCGTCCAAAGAACAACTTGCGCAGTACAGCCACGAGTTGCGCAACGGCAAGAAGTTGTCCGTGCCGCGCGAAGCAATCGTGCAGGCGCTTGATGCGCTGAAAGACCCGCAGCTTCTGGCGATGCTCGGTGCTCAACCGGCAGCCCCTACTCCGGCACCCTCGGCACCTGCGGCGACACGGCAGCCTCCGCCTGTTCCTCCGGCAGCCCCGCAGCATGCTGTTCCGCCACCACCGCCGACCAAGCCGGAACCCCGCCTCACCACGACCGCGCTGCATCAATCGGCATTCGCGGTCCTGGGGGCAACGGCCCGCGACGACCGCAGGCGCATCGTTGAGTTGGCGGAAGAGAAGTCCCTGGAACTGGATCACGACATTTGCCAGAAGGCCCGTTCCGACCTGACCAATCCCCGCACCCGCTTGAGCGCTGAGATCGCTTGGCTTCCCGGCGTCTCTCCGCGCAAAGCGACCCAGTTGGTCGAGAACCTGCTCAACAACCCGATGGCGGTGCGGGAAGAAACGGGCCTGCCCACGCTCGCCCATCTGAATCTGCTGGCTGCCGCGTTCGAAGCCGTGGATGGCGATCACGATGCAGACGACTTTGCCGGCTTCATTCAGGAGATCGCCTACCTCGCCGAAGATCTGAACCCCGAGGAGGTTCTGCGGGACATCAATGAGGATCGCGCCGTTTCCCATTTTCCTGAGGTGCGAGCGCTCGATCAGATCGAAACCGAACTGGCGGAGCGCAAGCGGTATTACCGTGGAGCCATCAAGGATGCGCTCGACAGGCTGCCGCCGATGACGCTCATTCAAGTGATGACCGAGACGGTGGATGGAGTGACGTCGGGTGGTGAGGATCACGCACCTGGGCTGGTCGACGATCTCGTTGACAGCTACGAGGTGGAAACCCACGGCATCCTGCAAAAGGAGGCCGAGAACGTCCACAAGCTCATCAAGGCGGCCAGAGACCATGCCGGTTCCGGTGAGACCGCCGTCAAGCCCTACGTGGATAAGCTCGATGCGGTTGCACGCAATTGGGACAAGATCGCGCAGCCCATTCAACTCAGTTCGAAGGCGCGCGGCATCGACCACGAAGCGAGCCGCGACTTGGCCTATGAGATTCGCGGCCTTGCCATCGACCTCTTCAACAAGCACGACATGCTCGCCCAGTCGCAGCGACTGACCGGGTTGATTCAGGAGCTTTTCTCTGAAGTGCCGGAAATCTCGGATCGAGCCGAGGAAGACGCGGACGCGCTCTCGGACATCTTCCAGCAGCGCAAGCAGGCAGCAGCGCGTCATGGCGAGTGGGAACGCGAAATCACCTACCGTGCCGAGATTGGCGTGATGTTCAAGGACACCTTGAGCATCTCGCCCCAAGGCGTTTCGTGGAAAGGTCAGGACTTCCCACTGGATTCGATCACGCGGGTTCGCTGGGGAGGCGTCAGCCATTCCGTCAACGGCATTCCCACGGGGACGACCTACACGATTGCGTTCGGCAACCGGAGTTCCGAGGCAGTCGTGGAACTGAAGAAGCAGGACATCTACTCCACGTTCATTGACAAGCTCTGGCGGGCAGTCTGCGTGCGCCTGCTCAGCGAGATGCTCGAAGCCCTGAAAGAAGGGCGCGACCTGCACTTCGGCGATGCGCTCCTGCACGACGACGGCATCACGCTTGTGAAGCGCAAGTTCCTCGGCTCGAACGAGAAGGTGCGCTGCTCATGGGGGCAAGTCCATGTGTGGAGCGCGGATGGCTCGTTCTGCATCGGGGCCAAGGACGACAAGAAGGTCAATGCCGGTATTTCCTACATCCACGGGGCGAACACCCACATTCTGGAGCAAGCGATTCGCATGGCCTTCAAGAAGCCGGGAATGCGCCGTTTGAGCGATTTGTTGCAGTGATTTGGTCCAAGAATTCAGCGGAGCAGCGATATGGGATTTCTTTCCAACCTATTCGGAGGCAACAAGGAGGACAAGGCACTGCGCGAGGCGTTGGCCCACATCCACCGCATCCTCGATGACGAGGCGTTTCAACTGGAACTCGTGCATCCGGCAATGAAGGCGATGCTGGAGTCCGCTCCGGCCTACGACAGAGACCCGAACGGCACCGGCCCGTTCGGCTTCACCGAAACCAATCCCATCCCCGTCAACGGGCCAATCGGCCAACTGGCGTATCTGTCCAGACTCGAAACCCAGTCCGGCCAGCGCATCCTCTTCCACCGCCTCGGAGCCATCGGCACGGTGGACGTGTTCGAGGCCGTGTCGTTCAACGGGGCCGAGTGGTTCATCCTGTTCGTCGACCTCTACCATTCCCGGCGCTCGCGCCTCACCCCGGACGGCTTCCGGTTCACGAAGGAAGTCGCCCAGTTCTCCGGCTTCCACAAGTTCTGCGAGAACTTCCCTTACGACTTCATCGAGAAGAAGGCATCCGAGCGCGAGTCGGGCCTGAGCATGGCGTACATCGCCATCAGCAAGGTGTCCGACCAAATCCAGAACCGTGTTTTCAACAGGCCGCTGGCCCACAAGGCCAAGCTCGACCTCGTGAAGAGCCGCTTGTCGAGCGTCCAATCCCAATAGGTGATGCCGATGAAGAAGTCACTTCTGGCGACGCTCGCCACATTGATGAGCCTTCAGGCAGCGCCTGCTCTGGCCGAGAACTACGAGGTGAACCTGACCCGCAAGGGCAGCAACGTCTACAAGATCGATGGCAAGGACATCATCATCCAGACGCGCTATTGCTACGTCTACGCCTACTCCGAGGAGGCCATCCTCAAGACGTCAGGCTATGGCGGCGAGGTCATCTTCTTCGACAGCAAGGACAAGTGCGATGTGAAGGCGGTCTTTGGCGTGTCGAAGCAGGAGCCGGGGAAATACGTGGTGACGGTCAGTCACGAGGACGATGACTGGTATGAGGTCTTCGGGACGAACTCCTACATCAAGACATCGAGCTGCCTGTCCCTCGCGCTCGGCGAGGAGGCATACCTGACGATTTCGCCTTCCGGCTTCGGACGGCTGCGATTCGAGGATGGCGACGACTGCATGGTCGAAGGCGTTTACACCAAGCTGCGGCTTTGAAACGGAGATGAGGAGCCGTGGCTGCTGCTGACGACAAACAAAAAGGAAACGCCACGGGCTTCTCCGGCCTCTCGACACTCGTCTCGGATGTAGAAGAGGATCGTCCTGCCAGCAAACCTGTTCCGGAAGTCGCCCCGCCGCCGAGCGCCCCACCACCTCCAGAGCCTCCTCCCGTGCGGGCCGAGGCAAGCCCGGCTGCTTCCGCCACGCCTCAGCCGCCAACGGGAAAGGGCGACACTTCTTCCGATGTGACCACCGGCAAGTGGATGGTCGGCATCGGGTTGGGAATCGGGCTTCTGCTCATCATCTTCGTCAACGCGACCAAGAACGAGTCCACCCCTTCGACGACGGCTCCGGTTGCGCAAGCACCCACCACGGCTGTCGCCGCCTATCCACCGCCGACTGCTGCGCCAGTCACACCGAGACAGCAGCCTGCTCCGGAGGCATTCAGCCACCGGAACGCAGCCACGGAATCCGTGAACGTGCTCGGCCAGCAGATCGTGTTCTCAAATCCGAGTGGCTACTGCACGCCAGGCAAATCGGCGCGCGAAGTGGAGCTGATGGACTTG
>Ga0209200_1004219_pt1 | contig 11845 bp, 8 predicted proteins | sample AD_UKC033_MetaG_FD_184406 | JGI IMG/M metagenome (GOLD analysis project Ga0209200, IMG submission 184406) | Active sludge microbial communities of municipal wastewater-treating anaerobic digesters from USA - AD_UKC033_MetaG (SPAdes) (version 2) | ecosystem: Engineered > Bioreactor > Anaerobic >...
CTTCGATTTCCCCGCCTTCGGCAATACCCAAAACGTTACCAGCAAGCATATTGGACGACACGACAACAATAAAACGACTGACTAAAACGAGAAAAAAGTAAACCATTTTGACAAGTGACCAAGGACATAGAAACGATATAACAAACGGACAACGAGTAAGCCGACACTCATTGCCTACGCTTCTGTATTTTTTATTTTCCCCACCGCACATTTTTTTTAATTCAATTTTATGCCAACCCGCAAATGGCACATTGGCTTTTGCCCCCACCGCACAAGCCAACCCTTCTGCAAAAGCCAAAGAGCCATTTTTTAGCCAATGCACAAAGAGAGTAACGAGTAAAATAGACAGGGTTATTTTCTTTAATTTAACCGACTAAAATTATATTGTGAGACAATGCCAAAGATTTACGATAATATAGAAAACCACTTAACCAAAGGACTGAATGAAACGCTTGAACTATCACAGCGGACAGACTTTTGTGTGGGATATTTTAACCTGAGAGGTTGGAAAGAAGTTGCAGACAAAATCGACAGCTTATCGGGTGCGACAGTTGTTGAAGGAAAGGACGATGTTCACCGTATTTGCCGACTGCTTGTTGGAATGCAAAAAATGCCGATAGACATTTTACGTGACTACTTTTCAAAAGACGATGACCATATCATTGACCAAGCCGAAGCAGTAAAACTTAAAAAACGACTTGCACAAGAGTTTAAAGACCAGTTGACAATTGGCACACCGACCGAAGCAGACGAAAAAGCATTGCGGAAGTTGAGCCAACAAATGAAGGACAAGAAAGTAGTTGTGAAATTGCATTTGCGTTACACACTACACGCTAAACTGTATTTGGCTTACAGCAATGACAAACGGGTTCCTGTAGTTGGCTTTTTGGGTAGCAGTAACTTGACATTGGCAGGACTTGCAAAACAAGGCGAACTGAACATTGACGTAATGGACCAAGATGCAGCCAACAAGTTGGCTATTTGGTTTGACGACCGTTGGAAAGACCGTTGGTGCATTGACATTACAGAAGAACTCATTGAAATTATTGACAACTCTTGGGCAGCCGACAGATTGGTTTCACCGTTTCATATTTACTTGAAAATTGCTTACCACCTTTCAAGAGAAGCAAGAGCAGGTATCAATGAATTTAAGTTGCCAAAAGTTTTCCAAAAAGAATTATTGGAGTTCCAACAGAAAGCGGTTTTAGTAGCTGCTCATCATTTACACAAAAGAGACGGAGTTGTGATTGGTGATGTGGTTGGTTTAGGAAAAACCATTACCGCAACTGCATTGGCAAAACTTTTTGAAGATGATTTCTTTTTGGAAACGCTAATAATTTGCCCGAAAAACTTGGTGGAAATGTGGGAAGATTATGCACATAAATACCAGTTGAGAGCAAAAGTGATTTCACAAAGTAAAGTGCAAACTACTTTACCGAATTTAAGACGTTACCGATTGGTGGTAATTGACGAAAGCCACAACTTGCGGAACGACCAAGGAAGCCGTTATCGTGCAATAAAATCATATTTGGAAGAGAACGACAGTAAAGTGATTTTACTTTCTGCCACGCCTTACAACAAAACCTATTTAGACCTTTCAAATCAACTTCGTTTGTTTATTTCAGACGATAAAGATTTAGGTATTAGCCCTGAACAATACATTGAAAGCATTGGCGGACAAGTTCAGTTTACTTCACAACACACAGAAACTTTTATCAGAAGCATCAAGGCATTTGAGAAAAGTCATTTTTCAGACGACTGGAGAGAATTGATGCGATTGTATTTGGTTCGCAGAACAAGAAGTTTCATCAAAAACAATTACGCAGAAACCGACCCAACAAACGGACGAAAGTTTTTGACTTTTGCCGATGGCTCAAAGTCTTATTTCCCCGACCGAATTCCTAAGCGTGTTGAATATGTGTTTGACCCGAAAGACCCAAAAGACCAATATGCAAAAATGTATTCAACCAAAGTGGTTGACATCATAAACGATTTGGAATTACCGAGATACGGTTTGCAACAATATTTGAATGAAAAACCTTTAATCAAACCAACAAAGGACGAAGAACAAATAATGCAAAACCTTAGCCGTGCAGGTCGCAGGTTGATGGGCTTTTGCAGAACCAATTTGTTCAAACGTTTAGAAAGTAGCGGTTATTCTTTTTTGCTTTCATTAAGCCGACACATTTTGAGAAACTATGTTTTTGTGTATGCAGCACAAAATCATTTGCCAATTCCCATTGGTAAAAACATTTCGCAAAACTTAGATGATTACTTAGAGGACAACGACACCGACAATGACGGAGAAGATAAGAACCATTTAAAACTCATTCTGAAAGAAGAAACCTATTTGCAAAAGGCAAAAGAACTATACACACTTTTTGCAAGTGACAGTTACAAAAACCGTTTCGACTGGATTAGAAGTGAATTTTTTGCCAACTCATTGCAACAAAACCTAATCAACGACAGCAAAGAAATTATCAAAATTCTGAACATTGGTAAAGATTGGAACCCTGATGAAGATAGACAGCTAAATGCTTTATACGAACTTTTGACAAAAAAACACAGCAAAGAAAAAGTTTTGGTTTTCACGCAGTTTGCTGATACTGCTTACTATCTGACAGAGCAATTAAAGAAAAGAGGCATCACACAAATTGAAAGTGTAACAGGCGATGACGAAAACCCAACAGGATTAGCACAGCGTTTCAGCCCATACAGCAACCAAAAATCCGACATCATCAAAAGCGGACAGGAGTTGCGGGTTTTGATTACAACCGATGTATTGAGTGAAGGACAAAACTTGCAAGATGCTCACATCATTTTGAATTATGATTTGCCCTGGGCTATCATTCGTTTAATTCAGCGTGCAGGTCGTGTTGACCGTATCGGACAAAAGGCAGAGCAAATTTTCTGTTACTCGTTTTTACCCGAAGATGGCATTGAAGCCATTATCAATTTGCGTAGAAGATTAACCCAGCGTATTGAAGAAAATGCCAATGTAGTAGGAAGCGATGAAACCTTTTTTGATGGCGACCCTGTAAACCTTGCCGACCTTTACAATGAAAAATCGGGCATCTTGGACGGTGAAGATGATGATACCGAAGTGGACTTGGCTTCATTGGCTTATCAGATTTGGAAAAACGCTACAGATGCAAATCCTGAACTAAATAAAATCATACCCGATTTACCAAATGTGATTTACGCCACCAAACACAATGACGAAGCACCCGAAAAAGAAGGCGTAATTGTTTACACCCGAACATCCGAAGAAAACGATGTTTTGGCTTGGGTGGACAACAAAGGAAAAATCATTACCCAATCGCAACACACCATTTTGAAAGCGGCTCAATGCACACCCGACACCGAACCAAAATACAAATTGGAAAAGCACCACGAATTAGTAAAAAGTGGCATTGACTTTATTCGTGAAGAAGAAAAAAACACAGGTGGTTCATTGGGTAAAAAAACAGGCGTGAAGTATCGTGTGTATATGCGACTTGACCGCTATTGCAAAGAGTATGAAGGAACTTTATTTGTAAACGAGCAACTGAAAAAAGCAGTGGACGACATTTACAAATATCCTTTGAAAGAGTTTGCAAGAGAAACCTTAAACCGACAACTCAAAGCAGGTATTTCAGACGACCAATTGGCAAACTTGGTGATTTCACTTCGTGAAGAAGATAAATTGGCGATTGTGAATGAAGATGAACAACCAAACAAAGAACCACAAATCATTTGCTCTTTGGGCTTAACCAACAGTTAGAATTATGGCATTAGATAAAAAAGACTTTTCAACCTACATCAAGCAGTTCAATTTTCGTGAACTGTTTAATGATATGGGCTGGAACAATGATAAAACAACCCAACCCATTGTAGTTGACAATGAAACTTATACTTTACAAGCAGTTGCCGAAAAAAGCGGTTTCAAAATCTTATTGTGCAATCCGCTTTCCAATGGCTTAATTCCCGACTACAACACCCGCAAAAAGATTGAAACCAAAGTAACCAAACTGTTTCAGGAGCATTTGATTATCTTTTTTGACACCAAGAAAACCGAACAGATTTGGCAATTGGTAGTAAGGCAATCGGGCAAACCAACCAAAGTAACCGAAACTCGTTGGCACATCAACCAAGACCACGAATTGCTTTACCAACGTGCCGCAGGGATTTTCTTTGAGTTAGACGAAGAAGAACATATTACCATTATTGACGTAACCAAACGCATTTCCGACAACTTCCACCAAAACAACGAAAGAGTTACCAAGCAGTTTTACGACAAGTTTAAAAAAGAACACGGAGCATTTTTGCAATTCATCAAAGGCATTTCCGACAAAACCAATCAAGAATGGTATGCTTCATTGATGCTGAACCGATTGATGTTTTGTTACTTCATTCAGAAGAAAGGGTTTTTAGACAACAACAAAAACTACCTGCGTGATAAACTGCTTGCTTGCAAAAGCAAAAAAGGAAAAGTAAAATTCTACTCTTTCTATCGTGATTTCCTTTTGGTGTTATTTCACAAAGGATTGAATGAACAAACACAAAGCCCCGACACCAAAATTGAAATTGGTAAAATCCCTTACCTGAACGGTGGTTTGTTTGACGAACACGAACTGGAAAAAACCAACGATAGCATTGACATTGACGACAAAGCTTTTGAACGCTTGTTTGATTTCTTCGACCAATACGAATGGCATTTAGATACCCGACACACAGCAAGCGGAAAAGACATTAACCCCGATGTAATTGGTTACATCTTTGAGAAGTATATCAACGACAGGGCAAATATGGGTGCTTACTACACCAAAGAAGATATTACCGACTATATCAGTAAAAATTGCATCCTGCCCTATTTGTTTGACGAAACCAAACGCCATTACCCGAAAGCATTTAATGCAGATGCCGATTTGTGGCAAATGGTAAAGCAAAGTGGCGACCAATACATTTACGATGCAGTGAAAAAAGGTATGGAAGAACCATTACCAAAAGAAATTGAACAAGGCATAAAAGATGTAAGCAAACGCACCGATTGGAATAAACCGGCTACCATCAATTACGCTTTGCCAACAGAAATTTGGCGTGAAGTAGTTGATCGTAGAAACCGCTACACCGTAGTAAAAAGCAAAATTGACAAAGGCGACATTCAGCAAATCAACGACTTTATAACCTACAACCTGAACATTCGCCAGTTTGCACAAGATGTAGTAGAAAACACCAACGACCCCGAACTGCTGAAACACTTTTACAAAGCACTCAACAGCGTTACCATTATTGACCCAACGTGTGGTTCAGGTGCGTTTTTGTTTGCAGCAATGAACATTTTAGAACCCTTGTATGAAAGCTGCCTGCAACGAATGGAAAACTTTGTTGCCGAAGCACCCAAAGGCAAATACAAGTTTTTTGAAGATACATTGGCACAGGTAAAAAGCCCCGAACACCCCAACCTGCAATACTTCATTTACAAAAGCATCATCTTACGAAACTTGTATGGTGTGGACATAATGAAAGAAGCGGTTGAAATTGCCAAACTCCGTTTGTTCCTTAAACTCGTAGCAACGGTAGAAGCCGATTATCGCAAGCCAAATTTAGGTTTAGAACCTTTGCCCGATATTGATTTTAATATTCGAGCAGGAAATACATTGGTTGGCTTTGCAACGGAAGCAGAACTGCAAAAAGGTTTAACCTATACTTTAGACGGTGTAATTGCAAAACCTTTGATTGAGGAAAAATGTGAGATTGTTGCCAATGCTTTTAAACGCTACAAGGAAATTCAGTTAACCTATGGCGATGATTTTAAGGAGTTCAAAAAAGCAAAATCAGAACTCAATAAACGTCTGAAAGAATTAAACCACGAGCTAAACCAATTACTGCATAAACAAGCAAGTGGCTTGAAATACGAGACTTGGCTTCAATCGCATCAACCTTTTCATTGGTTTGCGGAGTTTTATGAAATTGTGCAAGATAATGGTGGTTTTGATGTAATTATTGGCAATCCTCCGTATGTTGAATATTCAGGAGTTAAAAAGTCATATACTGTCAAAGATTTTGAAACAGAAAAATGTAACAATCTTTTTGCATTATGCACGGAACGCTCATATAAAATACTCAATTCTAAAGGCTACTTGGGATTAATTATTCAACTATCTGCGGTTACCACAATATCAATGCAACCATTGCAGAATTTCTTGATAAAATCATCAGGTCTACTTTATTCTAGCTTCTTCCCTGAAAGACCACAACATTTATTTGATGGTGCTCATATAGGTTTAACAATTATTATTTCGACCAAAAAGACAAAAGAAGAAATATTACTATATACATCAAGCATTCTAAGGACTTACAAAGAAAATAGACCTAATCTTTTTATGACATTAGCTTATGCTAATAATCCATTTTATAAAAAGGTTTCATATTTCTTGAAAGCTGGTAATGAAATTGAAATTTCAATTCTTAAAAAGCTATTAAGTAATTCTTCGATAAATAAATGTGTCTCGCCAACCGCAAATGATAATGTTATTTCTTACAGAACAGCAGGTGGTATGTATTGGAGAACAGCCATATGCAGGCCATTTACAACGGTTTCAACTAGTAATAAAACGAATTATATACAAAGAAATTATTCGAATTATGTAATAGCGGCATTAATTAACTCTACAACATTTTGGCTATACTATGCATACTATTATGACCTATTTAACTTCAAAGACTATATGATATTTGCCTTCCCTTTTTCATATGATAACGCAGATAAATCAATCATTTCAAAACTTGAAAAGCTAGGACGAAAATTGATGAAAAACATAGATGATAATGTAGTTATCGGGGAAAAATATATGAAAGCAAAACAGCAAATGGCATATTTTGAGAGCTTCAATACAAGAGCAGCCAAACCAGTTATAGATGAAATTGACCAAGTTTTAGCTGAGCATTATGGTTTTAATAGTAATGAACTTGATTTCATCATCAATTTTGATACGAAATACAGATTTACTACAGAAAGTGAAAACGAAGAATAATGGCAGCTAAAAACGCAATAAATATTATCCTAGAGTTTAAAGGAAGTAATCTAAAACTCAAACTCAATAAACTTAAAAGTTCTATTGTAAAAGGACAGCCATATCCTGACCTATCTGATATTTACAATTCAGCTCTTGAAATAAAAAAACTAAGTGCTCAAATAGATGAAATCGTCCACGCTACAGGCATAATCCAATGCTTACCAAAGATTTTAAAAAAGGGCGAAAAAGTAACTGATTTATCATTAGCAAGTGGAGCTGATGGTGAGGGAATTGACTTAGTGACCAATATGAGAATTGCTGAATTTAAATTTGCTCGATGGCAAGAAGGAAAAGGAAATGGAATGAGAAAACGGCAAGTCTTTGCCGACTTAGTTAACCTATATCTTCATCCTACAACAAATTCAAAGGAATTGTATGTATTTAATGCAAAGCAAATCAAAAAATTCTTTGGAAGTAATAAAGCAAAGTGGAAAAATGTGCTTTCTAAAAGTGGTGGTTTAGATAATACCCTTGAACAACATTTGAGCAGTAAAAAAATAAGAGGACAATTTTTAAATGACGTTTACAGCATTTCAAATGTTACAATTTATGATTTAGACGATATACTGAAATGATAAAAGAAAGCCTTGGCAATACCGACCTTTTAAAGCTATCCAAAACAGCTTTTTTATGCAGCCGACAAGTCCCTGCTTCGGTGGTATTGAAATGCTATGACTGGGCAATAGAGCAAAGAGAAAAAGGGAATTGTGTTATCAGTGGTTTTCACAGCCAAATAGAAAAAGATGTGTTGCATTATTTGCTAAAAGGCAAACAGCCCATCATTTTGGCATTGGCAAGAGGACTTAAAGAAAAATTAGAACCTGAATTTGAAAAGCCACTTGAACAAGGCAGACTGTTAATCATCACACCGTTTGACAAATCGGTAAAACGAGTAAGCAGCCAAAACGCACAGACACGCAACCAACTAATGACAACCCTTGCAGACCAAATCACCATTGGTTACGCAAGTCAAGGCGGACAGTTGGAAGAACTATTAAAAGGAATTGAGAAACCAATAAATAAAATCGTATGAGCCAACGCATTTTGCAAGCACATTGCCAAAGCCCCACAAGCCAACCCGCAAGGCAAAGCTTTGTCAAAGAGCTTGCAAAGCCGACCCAAAGAAAAATTGAATTAAAAAAATCTCCCACCCTTCTGAAAATAAAAAATACGCAAACGCACAGACCAACAAGACACAAACAATGACAGTTAAACTCAACAACGACAATAGTTTACAGACACGGTGGACAAGAACGCCAGCTGGTAACAGCGTGTTGCCTCAATTGGCGGTGACGTGCAAAATTGAAGCTGAGTGCTCCTATCAAACTTTTGTGCAGGGTGACAGTGAAGTGCTCCGAAATCGCCAACTGCGGCAACACGCAAAACGTTATGTGTCAGGCAACAAACGACCGTGATAACAACAAACGAACAAACAATGATAGACGGAATAAAAATTTTTGTTTACGGCTCGTGCCATTTTTCTGAACGACTTGATAGCGATGAAGCAGTTGGAAATGGCGGTTATGGAATTGTGATAACTGTAAATGAAGAAAAAGTTGATGAAATTTCCGGAGGTTTTTCTCATACGACAAATGCACGAATGGACATCTTCGGTATTACAGAAGGACTGAAAAAAATTAAAGACAGAGCACCAAGTGATGTTGTTGTTTACTTGTCAAATGGTTATGTGATTGACACTTTGACAAAAGGTTGGTTAGAAAATTGGAAAAAGAAAGGCTTTAAAAAAAAGAAACACGTTGACCTTTGGATTTTGTTAGATAAAGTACTTATCGAAAGCCCTCATACTATTTCATTTAAACATTCAAAGGAAGTTAAATTTACAAAAGAGTTTCAGCTCGCAGAACAGTTAGGAAAAACAATGTCGGGCAAAAGAAATCTTCCGAACGATTTAAACCCACAAAACAATAATGAAACAGACCTTTTTGCCACAGCAGACAAAATACAAACAGAAACAGCAGAAATTATTGACGACAAACCAATTCTTGAAAGTATAGCCGTTGACGCATCTACTATTCAAAATCCTGGTCCTACGGAATATCGTGGAGTAGATACAAAAACAAGAAAGGTCATCTTCTCAATGAAGTTGGAAGAAGCAACAAACAATATTGGTGAGTTTTTAGCTATTGTTCACGCACTTGCATACTACAAGAAAAAAGGCGAAGAACTAAAAATTATATACAGCGACAGCGTAAATGCAATTTCTTGGGTAAAACAGAAAAAATGTAAAACCAAATATGAACGAACAGACAAAAACGAAAAAGTTTTTGATTTAATTCAACGAGCGGTTTCTTGGCTTGAAACAAACGAATACGATACCAAAATATTAAAATGGAATACAAGAGCTTGGGGAGAAATTCCTGCCGACTATGGAAGAAAATAATTCAGACATTTGTCCTATAAAATATTGATTGAATTTTGGAAGCTAACACAAAGATAGATTTAAGTGCATTAAATGACCAACAAAAGGACGCTGTTGTTAGCGAAGACAAGCGACTTTTGGTACTTGCAGGTGCAGGTTCGGGAAAGACGAAAACACTTTTACAAAAACTCATTTACCTGATTGAAGAAAAAGGTGTAAGTCCGTCAAGTATTCTTGCGATTACGTTCACAAAAAATGCTACAAACGAAATGATTGACCGTCTTATCATTTCGGCAGATGAAAGTGGCGAGTACGAAAAACAACTTTTTGACAAGCGAAAAAATTTAGCAGAAAAAGACAGAGAAAGATACTTTCAACAGAAAAAATATACGTGGATTGACGGCTTAACCGTCAAAACTTTTCATAGTTTTTGTTACAGTATTTTACGCAATTACGGAGTAAACGAATTTGACAACAAGTTCAAAATCATTGGCGATACAAAACGTGATGAAGAAGATGAACTTTCAAAACACGTAGCACCCGAAACAGTTTTCGAGGTATTGCATAAACTACTGATTGAAGAATGTGAGGACACGGAATATTTGCTCAATCTTAAACGATATATTCTTGATTACATCATTGACAAAATCCATTTAAAGCAAATTGACCCAAAATATGTGCCGAAAGACGGCAAATATTTCACAACTCTTGACGGTACAAAAGTGCGTTCAAAATCCGAACAATTTATTGCCGATTGGTTTTATCGCCACAGTATAAAATACGAATACGAGCCATTATTAAACGTAAAAGATTTTTCGTTTACCCCCGACTTTTACATACCCGAAGCCAATTTATACATTGAGCACATAAGTGACAAAAGTTTTTCAATGAAAGATAAAGAAGATCAGTTCCACAAAGGAAATTTACTTCTTGTCAAAACTTTTGAAGCTATGACAAAAGACTCTGCCTTGTTCAATCACACGCTTGACAAGATTATAAAAAATCGTTTACCAGCCGACTATCACAAGACAATTTCTATAAACTTCAAAGAAGAATTTAACGGTTATCACGAAGATGTAAAAGATTTTGTTCAGCAAATTATGCGTATCACGGATATGATAAAAGTTGAAAACATCAGCATTGACACCGTTTTAGAAAACGCAAGAAATGACCAACACGAACGAGTTCGCAGTTTTTATGAATTAGCAATTCCAATCGTAAAAAAATACATTCATTACTGCACCGACAAATCATATCTTGACTTCAACGATTTGATTTCACGAAGCACTTCCCTATTTCAAAATCACAGCGACATCGCAAACAAGTATAAAAGCAAGTATCAATATATTTTAGTTGACGAGTTTCAAGACGTAAATAATTTACAAGTTGAACTCATCAAATTATTACTTACTGACGACACTCAACTGTTTTGCGTTGGGGACGATTGGCAAAGTATTTATGGGTTTAGGGGTTCTAACGTAAGTTATATTGTTGAGTTTGAAAATCATTTTGCTAACGCAAAAACAATCAAGCTCAATTTGAACTATCGCAGTACGCAAAATATTGTTGGTGCAAGTAACGAAGTTATCAAACACAACAAATTCAAAGTTGAAAAAGATGTTCAAGCATCAAAAAAGTCAGAACATAAAATCGTAGTTTTTGCAGGTAATACCGAAGAAGAAAATATACAATTCAGTTTTGATAAAGTAAAAGAACTTTTGAAAGATGGAATAAGCAATGACGAAATTTTGTTTCTATACAGAAGAAGCAAAATGTTTACACCTTATTTTTACAGGTTCAAAAACGAAAATGTTCGTGTTCAAGGCAAAACAATCCACGCTTCCAAAGGACTTGAAGCTAAAGTTGTTTTTATCATTGGTTTGACGGAAGGAAATGGAGGTTTCCCCGACATTTGGCTTGAAGACAGAATTTTCCAAGTTATTAAGAAAGCTAACCACGACTTGCTAATGGAAGAAGAAAGACGTTTGTTTTATGTTGCAATCACGAGAGCAAAAGACAAACTTTTTCTGATAACGCAAAAAGGAAACGAATCAAGTTTCTTAAAAGAAATTCCAGAAGCATTTACGGTAAGAACAACAAACGCAATCAAGCAAGTAGTTGACAAGGTAATTCTATGCGACAGTTGTTTTAGTCAATTAGAAAAACTGCATAAGTTTTGCCCATATTGCGGACAACAAGTAACAGAACAACAAAACGAACTTAACAACAACGAATGACAACAAATGCCCGAACACATAACATCGTATTGGCAATAGGCGGGCTGAACGGCTTCGTATCAACGGAAGTGCAAAATTCAACTTCTGTGCTTCGATTAAAGTTCTGTGCTAAAAATCCCGCCCATCGCCAATACGCGGCACGTTACCTGCAACCCTAACAGACACCCTGC
>Ga0209200_1004221_pt1 | contig 11844 bp, 9 predicted proteins | sample AD_UKC033_MetaG_FD_184406 | JGI IMG/M metagenome (GOLD analysis project Ga0209200, IMG submission 184406) | Active sludge microbial communities of municipal wastewater-treating anaerobic digesters from USA - AD_UKC033_MetaG (SPAdes) (version 2) | ecosystem: Engineered > Bioreactor > Anaerobic >...
TGCTCCAGGGGGAACGGGGAAATCCACATGTGCAAGCCGTGTTCCCCCCCCATGGCAGACTCTGTGTGATGATACCGTTCTTTTGATAAAGGCAGGTGGCGTCTATTATGCACACCCGCTTCCTACTTGGAGTGATTTTCTCATACGCGATTTATATGACAGGAGATGGGATGTAATGTACGCCGTTCCAGTGACAGGGATCTGGTTCCTTGAACATGGGGAACAAGACCAGGCAGTCCCACTGGGAAAAGGCCAGGCGGCATCCCTCCTCTATCAGTCTGCAGTCCAGGTGAGCAGCATTTGTCTCAGAAAAGAAAACAATGACGATATATATGCTGAATGGCATATGGGACTCTTCCATCGCAGCTGTGATGTAGTATCACATTTATCCTGTGGTATCCTTCGGGCTACCCTTGATGGCTCATTCTGGGAGTGCCTGTCTTGATCGACATTTTTGAGCGGGGAATGGTGACGATTGGAACATACAATCCCAGGAGGGCCCTATTATCAGGCCAGAGTGAACGCCATGCCCGGAAGGAGGATGGAATCATTCCTTGCAAATATCCAATCCTTTATGATATGATAGCCAACATTTTTTGGTAATCAACTCAATGGATGACCCATTATTAGGGAGATAAATTTTGTTTCCATTCTATGAAGAGAATACAATGATATGGATGGAAAAGGGGGGAAGGCAATAGGACCGATGAAAAATGGTTGAACCGAGAAAGCTGATGAAGTCTCCGAAAAGCATGGACCTGGACATCACCTCCCGCTGCAATCTGAAATGCAAGTATTGCTTCCAGAGGACCAGCCCTACTGATACCAAGACCGAACTGCCTACGGAGGAATGGATGGCTTTTTGCGGAGAACTTGGTGACTGCGCGGTGATGTCTGTCTGTATCGGGGGAGGAGAACCGTTCATCAGGGATGATCTTCTTGAGATCATTGATGCGGTTATTGAGAACCGGATGCGGTTCTCCATCCTCTCAAACGGGGGCCTCATCCGCCCCGAACACGCTGAATATATTGCGTCTACCGGCCGCTGTGACTACGTGCAGATCTCGGTTGATGGGTCCTGCCCCGAGACACATGATTCCCTGAGAGGCTCAGGGTCCTTTGAAGCAGCGATGAGGGGAGTTCGAACTCTCCAGGATGCGGGCGTTCCCATCACGTCAAGGATTACCATTCATCGGTACAACCTGGATGATCTCGAAAATACTGTTCACCTCCTTCTCGATGAGATTGGTATGCCATCAATTTCCACCAACAGCACCTGTTACCTTGGAGTTGCCCGGAAAAATCCCGATGAAGTCGCGTTGACTCCCGCCGAGTTTTGCGATGCGATGGAGCGCTCCCTAATTATTGCAGAACAATACCCCCGCCGAATAAGTGCTGCAGATGGTCCCCTGGCTCTGGGCAGAACCTTCCAGGAGATGGAGAAGGCACGAGCCGAAGGGCGGGCAATCCCTGGCAGGGGCTACCTGACAGGGTGTGGGTGCATGTGGAGCAAGCTTGCCGTCCGCCCGGATGGAGTGATTGTACCCTGCAACATGCTCGCCCACATCGAACTCGGTCGGATGAATCGTGACCTTTTACTTAGGATTTGGCAGGATCACCCTGAATTGAACCGCTTAAGGAACCGCTATACAATTCCGCTCTCCACATTTTCCGAATGTGCCGATTGTCCGTGGCAGTTAACTTGCAGCGGGAACTGCCCGGCGAGCAGTTATACTCGTACTGGTAATGTATTTGCCCCAAGCCCAGACGGCTGCCTGAAACGGTTCCTGGAACACGGAGGGCGTATCATTCGCTTTCCACAAAGCACCTGGAAAAGAGCATGACGAATCACTGTGCGCCGGTTCGGACGAAAGATACAGTAGAATGTTGCAAAGGCAGGATGGATCCTGTCCTGTAATTACCCTGATATGTATGGACACCCCTGACCCTCTTACGAATCCCATGGGAAAAAAGAATATCCCCCCCCTCCGGATCCTCTATTTCTACCTGACCGGGGACTGCAACATGGCATGCCGGCACTGCTGGATTGCTCCCGATTTCCTGAATGCTGATACTTCAAAAAAGGCGCTTCCCTTCGATCTCTTCAAAAAAATTGTGAAGGAAGCGAGAGATATTGGGCTTACTTCAGTGAAACTGACCGGGGGAGAGCCTTTAATCCACCCGGATATAATTCCCATACTTCGGTATATCAGGGATGAAGAGCTTGGTGTCTCTGTTGAATCAAACGGCGTTGCCATGACACCCCACATTGCGGACCTTATCAAGTCCTGCAAGGGCCATTTTATTTCGATCAGTATCGACGGCATGAAGCGGAATCATGAATGGATGAGGGGGGTCTCCGGCTCGTTCGAAAGAGCATCCCAGGGAGTCCGAACGCTTGTCGAGACCGGGATCAATCCACAGGTTATCATGGCGGTTGCGGGCCGGAACAGAGATGAGATCGGCAGCCTTGCCCGGTATGCCCGCGATCTCGGGGCCTCATCGGTGAAATATAATTTTATCATGCCCACGGTGAGGGGGGAGATGATGGAGCAGAAGGGAGAGACACTTACAGTGCAGGATCAAATCGCACTTTCGAACTGGATCGTCAAGGACCTTCAGCAGGAAATTAGGATTCCACTGTTGACCAACATCCCAAAGGCCTTTGTTCCGCTCTCGGCGATGTTCACTTCCGACAATGCCTGTGGCGGATGCGGCATTTTTTCGATCCTTGGAGTTCTCTATGACGGAACGTTTGCCCTTTGTGGGATAGGAAAGAACGTCCCCGAGCTCTGTTTCGGTCATGCAAAGGAAGATACTGTCAGGGATATCTGGGAAAATGCACGTGCACTCAACAATTTGCGGGAACACCTTCCCGGAGGACTGAAGGGTATCTGTGCGAGATGCCTCATGAAGAACATATGCCTTGGCCAGTGCATTGCAGGGAATTACTATGTATACCACGATCTCCTCGCCGGGCATAAGTTCTGTGAGGATGCCGCGGAGGCCGGGCTATTTCCCGAGACAAGGTTATACAGGTGATGATGAGGGAGAGGACAAATCCTGTAAATGGTATATCGTCTTAAGAAAATATATTGTGTTTTTTTGGCACTCTGCCCAAAGAGCAGAATGTCATCCGTTCATCCATCTCCCAAAAGAATAATCGCGTACTATCTCGTTAAAATGGGTAACTCGATGGTAATTGAGCATTGGATAACAACGATAAACCCCAAAATGACCTGGAGGGACATGATATTTATCTCTCATCTCATCACGACCGGGGAATAACCAGTTCACCAATGCACGTGTTGTGGCAAAAGGACCAGGATTTGACGTCAACAACTTGATTGAAAGGCTGTCTTTCGATCCTCCCCGTATGATTTCATTCGCTGCAAAGATGAGAATTTTATTAGGAATTTCAAGATAAAGGCCATTTTTTTTCAATTCGCTTAAAGTGTCCGAGCCTGTGATGATATCGGTGAGTGCAAGAACAAGGTGGAGCGCCCGTTCAAACCTGAACCTCCTTGCAAAAGAGACGAGAAAGTCCCAGTCAATAGTACCCCGGAATTTCCTGTAAACACTGTCGATATCATAAATATCGCGAATCCCGGAGTTAAACATGTGAAGAAATGTCAGATGAATCGTGGAATGAAGTATGGATAGTTCCGGTTTTAGAAATAGTGTCTTTTTTCCCAAAATTTCGCCTGGCACAGTGTGAAGCCAGATCATGTCTTCCAATTCTTTCCCTCTATTGCCGCCATTTGGAGAGAGAATATTCCAGTGAATTTCTACTCTGGTTCCTGATGGATGAAGAAAGTCAGGCGCATGATGCTTTGTCCGACGATAGGTATTGTCAAGATGGCACGTGTCGGAGGCTTTGAATCCAAGTTTCTCAACGATATTCCTTGCATCTGGAACATCCTTCCAACGTACCATGATGTCCAGGTCGTTCATCTGTCTTGCAGAGGGATTATCATACACGCAATTGGCAAGATATATCCCTTTCAATGGTATAGCCCGGATATTATTTTTTTCAAATTCAGTTAACAAAATACGCAGGCTATAAGTGAGTGAAAGATTACGAACCGCATTTTCGCGATAGAATGATTTCAACTGTATGTAAATATCAGGAGGTGGAAAAATATCTTCTTTATTTTTAATTGAAGAATAGAGAAGAGGCATTAAATGCATCTTTTTGGCGAAATGAATGATTTCAATCCAGAGAATAGCAGATAATGGTTCATTATGCAATATATTCCGATTCAATAGTTGAATAAGGTTTAAAAGTGCGGGGGATGTATGAAAAATCAAATCCGGAATTATTGGTTGAACAGAAGGAAATTGTTTTTCATGCAAAATGTGTAAACGTGTAACCATAATTCTATAGTTCATCTTTCAGGATTATCCCTATCAATTATTATCATATCAATTGACATAGTATTTTCCGCACAACCTCCCTGTGTTCCTGATATGCGTAAATGTAATATTTTTCTTCCTGAATCCTTGTGAATCCAGAAATTATCGTTATTACCCGCGAATCATTCAAATACCTTGGCAAAGAGGTACTATTCTTTGGAGATTATTCAAAACAGAATCTACTTAAGAGAAACGAAATTTTTTTTGGAGATGATAAATAAATGAATTTAGGATTTGTTAGATTAATACCTATGATTTGTTGATACTCTTTATGGCCTGAAACCACCTTGACCACCGGCACAAATATCAACACCTGGGCCTGAACCAGTCACACAAGGCCCCCTTGCTCCACTCCCACTTTTACATTCCATCATTTGACCATGTCCAGTTTCAGGGTGCTCACTCAAATCAATCAGCTTCGGCTTCTCGTATACCATATAAATGTAAAGAGATTTTTAAATGGTTATATAGATTGTGGTCCAGATAGAGAGTGTGAGTTGCACATCTTGCCTTAAGGGAATCAACTAAAAAAAAGAGGAAAATATCTATATGCTGCTCTCCTGCAATTAATTTTGGAAAAATAAAAATTTTAAGCACTAGATGATATAAATAGAAACATGGAATAATTATTATCTTTGCTTCTGACAAAAACTACACTAGTCATCTATGAATTTGAATATTGTCATTATACTACTTTTCTCTCTCAATATCAGTCTTTTCCTGCTGTTCAGACAATATTTTCAAAAAAAACCATATGCAATCATTATAAACAAAAGCGAAAAAAAATGCAGGATTGATCTCGAAATTGCAGATTCTCCTGAAAAATGGGAAAAAGGTCTTATGCATCGAAAGAATCTCCCAGATAATTCTGGAATGATCTTCGTATTTGAGAAACCCCACCGGATTGCGTTCTGGATGAAGGATACACTAATTCCATTGGATATAATTGTCATATCATCCGATTTATTCGTGATAGAAATCAAGAAGAATCTCGTTCCCATGAGTGAAGAGTTGATAACTTCCGATGAACTAACGACTTGTATAATCGAGGTAAACGGTGGGTACAGCGAGAGGAATGGAATAGGAATAGGGGATAAGGTGATTCTCGATTTAATAGAATAAAGACTCTGTTTAAATCCTATTCCTCCACCAAATTTCATTGAGATTTCAGGAATTAATCAATCGAATAGACCAGATATTTTTAGTTTCAGTTCCCGGAATTAATTCACATATTTGTATCCTGCACAATCACCAATTTTCTATATGTACACGGACCGAAATAAAATTCCTGGTTTTTCATGAAACTTAGAGTGTTGGATAATTCTTCGCAATATTTCTGGATCGTTTAATTGGTAGAATTCGAAAGAAATCGCACATGTTCTGCAACCTGTTCACCTCCTTTGTCCAGCACCTCGTGATGTTTCGCCCCCACTATGACAACCGATTCTGTATATTTTCCAAGGACCATACCCCATTGTGTTACCAGGGATCCATCGACAGTCCCATGATGGAACACTAATGCATGTCCTGTGTATTGTCTGGCATGGTAATTGCGGAGCATCTGGACATTGGAGAGGATGACTTCCAAATGGTTCCTCTGTTCTTCAGAAAGATGTGTTGGGCAGATTATCCGTGTGATAAATCTGGATGCAAACCATAACCAGCGTCGTGGGCCCCCCCGCATAAGCCACAGGGGGAACTCTTTCCAGTTCTGCCTTTGGGGGTCCCATCTCCAGCCCGGGCCGTTTGGAAGTTGGTCGGGATCGATAATCATGAGGCCCCGCACTTCCAATCCCCGGTCCTGCAACTGGTGAGCCATCTCGAGGGCGACAACTGCACCAAAACAATAACCCCCCACCAGGAACGGTCCTTCAGGTTTGATTCGAATGATCTCATCGACATTTCTGGCAGCTATCCCCTCGATAGAGCTGGTGGATTTGGGCATCTGATACCGGGAAAATGAATAAAAAGGCTGATCCGATTCAAGGAGAGCGGCAAAATCCTGGTAGAAAAATGCATTTCCATGGCCTGGCGGGACAAGAAAGAGGGGGGTAAGGTCCCCTTTTTCCTGAAAGGGGACCAAAGTTGGGAGTGACCCCCCTAACCTTTCTCCTGCAATCACTGCAGTGAGTTCTCTGATAGTGGGGGCACTGAAGAGGATGGTGGGAGCAAGTTCAACTGCAAAAGCTCGTTCGAGTTCTGTTGTAATTGCCATGGCTGTGAGTGAGTATCCTCCGATTGAAAAGAAATCTTCATCAAGGCCAATTGGGCTATGCTGGAGGGCCTTTTCCCAGATTTTCTGGATCTGTTCCTCTAGTATTGAGGGAGTCTCCCCCCCGCGATTGTGATATTGTGGCTCGTGGTGCCTGTCCAAATCCGATAGTAGCGCTGCAAGCTCACGTCTCCTGACCTTTCCTGTCGGGCCTTTGGGAACCTCATCCATGATTTGAATCTTTGAGGGGACTTTCCAGGGAGCAAGGTGCTGGAGGGCATGCTGCTTAAGATTCGTTAATGCCAGTTCGTAACCGGGGGATGGAACAATGATAAGCCCGATGTCCTCCCCGAGTTCTCTGTGCGGAATGCCAAATGCGACCGCCTGGTCAACGCCGGTGCAGCGCAGGAACACTTCTTCTATCTCACGTGGAGCAACTTTTTCCCCACCCTTGTTGATCAATTCTTTTAACCGTCCGGTGAGAAACAGATACCCATCAGGATCGATATATCCCTCATCTCCGGTTCTAAAGAATCCCTTGTGGAATTCTTCGGCGTTTGCAGCCGGATTGTCCTCGTAACCTGAGAAGAGATTCTTTCCAAAGATCCAGACTTCTCCCCGCATGTCGGGACCGCACTCCTGACCATGCCGGTCCTGGATTCTGATGGTGTAGCCGGTTGGTATACCGACCGAACCCGGTTTGTGAGGGGCAGGAGGAAGTGGGTTTGACGCAATCTGATGGGATGCCTCCGTCATCCCGTATGCTTCGATTACGGGGACTTTAAATCGCTCTTCCATTTTTTGAAGCAGAGATGGGGGGAGCGGAGCCGAACATGATCTGATAAACCGAAGATGGTGGACGAATTCTTCATAATTCCCGAGTACCCGCAGGAGTGAATGGTGGATTGCGGGGACCGCCGAAAGCCACGTGGGTTCGAAATCGTGCAACCAGCCTGCAATCTTATCCGACTGAAAACCAGGGGTGGTGATAATCGCTCCCCCGGAATGAAGGGTTGCGAGGAGGCAGCCTACCAGCCCATGTACGTGAAAGAGTGGCATCAGGTTGAGACAACGGTCTGCTGGAGTGAGGTGCAAGGATCCCGCAATGGCAGCAGCATTCCTGCAGATGCGATCCTGCCTGAGTGGCACCCTTTTAGGTTTCCCAGTGGTGCCGGAAGTATGAAGGATAAGGGCGGAGTCTTCAGGGTGAGAATCCGGCTCGACCGGGGTTATCATGGGATTGTGTGTGTGCATCTCTCCATAAATCGGGGATGCGCCAAAGAGTATCTCTTTGATTGGCCTGAGCTTGTAGCAGGGGATACCTAGATCCTGAGCGGCCTCTTCTGCTGCGATCGGATAGTTGTCGCCGACCAGTAATTCAGCGCACCCTGTGTCCTGCAAGTAAAAGAAGAACTCATCACGTGAATAAGAGGGGTTTAATGGGACACAGGTTGCAACGGAAGTAATCCCGAGGAATGTTGCAGCTATGTCTGATCCATTGGGGAGTACAACAGCGACCCGGGAACCGTTGCTGATGCCTTGGTGAGTTAGTGCCTGTTTCCACGAGGAGATGATTTCCGAAAGATCCCGGTAAGAGATTATCATACCCGAAGTATCGATAATCGCAGGGGAATCCGCACTTCTTGCTGCCCATTTTTCGACCATTCCGGACGTGGTCGGGTCAATGGGAGGCATGTGCTGCCGGCACCTTCATTGCAATTGAGATGGCTTTCCTGATTATTTGTGAGCGGGAAAGAGTATCCTCTTTTATTATGATCCAACCAAGGGATCTCGATTTATTCTCTGGATGTTTCGATAACAGTCTGAATTTTCCATCGATCTGCATGATTTTGTCAGGAATAGGAAAGTAAGATACTTTTCGTTTTCCCATAGGTAGGTTCCTTGCCTGAAAAAGAGATATGACGAGCCTCCGGGTTTCAATGATGAACAGGTCACAGACAATGCCCTTCCCGGAATGCATCGCTGATGAAATGGGTGCTCACATCAGATAATGCTTCGGTGATGGTTCTGCCTCTCAACAAGGTTCCCGTCGACAAGCTGAAGAACCCGATCGCAGACCGGGAGGATACTTTCACGGTGCGTGATTATTATCACGGTTTTTCCGCGTGACTTTTCAGCGAATGCAGAAAGGAGACGGAATTCAGTTTCCGGATCCAGCGATGAACTGGGTTCATCCATAATCATAATAGGTGCATTGCGGAGAAATGCGCGTGCGAGAGAGATCCTTTGCCGCTGACCAGCCGAAAGCTGGAGGCCCCGTTCGCCGACGATAGTGTCGTACCCCTCAGGGAACGTCTGGATGGTCTCATGGAGCTGTGCTGCCCGTGCAGCCTCAATGATCTCTTCATCTGTTGCATGGGGGATACTGTACCGGATATTATTCCTGATGGTGTCATGAAACAGGAAGAGATCCTGAGAGATAAATGAGATCAGCGTCCTGATATGGTCATGACGGATTTTCGAAATATCAATCCCGTCAAGGAGGATCCTTCCTTTTGTCGGAGAATAAAACCGCAGGATCAGTTGTATGAGCGTCGTCTTGCCTACGCCGGTCTCTCCAATGATCCCTACAACCTCTCCTTCCCTTACGTGCAACGAAATATTCCTGAGGATAGTCCTGCGCTGATCATAGGAGAAAAAGACGTTTTCAAAAATAACCTCTCCCCTGATAGCGATCTTCGGTTTCTCGGAATGGTCGGAGGGGTCGTATTCCTTCAGGATCGAGAAGAGGTCTTTTATTCTTCCCGCAGCAGCGATGCTTCCCTGCATCTGAAGGGGGAAAGAAAGGAGGGATTGTAATGCAGCACTGACGATGGGAAGAAAGGCGATGAATGCCACGAAATCCCCAAGAGACATGATGCCGCTCAATACCTGATTGCCACCCATCCAGAGGATGATAAGGAAGGCTGCACCTGCAACCAGGGCACGGCTCTTGTCTGCGAGAGCGCTGATGAGGCTGTTGCCGATCCTGGTATCTCCCAGGTCACGGACCTGGGTTGCGATCTCTTCCGCTTCTCTTTGCTCTGCCCCGTGGGTCTTCACTGTCTCTATTCCCGCAATTGCTTCACCCATCCTGGCAAAAATTTCGGATAGTCTCTCGAGTTCCATGTAAGTCAGCTGGCGGATCTTTCCCGAGATGATGTAGTTGATAACCGCCATTATCGGAAAAACCCCTAGAAACACGAGTGTAAGGTATGGTGAGATAAAGATCATCGCGCCTATGGTGAAGAGGAGGGTAAACATCGACGAGGTGATCTGTGGAAATTGCGTGATTACCAAGCCCTGGAGATATGCGGTATCTGATGATATCCGGGAGATGATTGACCCGGTCTTTTTAGACCGGAAGAACCGGATGGGAACAAATAGTACGTGGGTGTAAAGGGAGGTCCGGAGTGATACAATGAAACCCTCCCTTACCCGGATAGTAAGATACGTGCGGATGATATCAAGGACGCCAATAACCAGTCCTACAACAATAACGACTACAATAAATGAGAAAAGTGAACTCCCCATGAATGTGATGACCTGGTGCACAGGCTGGCTCACCAAGCCGCCAGGAGAGGCCGGGACCTGAACGGGGTTGTTACCGAACACCGAATCAATAAGGATTTTTGATGAATACGGGATGAATGCCATGCAGAATGAGCGAAGTGCGGTAAAAACAAGAATGACCGCAATCATACCGAGGTAAGGTCTGAAAAGCGGGAAAAAAAACAGGAGATCTTTCCAGGAATAATTAATGGCGCCCGCTCCCTGCGCCCTATCAGGAATGAACCGGGTAATCATGGTCTGGACGAATCGTTTTATGCGGTTCAACGTTCATCCTTTGTTCTCCCACTTTAAATTCATATGAGTTCAATCGATCTGCACCTCGAGATCTTTTCTTCCCTGCATTTGATTGTTATTTAAAGGGATGCGCTTCTTATCTGTCGTGTAACAAGGTTAGAAAGTTATGAAAATGGAATGGAAAATAAATTGAAGTTTCCAGTGGAAAATGAGGCAAAAATCCTGAGACCAATGAATGTAATAAAAACATCATTGGTGTCCGTTCGCGTATGCATACCAAAGGCTATTTCGATTCATTCTGCCGAAATACTCTTGAATGCCACTCGAAGGGGCTCCAAGAATCCTGGGTTTTTTATATGGGATTATTTTAACCGTCGTAGAACCATATCTTCTTTATAAGTCAAGATTCCCGGTAAGGGTAAGGATTGTATTTCTCACAGGTTCCCTCCTCTCCGGCATCCTGCTCTTTGCGCCGATGACACCACTCTTTTTCCCCGCAAGCCTTTACCAGATGAAAGAGTTTGATGCCGCCATCCCGGTTATCATCGCAGTGTTCTCATTCTTCGTCATCGCGACGCTGGCGCTGGGGAGAAGTTTTTGTGGGTATGCCTGCCCTATCGGTGCGATCCAGGAACTCCCTTACTTCATTCCTATAAAAAAATGGAAGTTCAGGCAATAGGGTCTTCTCCTTGTTGTCAGTGGAGTGCTCATTGCAGTGTTCATAGTCCTCGCGTTCATGATGGTAATCCACCTCTTTTTTCTCAATCTCATCCTGATGCGAGGAGTACTGGATGTATTCCTCTTTGGAGGATGGAGTATCCCAGCCTTCCTGTTCCTTGCTCTCGTGGTGCTGTCTGTAATGTTTTACCGGCCATTCTGCCGGTTTGCCTGCCCTTATGGAGCGCTGATGTCTCTTGCCGCCTGGAGGAGTCACTTTTGCGTAGTGAAAACAGCTGCCTGTAAAGACTGCAGAAAATGCGATGATGTGTGTCCCACCGGCAAGGTTCTTTCAGGCCATGAAGGGAATGAGTGTTATCTCTGCGGGCGCTGTATTGATGTATGTCCTGTGCAGGGCGGAATGATCTATTCAAGGCGGAGGAACAAGAGATAACCGTTCCGGGTGAAAGGACAATCCGATATTCTTCAACCACCTCCTCAATTCGAACAGCAATGCCACTTCCGGGGGGATGGATCGAACGCCAGCGAATCGTCTCTCCTTCCGCGCCCATACTTTTATTATCTCCTGCTGTAAAGCCACACATATGGCAGACAGACCATTAGGAGTCACAATAATTGGTATCCTCTGGATTATTGGAGGATTGCTCATGTTACTTGCCGGGCTTGGCCTTGCCGCTCTCGGTGCGGTGATTGCCGGCCCTATTGGAGGAGTGATAGGACTGGCCTGGGCT
>Ga0209200_1004229_pt1 | contig 11828 bp, 13 predicted proteins | sample AD_UKC033_MetaG_FD_184406 | JGI IMG/M metagenome (GOLD analysis project Ga0209200, IMG submission 184406) | Active sludge microbial communities of municipal wastewater-treating anaerobic digesters from USA - AD_UKC033_MetaG (SPAdes) (version 2) | ecosystem: Engineered > Bioreactor > Anaerobic >...
ACACGGCTCCAAGGCTCGCGTACTCTCGTAGTCCACCCCGTCGAGGGCCTTAATCCCGTCAAACGAGATTACCGACCCATCGATGGTGCGGTGTCGCACTACTCCGTGAAAATAGAGGTTCTGTGTCGCGCTGTCCTTGCTTGATTCTTCCTCCGAGGCGAGGATGCACCACCCTCCATTTTCGTCCTGCGGGTCGGTGTTCTCCCCACCGATCTCGATATAGGGCGTAAACTTGTCGTATGCGTCAGACCTGCTTGACTCGGTGACTGCCCGATAGTAGCTGACCAGATACGCCTTTGTTTTCGGCCCCTCGAAGTCGGCATATTCAAAGGGCCACGGCGTAGCCCCCCCGTCCGGTGCGGGGCGAAGCGTACCGCCGTCGGCCATGTAGGGAACATCCCCCGACCCGCTGCCATTGACTGATGCTGTACCCCGCGCACGAAGGGGGTTCCCGATAAGGCTCCCCCCGAAGGAGTAGCACCCTACTGTGTCTCCGTCATAGGTTGTGGAGCCGCTTGCCGACCCGCTGGCCGAGATTGATTCACCCAGGGGCGAAGTGAAGGCAATACTGTTATCGGTCGAGGTCGTAAGCGTACCTTCCCAATAACTGAATGACTCGTATCCGGTGGGCGCAGAGGAGCAGACATTCGGCACCTCGGTCTCCGATACGCTCCCCCCTCCCGTCTCCGTGTTCGCATATTCAACGGACTGTGACAAATCATCCGGGCCATAAATGTCGTATAACTGATACTCGTCTTTGACGAAGAATAGCGGAGCAAGGTTCTCGTCGCATACGACATAGGCAACTTTGGGAAACCCGGTTTCCGGGTCCGTCTCGTCCGGGTCGTCAACCGCGTATGCGATGAACGGCAACGCACCTTTCTCTTCTTTTTCGGGGGGCTTGCCTTCCGGTTTGTAGATGGTCACGTATTCTCTCCCGTCCGCCGTGAACGCGATCATCACCGTGCCGTCATCGAACTTTCGGGGCCCGATGGAGTAGAACGGAACACTCCGGGAAAGCACCCGGAGTTGAAAGAGTATCCGGTTCACTTCACCGAGATAGGCTTTGCAGCCTTCCTTGTCTCCCGAAACCGTGATTTTTGCCCCGAACATAGTGAAGGTTGACATAAGGTCCCCGTCATCTCTTCCTTGAGAGATTCGATACCAGGAACTGAAGTTGCTGTACCGAGAAGTCACCGCCGTCCACGTTGGCTATCCGGTAGCGCCAGGTGTGGCCGGTCACGCCCTTGTCAGGCTCGAACCTGAGCGAGGCCAGGCTTCCCGCGGGATCGCCCGAATCGGTATAGGTGTCTCCTGTCTCGTCATCATCGGCAAAGAGGGTGAGTGCCATATCCCCGGGAGTGCGAGCCAAAATCCAGGCGTCTTCGATCATGGATTCGAAGCCGTTGCCAAAGTCGATATTGCCGGATTCAAGGAAGGCATCGATGTCCGTTCCGGCATCGGTGGCCCCGGTCAGCACAAATATGCCTTCGTCGGTGGTAATGCCGTAATACTCCCCTTCGTGCTCGACCAGAGAGTTGAATGGATAATTAAGGTACTCGGTCACTCCCCGATGGAACAGATTCACGCAGATGGCACGAACGGCACCAAGGGAGACGACGCCTGGGATTGCCCCGGATAGAGGGACGGAGAAAGTGGCGAAGCCGTGAATCAGACCGGTGAGCGCCGGTACCGGCGCAGAGAGCAGAACCGCCAGATCCGCAACCCTGCCCGTCGACACCGACATGACCGGGAGCACCGCCGAAAGCAATACGGATACGCTTGACGAGCGCCCTGTGGTCACCGCGAAATGCGGCAAGGCCGCGCCGAGAACAAGGTCCACTTGCGCAAACTTGTTGGTCAGGGCCGTAAGAACCGGTTGGACCCCGGAGAGATTTACGTCGAGGCTGACCCACCAGGGGGTAGCGGAGATGCCCGGAATGGCAGCGGAGAGGATGCTACCAATGATGTTGCCGTACAGTTCCCCCGATGCGTACGGAAGCGCAGCCGACAGGGGAGCATCAATTGTGGCCGTTTCGGGAGGAGGTCCGGCCAGGAAGTTGTCGAAATGACCTATCAGGGAGTACGACGATGCCATGCTCACCGCCGCCAGAGAGATCCATACATCCCCTGTCTGGCTTGCCGAGCCGAAGGTGCTGAGAGGCACCCATCCATCCCCCTCATTGTAGTACGTCTGCCAGTGTGCCTGGCTCTCCCCGTCGATGATTCTGGTGAGCCGAATCTTCCCGGACGTGGCTGAAGTGGCTACCCACTCCATCTCGTCGTCGAAACCATACCCTACTGCGTATCCGCCGGAGCTCTGGATATAGATGCCGGGACCGGCCTCGCCGAACAGGTTGGCGGCCAGCCCGAGCGTCCACGACTCCCCCGCCCCCGGGTTCGTCCCCAATGACCAGTCAACGGAAACGTCGAAGTCGCCCGACAACTGGTCGTTGGACTTTACCCTGCCGGTCCCGTACTGTGCGGTAACCTCGACCTTCAGAGCCCCTGAATCAAGGGCGGCTGACCCATCGCTACTGTCGTCGGCCCATTGGTCGAGGGTGGTGAAATCGTCGTTGACGAGAGCCATGGATGTGCTCCGGTTATGCGGTTACGACAGACTGCTCGGTAAACGTGGCGGAGTCGATGGTGACAGTGGCACCCACAGCGATTGCGGTTGAAGACATCTCGAAGAACGCCGCCGCGGTCGCTGCGTCCATGTCCATACGAATCTGCGTGGTTGACTCCCCTTGCGCGTCGGCGACGGAACCGATGAACCTGACCCATGTTACCGTCCCGGCGGCGATACCCACCCCGGACCACACCCCGGACTTGACGATGGCGCCGGAGGATGTAGCCCCAAACTGGAGTCCGTTGACCGGATCGATACCGCCGGAGAGGTTGGCGTCGGTCTTGGTGATGGTGGTACACGTGGAAGACACGACATAGCCGTTAGCCTCGGTGCCCATGCCGGGAAGCGCGTGGATGGAAATGACCGCGCCTGATGATGTCGCATGATACCGATGCTGCCATGTTCCAAGATTGATCTGTGCCGCAACATCCGCGGCCGTCTGTGTAAGGGAGCTATTGAAGGCTACCGGCACCGCCGAACCGAACCGGTTGGCGGCGAGCAACTCCACGGAATCGACGGTAATGGAGTCGACGGAACCGGAAGCCCCGCCTGTCAGGGTGACCGACCCCGAAGCGCACACCTCGGAAGTTTTCGCCGCACTGCCGGCCGTGAACTCGATCAGCTTGGTCGCCCCGGTCGGTGCGCTGTCGGCGGACGTAGGCTGTGGTCCGGAGTAGCCGATGATGGACCCGTTTTGAAGGGCAGACTGAAGGCTGCCACCACTTGCCCGATGATCTCTGAATGCCGTTGAAAATCGTACTACGCTCATAGTGCTGTCTCCTTACCTGTATACTGAGATGTAGAAATGCTGCTGGCCCTTTTTCCGTATCATGCTTGCCCCGGTCGTCCCGGAAGGCATCTCAAATTTCTCCTCCGTGAGGTTGATAGTCTGCCCCAGAGGCAAACCGAGACATACCCCGGCATCGGTGTGGATCAAGGGGAACCGCCCCTCCGTTTTCAGCCCATAGACCCTGAAAGCGTCGACATATTGGATCGGAACATCCTTGACGGGGGCATCCAGGACTTTGATGAATGCCATCTTGGTGATAACCGCCCCTTCACCATAATACAATGCCTTTTCGGTCCCGACATAGATACCGCACGATTGCTCGGATGACATGGGCGCGATTACTCTTCCCTGCTCCGTGAACGGCTGGAATCCCGCCTCCGAATCCGTCCGGGCAAGATGAGTGTCGTCTGACATGCACAGGAGCTCTTCAAAGAAGGTCCAAAGTCTGCCGCGAAAGAATGCGATTGCTTGCCCCGGCGGAGTCATCTCCTTGAGATCATTGTCCGGTGCGGCGAACAACCTGGCGCTACCGTCCGAGATCTCGCCAATCACCACGCCGTTGGTAAAGAAGATCCTGCCTGCTCCGTCACAGTACCGCATCTTGTTGTCGTTCCCAACCCCAACAAGTGGAACCGATGTCTTGGATGCGGGATAAAAGCGATACATGACCCCTTTCCTCACATAGACGAACACCCCCGATGATGAATAGCCCGAGTGCGCGCCAACCATGGGACCGAACAAAGCGTAGCCGTCCCGCGTGGATGGCAGCCCGCGATCATCCAGGTCAATGTTCTGCGTCGCCGAAAGGTCGGAGCGTGGGTCGTCCTTTGTAGGGAGCTTGAGTTCCCATAATTCGTTCTTGTTATTCGTCCCGGTCCAGCCGGCATAGGTGATTTCTTTCGCCATGTCTCAAAGCCTCAAAAGAAGTGGCCGTTTCCTGATGGGCGCCGCAATGGCCGTTTGGCCCGCTCCATGTTGATGATCTGATTCATGTAGCTTTCCGGATTCTTGAGGTCGTAGCACATGCCGTAGTATTTCATGGCGGACTGCGGGTCGAGCGTTTGCGAATCCTTCTTGTCGTATGCATAGCGGCACATCATCTCGGGGATGAAATCGTGGTACTCTTCAGGGATTTCGGGGGAGTCGGTCGTCGCAGACATGGCGCGAAGAGGAAGCCTTACTATCCGCAGCCGTCCCGTATCAGCCGAAACCGGGATGCAGTTGAGGGAGATGTACCCCTCCGTGAAATCCATACAGAACCGCTCCGGGTCTCCGGTGTCAGTTTCCCAGGTCGGAGTGTCGATGTCGAAGTCGGCATAACTCTTCTTTTCCAGGGCATAACCAAGAGTATCGAGCACGATTCCCCCGGTCTCGATGTCGATAATGCGAGGATCCTTCCGGTAGTGCTGCTGGCCCGCGACAATGAAAAGACGAGAGAGGCATGAACCGTTTGCCATATCGACAACTGTTGCGCTCAGGCCGCCGGAACAGGTGACGGTAATATCGTAGCCGTTGGGCGTGGTGCCGGTTCCGGATGCCGCCGAAACGGTAGCGACTGCCAGGGCCGAGGTTGCCGAATAGTTCGGGCTTGAAGTGTAGGCGGTGATATTGGCCGCAAGGTCGGCTGCCGTTTGCGTCAGGGTCGAATTGAATGGGACCGCCGCAGAGGTCACGGTAACGCCATTCACGGCCACGGAGTCGACTTGTCCAGCCGTTCCCGAGAGGGTGATGGTCCCGGTTGCCAAGGTTTCCGTCACGGTCGTACTGTCGCGCAGCACCCTTGCCTGGCGGCAGATGTCATTTACCACCCGGTTGGCATAGCGATAGACCTCTGTTTGCGACCAGAGGGGTTTTGACCCGGTGTCTTTGACGATGCTACGGAACTGCGTTTCTATTTCTGACAGCGTGAGTGTCATCCCGCCCCCCTCTTAATCCCCTTTCTTCACTTCCCCGTTAAACCACAGTTTATGTACGAATTTCTTCCAATCCATCTTTTGACAACACGGCACAAAATGAGACATGCACCGCTTATGCTCACACTGATTAGCATCAAGATGCAGGAAGTGAGGGATAAATCTTGACGCGTGAGACCGGCGTATAACAAGGTAGCCACCTTTCGTTATCCACTGCCACACGGCGTATATCAGGCAGTTTCCGCGCATGTCGCGTTAGTAAATCGTCCTTGCCTTCGTCTGGCTCAATAGCCCTGCGCAAGGGCGTTGATGATTTGCTGGCGTTTGCTCACAGCTTGACCTCGGTGTTTGCCATCGCCTCCTCAACTTCCTCGACCGTAAACCCCAACCGCGCAATCAATGCATTCGGATCATCCCGGAATTCCTCCCGGACTCGCACGAGCACTGTCCGGCCGGTCTCGTCGCGCACTTCCGCGACGCGGACTGATTTGCTCTCCACAACCTTTTCACCCTCCTTCAGCTCCCCGGTTGGAATCCAGGCGGCCCGCTGATCCAGGAGAGACTGAAAGTGCGGCTGCCATTTTTCGGCCGGGAAGTTGCCGGCCACGTATTCGTAATCGGCCCGTGTGTTCAGGTGCTTCGGAAAGCCTCGCATATAGTCACCTCACGATAGGGTGTAGTACCTGTCTATCTTCTTGATGGTCGCCGCGAACGGTATCTGGTCGCCGTATTTCTCCATCTGCTCGATGAGCACGTCGCTGCCGGTGAAGAGCACACGCAGTGCGCATGACGTGCGCGAAGAACGTTTGGCGATCTACGTTTACCGGCTCCGGGCGCACCCGCGCGCACCGAGCCTCGAACTCGTACCCCAGCGATAGCTACCCGCACTACGGCAGCGCGAACCGGCATCCGTCCCAATATTCCAACCACCGCCGGCCAGCAGCTTCACGTCTCCGACACTTCCCTGACGATAAAGGCTGCCTTTAGACCCGGAAAGATCGTACCAGTTGAAACTCTGGCTGTTCAGAGCGAGGTCGGCCGAGTCGTTAGCCGCCGATGCGGTAGTACATTCCAGCCTGTTGTCCGCGCCGTCGTCATAGTACAGTGCCCGCCCGTTGGTGGCTGCCGAGGCGTCGTGCTTGATTTGCAGGAAGTAAGCCGGATTATTGCTCGGCAAAAATACATCCTTTGCAATGGTGGCGACGTTGCAGAGTATCTTTGCCGGCGCTGTCCCTCCCGAGTTGTAGTACACCTGGCCGATGGCCCCGGTGGCGGCCGAGGCGTCGTGTTTGATGGGCACCTTGTAATTGGTCGGGCCTATCTGCTTGTCCGCTGCTGCGCTGGCCATGGTGCAAGCCAGATAGAACTGGCCGTCAGCGCTCTGCTTCAGGTAAATCGGGTTCCCGCCCGGAGATGCCGCATAGGTGACGGTGAACGTCAGGCCCGCGGCCTGCACGGTGCCGTCCGGGTCGCAGCGGAAAGACTGGTCCAACAGCCATTGGTACATGGCGCCGCAGCAGTCCTCCAGGCCGATGCTGGATATCATGCGCCGACCTGCGGTATCGACGTGCCCGCCAGTGGTGACCGGGTCCGCGCTGCCCGCGATGTTGGTTTCCTCGTTGCTGCCCGAGGCGGCCAGCTGGAATTCCGGATCGGTCAACAGTCGTTTACCGACCGCGCCCAGGTCGTCAACGAAATCCATCCAGTTGCGGGTGTCGGTAATAGTGGCGTTGTATGCGGATGCAGTTGAGGCGCCGGTACCGGAGGAGAGATAGATATCCACCCAGAGATCTGATTTTGCGTCGTAGGCCATCCCCTCGGGAGAACAGGCGGGCCGGAACGACAGGTCCCAGACCGATTCCGGCAGGATGTCTCCGGCAACGAACCCGGTCAGGGCATGGCCGCTGATAGTGCCGGCCGCTACGCACAGGCAGTGGAATCCCGCAATCTTGCGGCTGCTGTCCGCAGTGTAGCCGGTCGGGACGGTGGAATTGGCGGACAGCACCAGTTTGGGTGCGCTGCTGCCCTGCTGACAGGCGTATACGTAGAAATCCTTGCCCGCCCGGTTGGCCGCCACGGTGTAATCGGTCCCTTCCGTCGTGTCCCAGTTGGCGGCCACAGATAAAACAATAGACGCTTGTGTATTTTGCACATAGCCCAAACCGCCCACATTGACCGCTAATGCAGCTGGAGACACAAGGGTATACCGATCTGCGGCCTCGCTTCGGCCCTTGATTGCCCAGGCAATGTCACGGCTATAAAATGCTGGCAATGTTGCTATCAGTGTTAAGTTTGGCATTCAAACCTCCTAATACATTAACCAGTTTAAGTTGTCAGATACTACCCTTAACACATCGTATTGCGTGTTGAGATAGACGGTGAGCATCCCGTTTATTGTCTGGCTTGATGTTGTTACAACGGTGGCTTGCGTTGTTGCGCTATCGGTCTTGATTATAATATATTGTTTTCCTTCTATACCTACGGCAGTAGGTAGCGTTATTGTCGTATTGCCAGAGACAGTGACAACACTGTGAGAACTGCCGATTGTGATATCTGAGCTGATTGCAGAAACAGACGATGCGCCAGTGACGGTGAGCGTACCATCAGACGCGACGCTCAAACCTGTACCCGGCTTGACCTTGCCTGCCCTGGTAGCGGTGGCAACGGGAGCGCCGCCACTGTTCCAGCCGAACCCCGAACAGCACATAAAGACGCTCAACATAAAGATGATTTTTTTCATTCCGATACTCCATAATTATTTGCTGCATACCCGCCAGCATAGGCCAGCGGCGCGAGGAGGATGGTGGAGAGGAGGAGAAGGCGTTTCATGTGCACTCCCTACTGGCGTTTCAGATAGCCGCCTGTGCAGCCGGAAAAATTACCAAACGGGGTAGCTGAGTTAATAACGGCGGTCTGCCACTGCCCGGAAACTATCGGTGTCTTGACATAGCTCGCCTTGGTAGATGTTGAGGTGGGCATCCACCGTTCGTAGCAGTCGGCCGCCGAGTAGACCGAATAGGCCAGATCCTTGCTGAAGTCCACAATGGTCGAGGCAACGGTAAGAACCGCGGCCTTTGCGCCGTGCCATGCCGCGCCCTGGATAGGCGTGTTGCTGCCCGCCTCGCGCTGCAGTTTCTCTTCCAGCCCGAAAGCCACTCCACATGACAGCACGATTATCATGCACAGTAAGACCGAAAACCTTTTCATCCCTTCCTCCTTCTGCGTCGCGGCTCTTTTTTGTCCGTACCGTCAATGTCTTCTTTGTGCACCACCCACTCGCAAAAATCGCCATTCTGATTGAGTAGATACTCCTGGTGACTGCCGCTGTTCACCTCGGCAACCATGTCCGTATCATTGCCGGTCAAGTCCGGCCTCGGTTCAAATTTGTAGACAAACCGGTCAAGGCTTACGATTGCGATCCGTTCCCCTGCCCCACGTTTCACATTGCACTGAATCAACATCGCGTGGCCCTCCTGAGCCCTATTGTGTCTGTGTTTCCAGGTAGACATCCGATGCCGTTGAATATGCACCAAATCCGACAGTGGTGATGTTCTTGCCGACCTTGAATTCTCCCGACTTGGCATTCGCGTAATTAGTCGTCGGACTCGCAGTCACGGTGGAAAGCTTATACTTGCAGTCAACCTGTGTACGGTTCGCCCCGGTGTAGCACTGGAATTTCAGCGCATACTTGCCGTCAACTGACACGTTTGTGTACCCCTTGGTTCCGAGATTGGTCAGGGTAATAGCGGATGGAGCAAAGTCATCCGACGCCTTGCCCGTGATGTCCTCGATCTGCTCGCCGGTGTTCTTGACGGCAAAGGATGTGGCGGCGTTCATCGCCATGCCGACGAAGACAGCCAGCACAAGCAATATTGAAAGACAGATAAGCCTGTTCTTCATGGGATCCTCCGAAAAGGGGGAGGACTTGCACCCTCCCCCGATGCGATGTTGAGATTGTCCCGGCTTACGCCGGGGCGACGATCATGGAAACAGTGAGGCCGCCGGCCGCAGCCGTGGCAACTGCCGCCACGAACTTGGCGACTACGGTGCGGTCTGAGTTAGATGTGCCGATGGTCTCCAGTGACTGAGTGCCAATCCTGGCCTGACCCCCGCCCTGGGGGATGGTTGAGGCTGTAATCATGGTCATGTTGGCCGTCAGGTCGTCGCCGGTAGAGTTAAGGATACCGACGGAGATAGTGGCGGTCGGGGTCCCGTGGCTGTCCAGGTCGTCGGACTCAAGAATCAGATCCACAATGCGATAGCCCGCGGGAAGAAGCGCCAGCTTGACCAGGTTATTCTGCACCACCTGGGCAGCGGTTAATTCAATCGTGCGGAAGATATGCCCCATCTGAATGGGGGTCGGTGCCGGTTTGGCATTCCAATCGGCAGGGGTGATGACTGCCATTGTCTTTCTCCTTTCCCTGTTATCAGGAAGGGGAGGTTTTACCCTCCCCGGTTAAGGTTGTCGATTAGGTCCCGGGCTTCTTGGCCGCCGTGTCGATGGCGATAACGCCGAAGTCCTTGGAGTTGAAGGTTACTTTCTTCACCCCGACGATGGTGTTGGTGGAGATAACGACACGGTTGCCGTTGTCGCGGGTCTCCTCGTTCCAGCCGAAGCGCAGGCCGGTACCGGGAGAACCGAAGGCGCATACTGCCGCCTGGATGCCCATGAACAGCGCCCGGTGAGCCTCGACGGCCCCGGAACCGTAGTCGGTGAAGCGGACCACGTTCGGGTGCTTGTGAAGAACGACATCGTTGTGCATGCCGAGGCCGCCCTTCAGGATGGGCGAGTTCTTGCCGAGTGCCGCTGCCAGGGCCTTCTGGATGTCCATCCAGTCGTTGGTGCCGGTATTGGTCCGCAGGTCATACGCCTGATACGGCGACATCACGCAGACATAGTGGGTCTCGCCGTCGATCTGGATCGGCTGCAACTGCGGGGTACCCTGCGTGCCTCCGCCCATCATCTCGGCATAGGCTACCGCCTTGTCGATGGGCGCCAGGGTCATGGTGTCGCCGGTATCCACATCGGACTTCTGTGTGGCATTGCCGCCGTAGACCAAGTGATCCGAATCCGGGGCGGTGAAGGAGTTGTTGGCGAAACCGGTGTAGCTGGTCGGAAACACGTACTCACTGTTGGTGCCGCGAGCGCCGGACAGGTACATGAAAAAGATTTCGTCAAATACCCTGGCCCACCAGTCGGTCTGCCGGGCCTTGGCGACCTCGCGCAGCTTGTGGAGGGTGCGCTTCCTGGTCATCCGTCCGCCGGTATCGGCCCCGCCACGAAGCTGGTCGATGTAAACCGAGTCGGTATAAAACTCCAGTTTCTCCTCTTTCCCTTCCAGAACCGCATCGCCTTCGACCGGCTGCATCTTCAACTGCATGGAGAGGTCGTATGTGATCAATTCGCCGGCATCGCTCTCCAGGTCGGTGAGCCGCCAGATTGGAGTGGTAGGCACCTCGCCTCCGCTCATGAATTTTCGGGAGAAATAACCCTTTCTCCCTACGTCCACCGCCAGATTCCCCGAATACCTCTTTACGGCCTTGGAATCGTTAAGGCCGATGATGGTCTGTGCCATCCTCTGCTCCTTTCCGACCTTCCTTGGCCGCTGTTATTTTGGTTGTCCAGGGCAAGCGCCCCACGCTATCTACACGCTCTTTCCTGACCTATTCAGGGGAGCTCATGCTTCCTGAAATGCTTCACCGTGATTGCCCGGTTGGTTGAAATCCGCATAACGATCTTTTTCCCTCCCTTATCGATCATGTCTATGCGGATGGTTTCCTTGCGGCCGCACACTTCGGTAAGATCGAATTCCAGCGAATCGGCGACATCGACAAACTTGATGAGTGCCATCAGCTACGCCCTTGCCCGGTATGCCTTGGCCTGGGCCTCAGTCATCTTTTCAAGAGCTTCCTCGTAGGCCTCCCCTTCCAGCCTGTCGATGGACGCATACGGATCCTCGGTAGCGTTTGCGGCAGATGACGGAACCTCGCCGAGAGTTTGAATGTCCGGTAGCTTGGCCTTGGGCTTTGCGCCCTTGCCTTCTCCCTTGTCCTCTGCGCCGCCGTCCGTCTTACTGTCTGCTTTGCCGCCTTTCTGCCCCACGATACCGATAATCTCCTTAATCTCCTTGTGTGCCATCTGCAGGATTTCGTAGCCGGTCTTGTACTGATTGGCCGCATCGGAAGCCAGGGACCGCACCGCGGCGTCCAGCATCCCGAGGAGTGCCTTGCCGCGTAGGGAGTCTTCCAGGTAGCCGGGGTTCTGCTGTAGAAAATATTGTTGTTCGGCCTCCCACCGTTGCGACGCCTGGACCTCCTGCGCCGTCTCCAGGTTCTTCGCCCATGCCTCGCGGTTCAGTGCGTCTCGCTGGTCGGTGTATTCGCGGACAGAGATATCTCCCGATTCGAACTTCTCGGCCAGATCGTCCATCTTCTGCTTCAGGTCCGCCGGCACTTCACTGCTGACCTTGAGCGGAATGTCCGGAAGTTTCGG
>Ga0209200_1004240_pt1 | contig 11805 bp, 10 predicted proteins | sample AD_UKC033_MetaG_FD_184406 | JGI IMG/M metagenome (GOLD analysis project Ga0209200, IMG submission 184406) | Active sludge microbial communities of municipal wastewater-treating anaerobic digesters from USA - AD_UKC033_MetaG (SPAdes) (version 2) | ecosystem: Engineered > Bioreactor > Anaerobic >...
GGGATTTCTCCTTCCCAGGCTCGCCTACTCGAGGGATAAAAACGGCCTGGACATTTCCATCCCCTTTTTCATCGCCCTTTCCGACCGCATGGACGCCACCCTCTACCAGCGATACATGGAAAAAAGAGGATTTCAGGAAGGACTGGAATTTCGCTATTGCCAGAGCGCTGATTCCTATGGCGTTTTCTACGGCGATATTCTTCGCGACGGAAAAGAGGTTTCCGAGACAAGAGAACGCCTCAATCGAACCTGGACGGAGTCCCGGGACCGCTGGTCCCTGTACTGGAACCACCAGGTGACCCTGAAGCCCGGCCTTTACGGTGTCGTTGACATCAAGCGGGTTTCCGATTCCTGGTATTTCAGGGATTTTTCCTCGGACAATTATTTTCTCCGCCAATACGGCGACAACCAGGAAGAGCGCTTTCGAAGGATCAACTATTATGCCGACGATTCCCTGCCCTCGCTCGATTCCACGGCACGGGTCGTCAAGGACTGGGAGTGGTTCAATCTCACGGCCCTCGGCCAGTACACGGACAATTTTCAGGAAGTCTCAAACGACAATACCCTGCAGAAATACCCGGAAATCACCCTCACCGGATTTACGAGGCCCCTTTCCGGGACGCCTTTTCACTTTTCTATGGATGGCGCCTACGATTACTATGACCGGGACGAGGGAACCCGGGGGCATCTCCTCAACCTTTACCCCGAACTGGCCCTTCCCTTCAGCAAAAGTCCGTATTTTCAGGTCATCCCCCGGGTTGGATTTCGATTCGTGCGCTGGGACGCTGATTCCGGAGATGAAAGCGGGGATGAAACCCGGGGCGACATGGCCTTCCTGACGGCCCAGCTGGAGGGATCGACGGAATTTTCGCGGGTTTTTCACATAAATGGAAATAGAGTGGAAAAAATCAAGCACACCGTTCGTCCCGAAGTGGAATACACCTACATTCCCTCCATCACCCAGGAAGACCGGCCGGACTACACGGATCCCGTCGTTGAAACCAACAAGGTGACCTATTCCCTGGTCAATGTTCTCACGGCCCGGGGCCGGGATTCCCAGGGCCGGGACCGCTACTGGGAGTTTTTCCGGCTCGAGCTGGGCCAGTCCTACGACATCAGGGAGGCGAGAAGAGATGAAATGCCGGAAAGAGAGAAGAGACCTTTTGGGGCCATCGAGGGGAAACTCTACTTCAGGCCTCTCGACGGTCTCTCCCTGTGGGCCGACACACGGTTCGATCCCAGGGACGGTGAGTGGAAGAAGACGGACTGCCTGCTTTCCGTTGAGGACGGCAGGGGGGACCGGGTAACCGTCGAGTACCGCTACACCCAGGACCGTGTGGAAGAACTGAACCTGGCTCTACGGTTGCGATGCACTGAACGGCTGGACATCGGGTACATTCTCGAGAAGAACCGCCTGGACGACCGGACCGTGGAGGCCACCTACGCGCTCCGGTATCGCCGGCAGTGCTGGGGTATCGAACTCCGTTATTCCGAGAAGGATGACGACCGTCTCTATCTGCTCTCCCTGGAACTTCTTGGAATCGGCGAAGGGGGTGTGGAAGGGTCGGCGCCCTGGTGATCCCGGCGCACGATCTTTTTTACTTGACAAAGAAGGGGAAATTGAATAGCTTGGCGCTTTAATTTTCGAGAAATTACCGGTGGTACTTATGAAAACTTACAGTGCAAAGGCTTCGGACGTCAAGCGGTCCTGGTTTCTCGTCGATGCCGACGGCAAGATCCTCGGGAGGCTGGCCAGCGAAGTGGCGAGAAGGCTCCGGGGGAAGCACAAGGCCATATACACCCCCCATGTGGACACGGGGGATTTCATTGTCGTGGTTAACGCCGATAAAGTCGTCATGACGGGAAAAAAGGCGACCGACAAGATCTATTATCACCACACCGGCTATCCCGGCGGAATCAAGTCCAAAGCGGCGGGGAAAATGCGCCTCGAAAAACCGGAACGGCTCATCCATCTTGCGGTGAAAGGGATGCTCCCGAAAAACAGCCTGGGACGAAGGATGTTGAGAAAACTGAAAGTGTATGCGGGGGACGGTCATCCCCACGAGGCCCAGCGGCCGGAGAAACTGGAATTGTAACGAGGGAGGCGGTAAAAGGGATCACCTATGTCTGAAAACAGGTATTACGCGACGGGAAAAAGAAAAACGGCGGTGGCCCGCGTCTGGATGAAACCGGGAAGCGGCTCCTGGGCGGTCAACGACCGCGGGCTCATGGAATACTTTCAAAGCGACAGCCTCGTCCGGCTGATCCGCCAGCCGTTGGAAACGACCGGAAAACGGGATGCTTTCGACTTTTACATCAATGTCCGCGGCGGTGGGATTTCCGGGCAGGCGGGTGCTGTGAAGCACGGCATCTCCAAGGCCCTCGTGGAATACGACGAAGCCCTGAAATCGGTACTCAAAAAAGCGGGGTTCCTCACCCGGGATGCCCGAATCAAGGAACGGAAAAAATACGGGTAGCCGGGAGCGCGGAAACGGTTCCAGTACTCGAAGCGTTAACGAGATGGAAGGAAGGAGGCTCCGGCCTCCTTTTTTTATGAGGGAACGGACAATCATGGCACGGGTCGGCATATACGGGGGAAGCGGTTACACGGGGCAGGAGCTGCTGCGCCTCCTCTCCCGCCATCCCGGTGTGGAGGTGACGGCCCTCACCTCCCGGAAATACAGGGGACAGAGGATAAATCGGATTTATCCGGGGCTTATGGGGATTGCCGGGCAGACATTCATGGACGCCTCTCCCGAAGAGGTGGCCGCCCTCTGCGAGATTGTGTTCCTGGCGGTGCCTCACGGCGAGGCCATGGCATCGGCCCCGGTCTTTCTCGATAGGGGCGTCAAGGTCATCGACCTGAGTGCCGACTTCCGTCTCCGCCGGGTCGACATCTATGAAAAATGGTATCAGAAGCACACCGCTTCCCCCCTGATTTCCCGTGCCGTTTACGGCCTGCCGGAACTTTACCGGGAGGCGATCGTGCCGGCGGATCTCGTGGCCAATCCCGGTTGCTATCCCACGAGCGTCATCCTGGGCCTGGCCCCCCTTCTCCGGGAGGGAAAGATCCGCCTCGATTCCATCATCGTCGACTCCAAGTCGGGGACCAGCGGTGCCGGACGGGATCTGCAGCTGGGGTCCCTTTTCTGCGAGGTCAACGAGGGTTTCAAGGCCTACAAGGTGGCCGCCCACCGCCACACGCCGGAGATCGAGCAGGAACTTTCCGCCCTGGCGGGTAAAGATGTCCGCGTTTCCTTTGTGCCCCACCTGATTCCCGTGAACCGGGGAATCCTGAGCACCATCTACGGGACCCTCTATGGCCCCCTGGCAGCCTCGGAACTCCACGACATCTATTGGAAATTTTACGAAAAGGAGCCTTTCGTCCGGGTCTGTGAACCAGGGACTTTCCCCAATATCTCATCGGTCCGGGGATCCAATTTCTGCGACATCGGCCTCGCGGTGGAAGAGAAGACGGGACGGGTCATCATCGTTTCCGTCATCGACAACCTGATCAAGGGGGCGGCCGGTCAGGCCATTCAGAACATGAACCTGCTTCTGGGACTTCCCGAGACGACGGCTCTCGACCTGGTTCCCCTCTTTCCGTAACGCCGTTTCACGGGCTGTGGAAGCCCCGCCCCCTTGTCAGGGCTTCTTTCGGGATTTTTTAAATCAGAGATATCTTGTGCCAAGGAGGAACCCATGGGCCTCAGATTCCATGACACCCTGACGAAAGGGAAGACGGATTTCATCCCCCTGGTGGACCGGAAAGTGGGAATTTATGTCTGCGGAATCACGGCCTACGACACCTGTCACGTAGGCCATGCCCGTTCCGCCGTGGTCTTCGACATGATCACCCGGTATCTCAAGTACCGGGGCTTCCAGGTGAACTACGTCAAGAACTTCACCGATGTGGACGACAAGATCATCGACAGGGCCAACCGGGAAGGAACGGATATCCACGAGATTTCAGAACGATACATCCGGGAACACAACGACGACATGGACCGGCTTGGCGTCGCCCGGCCCTCCCTGACTCCCCGGGCCACGGAAAATATCCAGGGGATGATACGGATGATCGACAGGCTTATTGAAAAAGGACTCGCCTACGTGGTGGATGGTGACGTTTTCTTCTCCGTGGAGCGTTTCCCCGGTTACGGAAAACTGTCAGGCCGGAACATCGACGAAATGATGGCGGGGGCCCGGATCGACGTGGACGAGAAGAAGCAAAACCCCATGGATTTCGTTCTCTGGAAAGGAAGCAAACCGGGGGAACCCTGGTGGGACAGCCCCTGGGGGAGGGGGAGACCGGGGTGGCACATCGAGTGCTCCGTCATGAGCCAGCGCTACCTGGGTGAAACCTTCGACATTCACGGCGGGGGTGAGGATCTCATCTTCCCCCATCATGAAAATGAAATCGCCCAATCGGAGGGGGCATGGGACAAGCCCTTCGCCCGGTACTGGCTGCACAACGGCTTCATCCGGGTGAACAAGGAAAAGATGTCCAAATCCCTGGGGAACATTTTCAATCTCCGGGACGCCATGAACCAGTTCCACCCCGAGGTGCTCCGTTTCTTCATCCTGCAGAGCCACTACCGCAGCCCCATCGACTTTTCCGACGATTCCCTCCGCGAATCCCGGGCGGGTATGGAGCGGTTCTACGAAACCCTGAAAAGGATCAAGGATCTTCTCCCGGGCGGGGACGGAAAGGAATTTTCCGCCGATGACCTCGCCGGCGCGGACAAGGACGTGTATGAAAAGACTCAAGCCCTCTCCGAGCGCTTCGTCGAAGCCATGGATGACGACTTCAACACCGCCCGGGCCCTGGGGAGCCTTTTCGAGTTCATCCGTATCCTGAACAACTACATGACCGACAAGGGCTTCGAGCCGACGGAACGGTCCCGGTTCGTTCTTTCCGAGGCGAGAAAGAGAATCCGGGAGCTTGGAAAGGTCCTGGGCCTCTTTCTCGTTGATCCTGACGAATACTTCGGGGCGGACCGGGACAGGGAAGCGGCCAAGCGGGGCCTCGACACGGCGGAGATCGAGGGACTCATCGCGGAGAGAAGCCTGGCCCGCCGGGAGAAGAACTGGAAACGGGCCGACGAAATCCGGGATTTCCTGGTGGAAAAGGCCGTTCTTCTCAAGGACGGTCCGGAGGGGACGACCTGGAAGATTGCCTGAAGGGCGGCGACGGCTCCGTAAAAAGTCCCGTATGCTCCGTTGCCCTTCCTGCCTTGTTATAAACAACAAAAGGGGACAGATTTCAAATCTGTCCCCTTTTGTTGTTCCTTCCCCGGGCTTCGGGAGCCTTGCCTCCGGAGCTTTTTACGAAGCCGCAGGGAAAAACAATAGTGAGATTCTTTAAGGGTTCATGCACATCAGGGCGTCAATCGCCCGCCGGTCTCCGCTGTTTGGCGAGGAAGCGGAAAAGCCGCTTCCAGAAGAGGTGGGTCAGCCGGTGGGCCCGGATGCCCCTTGGCGAACCGAAAAGGGCCCATCCCAGCCGGCGGTGCCAGGAAATGAAACGGCTGAACCGGGAGACGGACACCCGGCCGTTTTTCAGGTGCCAGCACCGGGGGGCCCGCAGGGGCCTCCACCGGCCCGAGGCGACCTTCACGGCCTCCAGGGCCGCCAGGCTCACGAGAAGCCATTCCGCCGGGCACAAGAGGGGCAGCGGCCGCCGCCCCCGGAAATAATCGAAAAACCAGTCCATCCGCCAGTCGCCGTCGGTGATGCAGTGGTACTGGGCGCACTGGTACTCCTTCGTTTTCATGACGTTGACCAGGCCCGGGTAGTCCGTGTCGGGAATTCCGAGCATTTTTTCCAGGGAAGGTCCCTCCGGGAAGAAGACGCTCACCCATCCCATGACACCGGAGGGAAGGCAAAGGAGGGCCGTCCGGCCGCACCGTTTCGCCGCCCGGAAGAGGAGAACGCTGTATGAAAGGTCGTCCACGGCGGGGATGACGAGGTCGGCCGCCGACACCAGGGCATCCATGGCGTCTTCCCCGGGGTTTTCTTCCAGGATCTCGACCAGCGCGGCCGGGTTGACGGACCGGATCATTTCCGACGTCACCTCCCCTTTTCGCCGGCCCACCGTGTCGCTGAAACATCCGATCTGGCGGTTCATGTCCCCGGCGGTGTAAATCCCGTCGCCGGCAAGGGTGAATCTCTCGAAGCCGCACCGAGCCAGGAGGACCGCCAGGGTTTCCCCCATGCCCGAATCGCCGACGATGAGAACCCGGGTCTTGCGGATGGCTTCCTGTTCCTTCTCCGTGAGGATCCCGAGATTCCGGCAGAAAAAGGCTTCATAGGAACCGTCGACGGGGTCCGCCGTTTCTTCCGGACCCTCTTTTCCCACGCCCCTTTCCCGGTATCGTCCCCATCGGAGATAAGCCTTCCACCAGATTTTCTGAAGGCTTTCCTGAAGGGGGGCCAGGGGGGAATGAAAGACGGCCCACATGACACGGCGCTGCCAGGCGAGAAGGGTGTCGGAAGACAGGCCGTTCACCTTTCGGAGGGAGATCTTTTTTTCCGTCACATGCCAGTAGAAGGGGGAGGCCACGGGGGGCCACCGGACACTCAGGTATTTCAGGACTTCCAGGGCTCCCAGGGCGGAAGAGATCCAGACGGTGGGGCAGACCTGGGCGAGCCGGGTCATTCCCTCCACGAAATCCCGGTAATAGCCGATCCTCCAGTTTCCCTGGAAAACGTAAAAATAGGTGCCCAGCTTGTATTTCCGGATTTCCAGGGTTTCCCGGAGCGACTCGTAAGAGTCCAGGGCAGGAACCCCCTCGATCCTTTCAGGGGAGGGTCCGTGAGGCCCGATGAGGCTCACGTGGGCCCATGTTCCTGAGGGAACGACAAGGAGGGCCGGCTTCCCGAGGCGGCGGGCGTCACGGAAGACGAAGAGGCTGAAAGCGAAGTCGTCCGCCGCGGGAAAGACGAGGTCCGCGTCTTCTATCAGGTCGGCGATCTCGTCGTGGCTGAGAAGACGGTTGTGGGAGTCGACCCGGGCCGCCGGGTTGATCCGGCGTATCATGTCGGCGATGATCAGGACCTTCGGTTTTCCCAGGGTGTCGGTGAAGCACCCGGCCTGGCGGTTCATGTTGGAGGGGGAATAGACGTCGTAGTCGACAAGGGTGAAGGACGCCACCCCCGACCGGGCGAGCATGACCGCCACCGTCCCCCCGATGCCGCCGCAGCCGACGATGAGAACCCGGCTTTTCCGGATCCTTTCCTGTTCCCGGAACGAAAAGATTCCGTAATTCCGTTCGAAGAGCCGCTCGTAGGGGATGTTCACGGGGTTCCCTTCCTGCGGTGGAGGGGAATGGCGGGACGCCCGTGGAGAAGGGGAGACAGGAGACAGGCGACGGCGGCCCCGACGGCGGTGACATACGCCCGGGTGAAGGCCATGTAGATGTCCACCTGAACGGTGTGGACAATGTAGCTGTATCCTGTCACGGGCACGTCTACCCGGTGGGTCGCGAACAGGAGGGCCCCATAGAACCCGGCGGTGTACAGAAGCATGAAGACCCCTGTCCAGAAAAGAAAGAGCTTCCCTTTTTTCCCCTTCATGGTGCTTCCCCAGAAGGCGAGAAAGAGATATCCCGCCAAAAGAAGAACCAGGAGAATCACGGCAGCGACGGGCGTTTCAATGACGTACACCACCCCTTCGGACGGGAGATTGTGACTGAGAATGAAGGCGTAGGCCCCTATGGTGTACTCGTTGTTGTAAACAAAGGCGACCCACCAGGGATGAAAGAGCGTCCCGGTGAAGACCAGGGCCGCCAGAAGGCCGGCGGGATTGTAGAGGGTCGGTCTTCGGAAGTGGCCGGCCAGGACATTTCCCACACCCTGGAATCCCCTCATCTTCTCCGGCTCTTTTTCGAGGGTTTCCTTCGTTTCAGGATCGATGAAAATCCGGATGAGGATCTGAATCCATTTCATGGACATTTCCTTTTTTTCCACTTTTTCCATCCGTTCCACCGATCCCGGGGAGTAGAAAAACAACTACATTTATAAATTTAATGCATCTTTCCCGGGTGATCAAGGGATGTTTCTTGTTGATCCCTTTCCGTTTTCATGTCACGGTGACCCTGTAGTTCCGTGCGGACCGCGGCGAGGATGAATCCCCATCTCCAAGGGATGATCCACGAAAATGCACTGGATTCGTGGATGGCGGCATCTCTTCCACCGTCTGCCCCGGGGGCTGAATCAATGGATAAAAAAGCCCGGAGGCCGGCCTGCAGGAGCCGGACCCGCCGCGGTCCTGAAGGAGGAATGATCCTGTGCTGTCTTTTGCTCTGGCCGGTGCGATCCTGGGACTGACCGCCGGGCTTTCCCCGGGGCCGCTTCTGACACTGGTCGTCCTGCAGACGCTTCGCCACGGGCCCCGGGAGGGGGTGCTCGTCTCGGCGGCCCCTCTCCTGACGGATGTTCCCATTGTCCTGGCCGTTCTCCTGGCATTGAGAGAGATCGGGCCCTCGGGCGTTTTCCTGGGAATCCTCTCTGTCGGCGGCGGCTGTTACGTTCTCCGGCTGGCCTGGGAAACCTGGCGATCCGGCCCGGTTCCTGCCGAAGAAGGAGCCGGAGAGGCACGGTCCCTTCGCAAGGGGGCTCTCATAAACTTTCTGAATCCCCACCCCTGGCTCTTCTGGATCACCGTCGGCGGCCCCCTCGTCTTTCGCGCCGGGCAGGCCGGTTCCCTCGAGCCCTGGCTTTTCATCGGGTTTTTCTATTTCTGTCTCTCCGGCTCCAAGGTGGCCGTCGCGTTGACGGTGGGGCGGTTCCGGACGTTCTTCACGGGGAGGGCCTACCGGGGCCTCATGGTCGTCCTGGCGGCCGTTCTGGCCGGCTTTTCCGTTTTCCTTTTTCACGAGGCCTGGCGATGGCTGACGGGATAGAAAACCCTTCGGGCTATTTCCCGAATCGCCGGCCGATGGAGAAGGCTTTTCCCAGTTTTTTCCCCAGCCCGAAATAAAAGCCGATTCCGGGCGCAAAAACGATGGGCCGGATTTTTTCGATGTCCGGCCATCCTTTTTCCGGGAGAACCGATTCCTCCGCTTTCAGGTCGAGGATTTCCCCGATGAACTGGGTGTGGAGGCCGATCTCCAGGGACTGCAGAAGCCGGCACTCCAGGACAAAGGGAAATTCCTCGACGTAGGGGGCGTCCACGAGGCCGCTTCGGACCGGTGTCAGCCCCGTGAGGGCGAACTTGTCCGTTTTTCTTCCTGTGGTGATGCCGAAGCAGTCTGCTTCCACGACGTGCCGTTCCGACGGGATGCTGACGGTGAAGCATTTTCGCTCGACGATGGCGCCATAGGTGTGGGTCGCCTTCCGGAGAGAGACGGCGACGCAGGGCGGATCGGAACAGCAGATCCCGCCCCAGGCGGCGGTCATGACGTTCGGTTTCCCCTGCCCGTCGTAGGTTCCCACTACGAGGACCGGGGCGGGATAGAGAATCGTGCCGGGACCCAGAGACTTTTTCATGGATTTTCCCTCCGTTTTTTCTGTGAAATTCAGTCTTATTGATAAAACCGATGCAGGGTTCCGTCAAGAACGAATGGAAAAAACAGTGGCGTCACAGCCGGTGGCCATATAAAATAAACAGGATTTTGATCGGTTTAAACGAAAAAGAGAGGGCGGATGTCATGAAGATTCTCTTCGCAGCACCTGAAAACGCCTGGGCTGGTTTTTTTCACAAGATTCGCAGCACCCTTCCCGAACATTCCTTCGAGGCCAGCGGCCGGTTCGAGATCGGAACCCTTGAGGGTTTCGACGTGCTGGTTCCCACGATGAGCCTGGTGACGAGGGACGTCCTGCGCGGCGCCGATCGCCTGCGGCTGATCCAGCAGTGCGGCGCCGGCCTGGAGGGGGTGGACCTGGCGGCGGCCCGGGAGCAAAACATCCCGGTGGCAAACGTGCCTACGGACATTTCCGGGAATGCCGACTCGGTGGCCGAACTGGGGATCTACATGCTCATCGGTCTTTCCCGGGATTTCCGGGGCATGGCGCGAAGCCACCGCGACCGCAAGGTCGGGGAACCTAAGGGCCGTGCCCTGAAGGGAAAAACCGTGGGAATCGTCGGTCTCGGCGGTATCGGCCGGGCCCTGGTTCACAGGCTCCGGCCCTTCGGCGTCCGGCTCATGGGAATCAAGCTGAACGATCCTGAAAAAGCTATGGAGGAGTTGGGACTTGTGTGGGCCGGAGGCCCCGGGGATCTGCCCCGTCTCCTGGCCCGGTCCGATTACGTCGTCCTCGCCCTTCCGATGACGGAGGAGAGCCGGGGAATGATCGATGGGGCGGCCTTTTCACGGATGAAACGGGAGTCCTTCATCATCAACCTGTCCCGGGGCGGCCTCATCGAGCGGGAGGCCCTCATCGACGCCCTGGCCTCGGGGAGAATCGCAGGCGCGGGCCTCGACGTTTACTGGGAGGAACCCCCCGACCCCGATGATCCCCTGTTTCGGTACAATGTCCTGGCGACGCCCCACATTGCCGGGTCCACGGACATTTCCGTCCGGGGGATCGTCGAGGCCGTGGCGGAGAACATCCGTCGTGTCGAAAGGGGTGACGTTCCCCTGCATGTAAAAAACTGATTTCAACGGGACGCCCGAGACGGGGGAGGGGGGCTTTTCCCCCGGGGCGGACTGAAGGGAGGTTCATCACATGACATCGTTCAAGCGGATCGCCGTCGTCGGCGCCGGCGCCATGGGGTCCTTTTATGCGAGCAAGCTGGCGGACAGCGAACCGGGGAGCGTCTTTCTCATCGCCGCCGGGGAAAGATATGACCGGCTGAAAAACCGGGGGTTCACGGTGAACGGTAAAGCCTATCGGCTGCCCGTGCTGTCGCCGGAAAAAGAGGCGGGGCCCGCCGATCTCGTCATCGTCGCGGTAAAGCACCACCACCTGGAGGCGGCCATCGGGGAGATGAGGCCCTTTGTCGGGGACGGTACCCTGTTCCTGTCCGTCATGAACGGCATTGACAGCGAGGAGCGCATCGGCGCGGCCTTCGGCGCCGGGAAGGTCCTCTACGCGGTGGCCGTGGGGATCGACGCCCTCCGGGAAGGGAACGCCATGACGTATACCACCCAGGGAAAGCTCTTTTTCGGTGAAAAGGAGAACCGGGTGCTTTCCGAGCGGGTGAGGCGCCTCCAGGCCCTCTTCGACCGGGCGGGCATCGTTTACGAAACGCCGGAAGACATGCTCCGCATCCTCTGGTGGAAATACATGATCAACGTGGGCATCAACCAGGTGTCGGCGGTGCTCCGGGCGCCTTACGGGGTCTTCCAGACGTCGCCGGAGGCCCGGGAACTCATGGACTCGGCCATGAGGGAGGTGACGGCCGTCGCCGCCGCCTCCTCCGTCAACATCACCGGGGAGGATATCGAAAACTGGTATGGTTTCATGGCCCGGCTCTCACCGGCGGGAAAAACCTCCATGCTCCAGGACATCGAGGCGAAGAGGAAGACGGAAGTGGAAATGTTCGGGGGAAAAATGATCGAGCTGGGAAAAACGTACGGCATTCCGACACCGGTGAACGAAACACTCTTTCGGATCATCCGGGTCATCGAGCGATCCTGAGACCGGCGCGGCATTTCGCCGGCGGGACAAAAATTATTCTCCCGGTCCTTGATCTTTGCCGGCTTTCCGTCTATTCTCCTGCCGGTGTGACAGTACGGCGTGAAAAAAGGGGAAGGGATGGCGAAAAAAGTCGGTTTTGACAACGAAAAATACATCGCGGAACAGACCCGGGAAATCCTGAAGCGGGTCGAACGGTTCGACAACAAGCTGTACCTCGAGTTC
>Ga0209200_1004247_pt1 | contig 11795 bp, 11 predicted proteins | sample AD_UKC033_MetaG_FD_184406 | JGI IMG/M metagenome (GOLD analysis project Ga0209200, IMG submission 184406) | Active sludge microbial communities of municipal wastewater-treating anaerobic digesters from USA - AD_UKC033_MetaG (SPAdes) (version 2) | ecosystem: Engineered > Bioreactor > Anaerobic >...
TCAACGCCTTCTTTTCCGCCGTCATTCTCTTTTTTCTCTCCATCAGCCGCAGCGCCGACCTCCACAGCATGGCCTTCTGGCTCATGGGAGATCTCGGTCTCGCCACGAACCGCGAACTCCTCCTCGTCTGCCTTTCCCTCGCCGTTGGGTTTGCCGTTCTCTACTACCATGCCCGCCCCCTCAACCTTCTCGCCACGGGGGAGGAGACGGCGGTCCACCTGGGCGTCTCCGTGGAAAAGACGAAGGTTCTTCTTTTCCTTGCCGGGTCCCTCATCACCGCCGTGGCCGTTTCCTTCAGCGGGATCATCGGTTTCGTGGGGCTCGTCATCCCCCACATGATGCGCCTCGCTTTCGGAGCCGACCACCGGCTCCTCTTTCCCGCCACGGCCCTGTTCGGGGCCGCCTACCTCATGGCGGCGGACACGGCCGCCCGGGTTCTCGTCCCGTCGACGGAACTCCCCGTCGGGGTCATCACCGCCCTGTGCGGGGCCCCGTACTTCATCTGGCTGCTCCGGCGGAAGGGAGGGGTCTGAAAAAATGATCCGTCTCGAAAACATCGGTTTTTCCTACCGGGAGCACCGGGTCCTCCGGGAGGTCTCCTTTTCCGTCGAGGCGGGCGACTTCCTGGGTATTCTCGGTCCCAACGGATCGGGAAAGACCACCCTCATCAAGGTCATCGACGGGATCCTCATGCCCGGGGAAGGGACCGTCTTCCTCCGGGGGAAGGACATCCGGGCCATGAAGCGCCGGGACATCGCCCGGACCATGGCCGTCGTCCCCCAGGAAAGTCCTTTCGTCTTCTCCTACACGGTGGAGGAAATCGTTCTCATGGGACGCTCCCCCCACCTGGGAAACCTGGCCTTTGAAACGGACAGGGACCGGGACATGGCCCGGCGGGCCCTGGAGGAAACGGACACGGCCTCGGTGGCGGGAAGGAGCTTCAACGAGCTCAGCGGCGGCGAGAGGCAGCGGGTCCTCATCGCCCGGGCCCTGGCCCAGGAACCGGCCCTTCTTCTCCTCGACGAACCCACCGCCTTTCTCGACCTGCGGCACCAGATCGCCTTTATGAACCTTCTGGCCGGTCTCAACCGGGAAAAGGGGCTCACCATTCTCGCCGTCACCCACGACATCAACCTGGCGGCCCTTTTCTGCGGAAAAATCCTTCTCCTCAAGGAAGGCGCCGTTCATTCCCTCGGCACCCCCGGGGACATTCTCACAGAAGAGGCCGTCCGCGACGTTTACGGCGTGGAGGCCCGCATCGACCGCCACCCGTCCGCCGGAACCCCCCGGGTGACCGTCCTCCCCGACAGGACCGGATACGTTCCACCGAAACGATCGACCATTCAAAAGGAGGAAGCGTTATGAGAGTTTTTGTTTCACTGGCCGCGGCCCTTCTTGTTCTTCCATTCTTCGGGGCGGCGCCCGCCGGGGCGGCCCCGCCGGACGACCCTGCCCGAATGGAGGAAGTGGTGGTCACGGCCACCCGGGACGAGGAGGAAATCCGGCGGATCCCCGCCAACGTGTCCGTCATCACCGAATCGGACCTGGCCGAATCGGGCGCCACGACGGTGGTGGAAGCCCTGGAAAAGCTGGAAAGCATTAACATTCGAAGCTACAGTGGCAACCCGTCCCAGGCGGTGGTGGATCTGCGGGGGTTCGGAGGGGATAACCCCTATGGAAAAACCCTGATACTTCTTGACGGGCGTCGCTTGAACCGCCCCGACATGGCCTCCCTCAACTGGCTCCAGATCCCCGTTGCTAACGTGGAACGGATCGAGGTGGTTCGGGGCGGCTCGAGTGCCCTTTACGGGGACAACGCCGTGGGCGGAGTCATCAACATCATCACAAAAAAAGGGGTAGGCAAGCCCGCCGGGCGGGCTTCGGTCATCCTGGGAAGCTACGGCCTCCACGACGAACGGGCCGGCGTGACCGGGTCCGCGGGCCGGTTCACTTACGCCCTGAACGGCGAGAACCAGCGGAGCTTCGGATACCGGGAACGGTCCAAGTTCACGGCGAAAAGCGCCGGCCTCGACCTGGGATACGACTTTTCCGAGTATCTCGGCGCTTCCCTCTCCCTTTCCGCCAATCGCACGAAATTCGACCTCCCGGGCACCCTGACGAAAAGCGAGATGGAGGCGGACCGGCGACAGTACCAGCCCGGCGGACCCTGGACGCCTGCCCACTCGGACGATGAAATGACGGAAGACTACCAGAACGCGAGTTTCCGCCTCGAGTCCTTCCTGGGTGACTGGGGTGAGCTTTACGGCGATTTCCTGTTCGGGAGCAAGGACATCGAGGCGAACATGCCTTCCCAGTACTCGAACCAGTTCAATGACTACGACATCAAGACCTACGGCTTCACCCCGAAATACGTCCTGGAAAAGACCCTCTTCGGGCACCGGAACAAGTTCCTTCTCGGCCTCGACCTCTACCGCGAAACCATGGACGTGGATAAATACGGCAACCTTGACCGGACCCTGAAAACCCAGGAGGCGGATTTCACACGGACCAGTCTCGGCGTCTACGCCCGGGACGAGTTCAGCCTCCTGGACGACCTCCTCCTGAGCGCCGCCTACCGGACGGAGCGGGCGAAGATAGAGGGCACCTACACTAACCTGTCCGATGCTTCCGAAGGCTTCAAGGACGACCAGAAGGTCCACCACGCCGAAGCCTGGGAGATGGGCCTCACGTACCTCCTGGGCGAGCGTTCGAACATCTTTGCCCGGTACGCCACGGTCTACCGCTACCCCTTCCTGGACGAGCAGGCCTCCTACCTGGGAACGCCCATCCAGTTCCTCACGGACCTGGACAAGGAAAAGGGGAAAAGCTACGACATGGGGACCCGGTTCTTCCCCCTGGAAAACCTCATGCTGGGCGTCACCCTGTACCGCATTGACATGGAAGATGAAATCAAGTACGTAGGCGTCTGGCCCACGGGGAAAAACGTCAATCTCGACAAGACCCGCCACGAGGGCGTGGAAATGAAGATCCGCTACACCCTGCCCGGCTGGTTCGACCTCACGGGAAACGCCACGTACCAGAAGGCCTTTTTCACCGAGGGACCTTACGAGGACAAGGACATTCCCCTGGTCCCCCGATGGCTCGTCAACGGGGAAGTGGAAATCTTTCTTCCCTTCGATTTCGTCCTCCGGCCGGAGATCCGCTATCGAAGCGATTCGTGGCTGGGCGACGACCTGGACAACTCGGCGGAAAAGCTGGACGGATATACGACGTACAACCTGTTTCTCTTCTACCGGCCCAGGATCGACGGCCTCCGCCTCTCCGCCTTTTTCGGGGTGGAAAACCTGACCGACGAAAAATACGCCACCTACGGGTACGACCTGGCCCAGTGGGGCATGGAAAACACCTACTATCCCGCTCCGGGGATCACCCTCAAGGGAGGGCTAACGATCGAATTTTGACGACTTCGTAAAAAGCCCATAGGCTGTGTCGCCCTTCATCCCCCGTCATTGCGACGTACCAATAAGTACGTCACATTCCTCGGGACTTGGGCGCCTTGCCTCTGGATCTTTTTACAAAGCCGTCTGTAACGAAACCTTTTTCGAGTTTTTACGAGTTCATCAATTTTAGCCATGAGATCGTTCCTGACACGGACGGGAGGCCGGCTCCTCCTCCCGTCGCTCTTTTTTTTCTCCTGTCTTTTCCCCTCCCCGGGCGGGGCATCGGCCTTCACCGATGACCTGGGAAGGGTCGTGGACATCCCCGAGGCCCCCCGGCGAATCGTTTCCCTGGCACCTAACCTCACCGAGGTGCTCTTCGCCCTGGGGCTGGAGGACCGCATCGCCGGCGTGACCTCTTACTGCGGCTACCCCGAGGGGGCGCGGGAAAAACCCAAAATCGGCGGCTTCATCCACTTTTCCCTGGAAAAGCTGGTTTCCCTCGAGCCGGACCTCGTTCTCGCCACCGCCGACGGCAACCGGAAGGAAACGGTTCTCCAGATCGAGAGGCTCGGCGTCCCCCTTTACGTCGTCAATCCGGAAACGGTCGATGACGTCCTCGCCATGATCGAAACCCTGGGACGGATCACGGGAACGCCGGACCGGGCCGGGCCTCTTGCGGCCGCCCTCCGGAAGCGCATCGACAGGATCGTCGCTTCGGCCTCGGGGCGGCCCGCCCCCCGGGTGTTTCTCCAGGTGGGAACGGAGGGCCTCATCACGGCGGGGCGGGGCACGTTTCTCGACGAACTGATCCGCCTTTCCGGCGCCGTCAACGTGGCCGGGGCGGAAACGGTCCGCTACCCCCGATACGGGATGGAAAAGGTGGTATCCCTTGAACCGGAGGTCATCCTCGTCATCGCCATGGACGGGGAGGCCCTTCCCGGAATTTTCTGGAAACGGTGGCCCGGAATCCCCGCCGTGGCGTCAAACCGGATTTATTTCCTCGACGCCGATCTCGTCACGAGGCCCTCCCACCGTATCGTCGACGGCCTGGAGGAGATGTTCTCCCTGATCCATGCAGTGGAAAGGAACCCATTATGATTGACTATTTTCTCCAGGGCGGACCGATCATGTATCCCCTTCTCCTGTGCTCCCTCGTTTCGCTCACCGTCATCATCGAGCGGAGCATTTTCTGGATCCGGGAAGACCGGCGGCGGGACCGCCATCTCCTGGACGAGCTCATGACCCTGGTGGAGCGGTGCGAACTGGACAAGGCCCGGGCCGTGACGGGGAACTCGAAGGATTTCGTCATCCGGGTCATGGTCTGCGGCATCGTCCACCAGGCCTTTTCCCTCCGTGACGCCCTGCAGATGGGCGCCGACGAGGAAATCGCCCGGATGCGCCGCCATCTTCCCATCCTGGACACCATGATCACCCTCTCCCCTCTTCTGGGCATCCTGGGAACGGTGACGGGCATCATATACTCCTTCAACATGCTCGGCGCCGTGGGCATCGAGCAGCCCCGGATGATCACCGCGGGCATCGCCCAGGCCCTTCTCACCACCGCCTTCGGGCTTCTCATCGCCATCCTGAGCCTTCTGCCCTACAATTATTTTCTTTCCAAGGTCGAGAAGGCGGCCCTGGAGATGGAAAAATACGGCACCACCCTGGAAATCCTCTTCGAAAAACTCCGCAACGGGAAGACGCCGTGAAAGTCACCCTGAAATATCCCAGAAAGGCCCGGATCGAGATGATCCCCCTCATGGACGTCATCTTTCTGCTTCTCGTCGCCTTCATCATGATGACCATGTCCATGACGATCCACCGCGGCGTCCCGGTGGAACTCCCGGCCTCGGAACAGGCGGACCTGGAAAAGAAATCCCTCGTCACGGTGACGGTCATGGAAGACGGTACCCTCTACCTGGACCGGGAGGAGGTTTCCCTGGCCGACCTCGGGAACCGGCTGGCCCGCCTGGCGGAAACGGGCCGCCAGCCCCGGGTTTTTCTGGCGGGAGACAAGAGGGCCGTCTATGAACGGGTCCTCGCCGTCATCGACGAGATCCGGAAGGCCGGGGTGACCGGCATCTCCCTGGAAACCCGATGGGAAAAATGACGGGCCGACGGGACCTCATCGTGGCGGCGGCGGCGGCCGTCCTTCTGCACGGGATTTTTCTCTGGCCTTTTCCCGGGGATGTCACGCCGCCCCGCTTGGAGCTGAAGGCGGATCGGCCCGTCCGGCTTACCGTCCGGCTCCCCGCGCCCCCTTCTCCGCAACAGGCCGAAAGCCCCCGCACCGCCGCCGCCGCGCCCGTGGCCGCGCCTCCCGAGCCGCTCCCCGTTCCCGTAAAAAAGATAAAAAAGGTTGCCATAGAAAAGGCGGACCCTGTAAAAGAAGAGGTCAAGCCGGAAAAACCCCGGCATGGGCCGGAAGAGCCGCCCCGGGAAAAAGCGCCCATGACGCCGTCCCTGGAGAGTACCGCCCCGGCGCCGCGGGAAATGGAAGCCACGATGGTCCATCCCGGGGAAGAGACGGACGGGCGGAACGACGGGGAAGAATCCGGCCTCGTCCGGGAGAAGGCCCGATACGAACACAACCCGCCCCCGGCATACCCGCCCCTGGCCCGGCGCCGCGGCTACGAGGGCACGGCCTTACTCCTGGTGGAGGTTCTTCCGGGGGGGACAGCGGGCCGCATCCGGGTCGAAAGGTCCTCCGGCTTTCCCGTCCTCGACGACGCCGCCCGTGACGCCGTGGCGGCGTGGCGCTTCGAGCCGGCCCGGGAAAACGGAACCGCCCGGTCCGCCTGGGTGGAGGTTCCTGTCCGATTCAGACTCGAAAACCCTTAGAGCGATGAAAAAGGTCATCCCATTTTTCACGATACCCCTTCTCTTCCTCCTCTGCCAGCCGTTCCAGGCCCTGCCGGGACAGAACCCGTCGGCGGAAAGCTCTTATCGAACGGGAATGCGCTACATCCAGAAGAAGAAACTGGACCGGGCCGTCGATTCCCTGAAAAAAGCGGTCGCCGGGAAGCCCGAAGTAGCCCGTTACCACATCGGTCTCGGGGAGGCCTTCCGAATCAAGGGCTGCTTCGATGAGGCCGTCTCCTCTTACCAGAAGGCCCTCGCGCTGGAACCGGAAAACGGCGAGGCCCTGTGCCGCCTGGGCGATGTTCACGCAGCCCTGGGGCAGAACGACGAGGCCATACTCTGTTATGAAAAATTCATCGAGACGTCGAGAAACAAGCCCGAGGCCCTCTCTGTCCGAGGCAAGATCTTCAACCTGAAAGGGGAAAGGGAAAAAGCCATTGCCGCTTACCGGGAGTCCCTCTCGCTCCGTTCCGGGGATTTCGACACGCTCGTCGCACTGGCCTCGGACCTTGTCCGGGCGGAGCGTTTCCCGGAAGCAAGGGACCTCTTTCTCAGGGCCAAAAAGATCAGGCCCTATGACGAAAACGTCCTGGTGAACCTGGGCATGCTCTACACACTGGAGAAATCCTATGACAAGGCCCTGGACGTTCTTTCGACGGCCATCAAGATCGATCCGGTCAATCCCAGGACCCGCTTTTACCTGGGAAAAACCTATTTCGGCCGGGGGGACCTGGACCGGGCCATCAGCCACACGGAAAAAGCCCTTGAAATCGATCCGGCGGACCCGGAAAAGCACTTCACCCTCGGTCTTTACTACGACAAGAAGGGGTGGCACGACCTGGCAGCGGCGGAATATGAAGAAGCCCTTTACCTGGACCCCCAATATCTGTATAATCGCCTCCGCGCCGCCGGTACCGGGAATAAACAGGAAGCGGCGGATCGACGCCACGACGGCGAGAGGGGCGACCCATGAACATGGATGATTTGAAAAAAAGGCTCAAGGAGATTATCGTCGAGCGGAGCTTTCGTTACCGGACCGACCCGCCCTTCGTTCTCGCCTCGGGAAAGACCAGTTTCTACTATTTCAACTGCAAGCCCACCACCCTCGACCCGGAGGGGATGAACCTCATCGGGCACATCCTTTTCGGAATGCTGAAGGATTCCGACATCACAGCCGCAGGCGGGCTCACCCTGGGTGCCGATCCCCTGGCGAACGCCCTTTCCGTCATTTCCTTCCAGGCCGGCAAACCCATCAAGTCCTTTATCGTCCGGAAGGCATCGAAGGATCACGGAACAGGAGGGAAAATCGAGGGGAATGTGAAGGCGGGCGAAAAAGTGGCGGTCCTGGACGACGTCATCACCACCGGCGGGTCCACTATCGCTGCCATCGAGAGCGCCCTCGCGGCGGGCCTCGTGGTGGAGCGCGTCATCGCCCTCATCGACCGGGAGGAAGGGGGAAAGGCCAGCATCGAGGCCCTCGTGCCGCGGGTGGAGGCCATCCTCACCCGGTCCGAAATCATGACCTCCCACGGCCCCGACAAGTGAGGGACGGCGATTGAACAGAAAAAACGGCAGGCTTCCCCGAATCGTTTTGCTGGTTTTCGTCCTTCTTCTGGCCTTCCCCGCCGCCGACCTCCCGGCGGCCGGGGACATCCTCCCCATTACGGATTTCCCGTCAGCGGAAACGCAAAACGGGGCGCCTTTGGGCTGGAAACTTGAAAAATTTAACGGGAAGGCGGATCTCTGGCTCGCGCCGGGAAACCCCGGATACACCCTTCACATGAAGAGCGACCCCGAGTCGTCCTTCGGCATCCGCAGGGCCATCACGGTGAACCCCGAAGAATACCCGTTCCTCAACTGGAAATGGATGGTTCATCAACTCCCCGACGGCGGGGACATACGGAACAGGAGCACCGACGACCAGGCGATCCAGGTCTACCTGATCTTCAGGGAAACGGGATGGCCCGTCAGTCTCAACACCCCGATCCTCGGATACATCTGGGACAGCGAGCCCCCCCGGAACACGGTGGCCACGAGCCCCAGGCCTTTTGCCGGGAACATCCGGTACGTGGTTCTCCGGAACAAGGAAGACGGGCTCAAAGAGTGGCACACGGAAAAAAGGAACATCCTCGAGGATTTCAAGAGTATCTTTCCCGATATCGACGGGGGCGCCCCCCGGGAAATCGTCGCCGTCGCTTTTTTCATCAACTCCCACCACACGAAAAGCCAGGCGGAGAGCGCCGTAGCCGACGCCTTTTTCAGCCGGCACTGAAACCCCGGCGGAGGCGGTTGACCAGGATGTGGGCCTGCCGGACCGGCTCGGGAACCCGGAAGGACCGGCAGCAGGACAGGACGATCTCAACGGACCGGTCAAGGCCCATGTCGTGACCGGGAGACACGAAGAGGGGTTTCACCCCCCGCCTTGTCCGGACCACCGCCCCCACGGTCCTCCCTTCGTGAACGAGGGGCGCCACGGACCCTTTTTCCTGCCCCGGTTCCCCGTGCTCTCCCACGAGCCGGCTTTTGCCGCACCCGATGGACGGAAGCCCGAGGAGAAGCCCCAGGTGAGACGCCAGGCCGAGTCCCCGGGGATGGGCCGTTCCCTGACCGTCGAAGAGAACCACATCGGGAACGATGGACATTTTCTCAAAGGCGCCGAGGAGGGCCGGACCTTCCCGAAAGGTGAGAAGGCCGGGGATATAGGGGAAATGGACCGTCTCCGAGTGGGCCGCCCTCTCCAGAACTTCCAGGCATGGAAAGGAGAAAACGATCACGGCGGCATGAAAAAGGGGGCTTTTCCGCCCGTAGGAGATGTCGCAGCCGGCGACGGTCCCGATCTTCTCCGGGTGGGCGTCATCCCGCAAAACGAGGTCCCGGCGAAGTTCCTCCTGAATCCGGACGGCCCCCTTGTAATCCACGTCCCAGCGATGAACCCGGCTGACCCTCATGGCTGAAACTCAGGAAGCCGCCGGGGCGGAGAGAGAGGCAAGATAGTCCCCGAGGATCGAACGGGCCTTTTCGATATCCCGGCCGATCTGTTCCTTCAACTTCGCCGGCGACTCGAATTTTTTCTCGTCCCGGAGCCGCTCGATGAAGAAAAGCTCCACCTTTTTATCGTAAATGTCCCCCTTGAAGTCCAGGAGGTGGACCTCGATGGAGAGCTCGTTGTTCCCGAACGTGGGGTTGTAACCGATGTTGACGACCCCCTGGTGGTCCCGCCCCTCCACCCGGGCGAGGACCACGTACACCCCCGTTGCGGGGATGACCTTTTCCGTCTGGATGTTCGCCGTGGGGACGCCGATGTCCGTTCCCCGGCGGTAGCCCTTCACGACGTTTCCATAGATGTTGTAAGGCCGCCCCAGGAGCCTGGCGGCGAGCCTCATCTGCCCGTCGAGAATGGCCAGGCGGATTTTCGTGCTGCTCACGATAATCCCGTCGATCTCGACGGCTTCGATCTCTTCGACCTGGAACCCGAGCTGCCGGCCGCATTCCTTCAGGTAGGCGGCGTTTCCTTCCTTGTTTTTCCCGAAGGCGTAGTCGTACCCCACGTAGAGCTTCCCGAGCCGGAGCTTTTCCCAGAGAATCCGTTCCACGAACTCGGCGGCCCGGGTCCGGGCGAACTCAAGGGTGAAGGGAATGAGAAAGAGCCCGTCGATGCCGGCATCCTCGAGAAGACGAACCTTCTCGTCCAGGGGCGTGAGAAGAAAAAAGGGCCGGTTTTCGGGACGAAGAACCTTCTGCGGGTGGGGATCAAAGGTGATGACAACGGACTTTACCCCCTGTTCCCGGGCCTCTCCCGTGATCTTCCTGAAAAGATCCCGGTGGCCGAGGTGAATGCCGTCGAAGTTCCCAATGGTCACCACGGACCCCTGGAAATCGGAAGGGACATACTCAAGACTGAGAAGCCTCATGGGGCGCAATACCTCCTTGAAAGGTATTGTAACATAACACTTATGGGCCCTTTTTCAAGTGGATTTTTCCTTGACAACGGCAGGCCGATAAGTGTAGATTCATGCGGTATTCCGAGCTGCCGAAGTGGCGGAATTGGTAGACGCGCTAGGTTCAGGGTCTAGTGGGCGTACGCCTGTCCGGGTTCAAATCCCGGCTTCGGCACCATGCCGTCAAGGGTGGCGCAATTCCTTTGAATTGCGCCACTTTTTTATTTTCTCGGCCTATATAAAACAAAGACGCGAAACCGATTCTCCAAAAATTTTGACAAAAAAGAATATGAGAAGGTAAAGTATGCCGGAAAACAGGAGTTGGAGGGTTTCATGGATAAAAAAGTCATTATTTACGGGAAAGATGGCTGAGGCTACACATCCGACGCCCGGAGGGCGTACGGCGAAAAGGCGGATTACGTCGATGTCAAGAAGGACCCGGTAAAACTCGAAGAGATGCTCAAGCTTTCCGGCGGATCCCGGAGAGTCCCGGTCATCGTGAAGGGAGACACGGTCGAAATCGGTTACGGCGGGACCTGAGGGGTCTGAAAACGGACCGTGGGTCCGTTCGTACCGGATGGTTCGGTGTTCCAGGATGTCATCCCGTCCGACGGGAAGAGGGATCCGTGCTCTGCCAGGACCGGCCCCCCTTCAGGATTGGTGAACTCGTAAAAAGTAACTAAAACGACGACTTCGTAAAAGGTTCGAGATCAAGGCTTGCGAATCCCGGGGAATGAACAACCAAAGGGGACGGATTTCAAATCTGTCCCCTTTGGTTGTTCGTGACGAGGGATGACGCGTCATGACAAGATCGGCCTTTTTACGAAATTGTCAGGACTGGTTTATCGTCAAAGGAGATGCTCCATGAAAATTCGATTCCCCTTCTTCAGAATCGCCGGGTTAGCCGCCTGGCTTGTTCTTCTCGCTTCCTGCGCCTCCGTCGTCGCGACCCAGAACGTTCCCGTGTCGACAAACCCCTCGGGCGCCCAGGTTCTGGCGGACGGAAAGGCGGCCTGCGTGACCCCCTGCGCCGTGGACCTCACCCGGAACCAGGACCATCTTCTCACCTTCCAGAAAGAAGGTTTCCACCAGCAGGACGTGGCCGTCCGCCGGCAGCACCAGACGGAGATGTCCCTCCTGAAAGCCATCAACTCGGGCGTGAACAGCGCCTCTTTCTTCAACAATCCCGCCTGGGGGCTGAGCAGCGCCGTCCAGTCCCTCTCGGCCCAGCAGGCTACCGGCGAGGCGTATGTCCTCCTGCCCTCCACGGTGGCGGTCACCCTCGTTCCCGATGGCGGGTTCCCTCAAAAAGCCACCGAAAGGGAAGCCGAAGAAAGCCTGAAAAGTGAAAAATCTCCCCTCTATCTCATGGACGGGACGGATGAGCACATGCTCGAAACCGCCCTGGAAAGCTCGAAAACGGGGCACTCCACGGTGTGGACCAACGACGGGAGCGGGTACGCCTTCGCCGTGGAGCCGGAGGACGCGCAAAGCATGAACGGCTTCGTGATGAGGCCCTTCCGGATCGGCGCCCGGAAGGGCGGGGAAAGCGTTGCCGGCCGCTTTTCCGCCTACAGGGCCGGTCGTGCTGAAT
>Ga0209200_1004254_pt1 | contig 11787 bp, 10 predicted proteins | sample AD_UKC033_MetaG_FD_184406 | JGI IMG/M metagenome (GOLD analysis project Ga0209200, IMG submission 184406) | Active sludge microbial communities of municipal wastewater-treating anaerobic digesters from USA - AD_UKC033_MetaG (SPAdes) (version 2) | ecosystem: Engineered > Bioreactor > Anaerobic >...
CCAGCCGTAAGAATCGATGATTTCCTTAAAGACATCAAGAGTATCATGAAAGGAAAACCCTATGTGTCTGATCCTTCCACTGGCAAGAGCAGAATCCATGAACTCGAATATGTCGTGTTCCTTGAGATTCTTCCAGTATCTTCTGTTCAACGCGTGGATTAGATAGAAATCAATTACATCTGTTCTCAATCTCCTGAGTTGCTCATTCAAATAGTAGTCCATATCTTCTCTACACTTGATAAGCCAGCTGGGCAACTTTGTAGCAAGATTTACCTTATCTCTGTAGCCATCTTGAAGAACACTGCCTACAAAGGGTTCACTTTGTCCGTTGTGATATCCCCACGCAGTATCGACATAGTCAACACCGTTATCTATAGCAAATCTCAACATTCTTGTGGCTTCATCCACGTCTATTGATTGATCGTCACACGTGGGAAGTCTCATACAACCAAAACCCAAGGCAGATACCTTTTCTCCAGTCTTTCCCATTTCTCTCCGAATCATAACAGTACCTCCGAAAGCAAGATGAAGATAATGGTAAGTACATTCTATTCTACAATATCTGCATGGGGTTTTCGATTTAGTCGATTTTTAGCTAATCAAGAGGATCATAAATCCTCTTCTCTCCTTCAAGTGCCTTAATAGAAGAGATCTCCTGAGTCACTTCCAGTGTTCCCGCATATTTTCCTGATCTGTCCCGCAGAGCGAAATATCTTATGTGAACAATCTTTGGTCCAAGATTAAGCCAGAATTCTGCAACATCACGCACCCCATTCTTGAAATCTTCAAGGATCCTGGTCACAACGTGAGCGCTTTTCTGCGGATGACAGTTCTGAACCTTTCTACCGATTATTGCTCTAGTTCTAACGAAGATTCTCTCCTTCCCTTCACTGAAATACCGGACGGTGTCGTTTTCATCAACGAAAGTAATATCAAAAGGAAGGCTGTTCAACATCAAGAGTAACTGATCTACCTTCAGAAAACCACTTCCAAGATTTACTAACCCTTCAACACCGTTGTTTTTTGATACTTCTTCAGAGGAAACGAAGGGCATCGGCTCAAATGAAAAGTACCCTATTTCATCGAACTCCACTCTAATAGATTCCCACTCATTATTTGAAAGCAGCTTAAGCGCCGAAGGAAAGAGAATCTTGTGTTCCTTGTAGATGTGATTTGTGAAGAGTTCGCTAATTGTTATTGCGAGCTCGTTTACCTTATTTGGGTCTCCATTCTTTAGGTTCTCATATTCGATTTTCATCTTCTTTCGTAGGTTTCTAACTTCGTCATGTTCCTTCCACATGATCGCAGGAGGTTGAACCAGACCGTGCCTTTCAAGATAGGGAAAAAGCACATTCTCCTCTTTGGAAAAATATACCTCTAAACTATCGAGATATTGTATTGAAGATTGAAGCCTTCTTATGTCTTCGCCATCGTAATTTCCAGAAATAATCTTCCCGGTCAAATCTCTCAATTCCTTCGTCCTGTTAAGAATGTCGCGGTGTTCTTCAATCAATATGTGAAGAGGATGCCAGGAGCCAACATCAATACTGTCTTCGTCCAGAGCCTCCTTGAATACATCAAGATGGATGTTGCACATGAGCTGGATGCTCTCGGGAGGCATACCTTCCTCCACAAGTTTCTGCTCGACCTGTGCTATTTCTACAGGTGTCAGCTCTCTCACTACTCTCATGAAATCTTCTCTAATGTTCTCAAGCTTATCGGGCTCTTCATGAAGCCTTCTGATCAATCCTTTAAGAAACTCTTCTTTGTTGAAAAGCTCACTCATCATTTCACCTCCTCATTGTCTTCATAAAGAGCCTATCCCGAATCTTTATTTACAGCAGTAACAAATGTTACTAGGGAAAAGTTGTGATTCGCCGACCTTCACGGATAAGATATATATCCAATTCTTGAGAATATGCATCATGAAATATTTAATACTTACATATAACTATTGAATTTGTGCCTTGACTAGATCAATTTTTTTGGTTATAGTATGAATATATAGATCATATTTGAAAAGGTAGATATAATTATCCCTGAAAACAAAGAATATTTTTGCTATGATAGTAAATATAGAAACGTCAGCAAAGAGTTCTACTCTTGACTTTTTAAAGCGTCGCTCGGCTTGTGATTAAGAGTTCGCCTTGGGGCTCTCAGTAATTCCTGTCGCCACAAGATTAAACAGGAAGAGAGACTTCCAGAGTAAAGAACTGTACTAGAAGGATTCGATAAGAACCTTTGAAAGGCAAAAGCAAAAACTATGCATCGAGTTGCATAAAGTCACCCCGGAGGCTTCCAACGGAAGCGCTTTCCTGCAACTGGCCCCGTGAGGGGCCTTTTCAGTTTACTGAGGAATAATCACTGATACAGAACATGAAAATAAAGGTGCACACCGGAAGCTCTCAATTCTAAACGATCAAGACAGGCCAGAATAAATTCACTGCATCATTTAATCGGTAGAGAACCAGTGAGGTTTGACTTTTGTTCTTTTCACTAACTGTTTTTTGCATCCCTCTCCCCAATCAACTTAGATGCGTTTAACCATGCATGTCTTTCCTGCCCAACGGGAGTTGTGTTTCTGTAATCATGTTTAGAAATGTAGTTTTCCATCTCTGCTGTGAGGTCCTCATATTTATTTCTTTGGGTTCCAGCTAGCCACTGCCCGCATGAATTTCTCATATTCTTGATGATGTATCTTGAATGATTCACACAAAAAACGGATCTGGAGTTCTCATATGACCTCTGTACTTCATCTCTTTGAAGGAACTTCACGAAGGCAGAAAGATAGATTCTCTCACTATTACTGGCCACGGAACACAGAACGCAGCTCCCAGATTTCGGCTTTTTTCTAGACAAGAATCCGACATCTTTTTCATCGAGCCACGAAACTTGGGCAGCAAGAATCTCTTTGAACATTATCGAGACTGCAAGGGATCCTACTTCGGATCTCTCTTTTGCTACTTCCACAATTCTCTTTAAGTGAACTGTGCAAAGCCCATTTCTTCTCAATTCCATTCGAGCACCTTCGTTGTGAAGAAGGTTGGAAAAGGCTCCGACTATCCACCCATCAACTGATTTCTCCATAGATCTGCAGACAGGACATAGTTCCCCTTCTTCAAGAAGGGAAATTATCTCGCTTTCAAGAACATTATCTGCTTTCAACAGCACACCGGCAAACGGAACTCATCTTCCAAGCCTCAGTAACCACGCATCGGAAGGACCTTGTATCGGGCGTTTTATATCGCGATCTGATGAGGAAGTTGTGCCAATTACTATCAATTCTCTTTTTTCGGTTTCATTTATTCTTCTTGCAAAATCATTTTCGGACCCGCCAAAAGTAGCTTCCCATTCTAAGTAACCGTCATACCCGAGCTTTATAACCCAAACGTCGCTCATACCTCTATTTTCGTGAAGGATATCGCCATCTGAAGAGTCAGTGTAACCACATATTGCAAATCCGCCGTCTGCAGTTTGAACGACGTCAAACCCTTCATCGTCCTCACTTCCGCCATATGTCTTGCTCCACTCTAGATCACCGTCAGAAGAGAACTTCAGTACCCAGAGATCTTTCCCACCTTTGTTCTCATTGATGTCGCCTCCGGCAGATTCAGTGAAACCAACTGCTATATATCCATCGCTGACCTCTTTTATCACATTGGCACGTTCATCGTTCTGCCCGCCGAAGAGATCTTGCCATTCAATTTCCAGCTGAGAATCGAGTTTTAGAACCCACAAGTCCTCGCCCGTCGATCTGCTGAGTGAATTTAGATCTCCATCGGAAGAACTCGAGTATCCGCAGACGATGTATCCACCTTCCTTTGTCTGCATAGCGTAGAGAAGACCGTCTTCCGCGCTGCCACCAAAGACCTTAATGAGGTCTGTGATGAGAGTACCGCTGGAGCTCATCAACGCTACCCAACCATCCTTTGACCCGTCGTAGCCGCTGTTTGCGAAATTAGAGTCTGAAGAACCTGTAATCCCTGTGATTATAAGCTTCTCGCCTATAGTGGTATTCACCGAACGAATCTCATCGTCTCCGCTTCCACCTATATAAGTCTGCCATCTGAGTGAGCCATCGTTGTGCATCATAATAACGTATCCGTCAGTACCCCCATGATATGGATAACCGCTTCCGGAATATGCTATATCACTTGAGTCCGACCAGCCGGCCGATACGTAACCGCCAGCAATTCTGACTGTATCCATAAGTGACTCCTCATCGCTTCCTCCATAACACAACTGTGGTTCCACAACATAATTATTTGATTCGTATTGAAGAAAAGGAATCCAAAAGTCACTCTTGCCTTTGTTTTCGAGAATAAGAGAGCTGTCGGTGGAACTTGAAGTGATTCCTATTAAAATCTCATTTGAGTTTTCGACAACCAGGCCGGTCCCATTTTCATAGCCTGAACCTCCATACGTAATCTCGTGAACAAGTCTTGGGCTGTATATCGCTTTAATTGTTGTGTTTTCTTCTATTTCAACTGCGATCTCCGCCGTTTGTCTCAGTTCATTGTTTATCAACCAACCTTCAAAGTCATATCCGGGAACGAGCGGTGCCTTTACAACTATGTTCTGTCCCTTTCTGGCAGAAAAGCTGTACGGCAGCTCCCTCTCTCTGTTCCCTACTTCGATCTTTTCAATCAACGGTGTACAGCTCACTACAACTGAATACCGTCGAAAAACACATCCCGAAAGTGCAATGACCAAAACCAAACATAAGATTAGTAATAAAGACGACAGCCTTCTGTGCATTAGATCACCCCCGTTTTTTCATCCTCATAATAAACATTGTATAACGGATACAAAGAATATTACAAACTACCAAACTCAGATGGTGGGTATTGCAATTTTCTCGCGTTGTGATAACATAATTGACGACTACAGAATGGTGGTGATCTGGTGGAGGATGGGTATTGCATCAATTATCATGAGTGTCCAGTTGTAAGGGCTTACGAAAATGGAAAGATCAACAGGGAATGGATCGAGATGTACTGTGAAAAGGATTGGACAGAATGTGCTAGATTTCGCCTAGATGATTTACTATCGGTCTCGACGGATTTTGTCCTTCCAGACGGCAGTATTGAAGAGAGACTAAGCAAGTAAAAATGAATGATAGCTTACATAAGGTGTCCTTGAGATAAAACTAAGAACTAATGACAACTGTCACTGTCTCTCTTCGCTGAGCGACACTCGACAAGAAGCGCCAGCAAGACTTGTTCTCAATAAGATGGAGATAGTTTTCATAAAAAAATAATAATAATAAAAGTTCATCACAGCCACCATATATCATTTCCATTTTCAAAAGGAATTGTATTTTGAATAAGATGGCAATCAGCTTCTACGTATGAGTCAAAAAGCAGAATTGTTTTATTGAAAAATTGTGATGTTTCTTCTTTTAAGTCTGATTCCTTACTAAGTCATTGATTTCTGTTGAACTAACTTCAGGTTACAAGAGTCAAACCATATAATGTGTGTATTTTCGGATGAATGTGTGGATTTTCAGACCACTTAAGCGGTCTAAGGGAGATGTTTACTGAAAAGCGAATCTACATTGAAAAGGGGGTATTTTTGATGAAGAAGCTTTTGGTAACAGTCCTAGTTGTTCTCTCCACCGCATTGATCTCTAGCACTGTTTCGGTTATTGGTCCCTGGTCTGGCGTTGAGATGGACGCTTTCCTTCCAGTCCTCGAAGAATTCAAGGCAAAGACAGGCATTGATTACACCTACCAGACATACAGGGCAGAAGACCTGGCAAATGTTCTGCCGGCACAGTTTTCTGCAAAGAAGGCACCAGCAGACGTGATCTTCATGTGGTCGAACTTCATTACAAGCAACACACAACACGTGGTTGATTTATCTGATGTGATTGATACCGATGCGTATATTCCGGGTGCACTCGACAATGTCAAGACTTCAGACGGGAGAGTCTTCGGGATTTCTTACACCGCAAAAGTCAAACCGGGGTTCTGGTACAGGAAATCCTTCTTTGAAAGCCATGGTTTGAAGGCACCTACTACATGGGATGAATTTGTTGCTCTCCTTGAAAAAATCGAGACTATACCAGGAGTGAAGGACGCTATTGCAAGCGGCAATGGAGTAGGGTGGCCTCTTTCAGATGTCACCGAACACTTCCTAATTACCTTTGGTGGCCCCGAACTCCAGAAGGACCTAATCGAAGGAAACACGACCTGGAGGAGTTACGCGGTCAGGAACGCCATGGAAAAGCTAGTCTATCTTCTCGAAAAGGGATACTTCAGTGAACCCACAGAGTGGACAACTATACTCGAGCAGTGGTGGAACGGAGATTACGGTCTTTACTTCATGGGACAGTGGATAACGGGAATGGTAGACGACCCGAATGATCTGGCTGTCTTCAGTCTTCCGGGAAATCGCGGGATGGTTTTCAGTATTGACTATGCATTTGTGCCCGAATACGCAACCAACAAGGCAGAAGCTCTGGAACTTGTGAAATTCCTTTCGAGTGTGGAAGGTCAGAGCATTCAGGTTGCGCAGGGTGGCCATATTGCAACCGTCGGAGTCGACATGTCTAATTATCCTGCAGTCGACAAGGAGATTGCGAAGTTGACAGAGGGTGTTGAGACATTAAATGATCTCGATGATTCCATCGGCGGTCTCTGGCAGACAGCATTCTGGGACCAGCTTAAACTAATCTGGGTAAGACCGGAAAGGCTTGACGATGCGCTGATGGACCTTGATGAAAAAATGCCGAAGTAATCGATTTCTCTAAGTGGGGCCCATCTGGGTCCCACTTCTTTCTTCGGGGGTGATCTAGTTGGCTTTGAGAAAGGCAAAATTCAGGCACTTCAGCTACTTCATTTTGCCGGCGTTGTTGCTTCTAGTGATTTTCGTTTTATATCCTACGTTCAACACGATTTTCCTGAGCTTTGTTGACAGCGAAGGGAACCTTTCACTCTCAAACTACAGAGAAGTGTTTTCCAGCAGGGATATCCTAGATCCCCGGGGACTAGAGAGAGGTTTTCCTTTTGGTTCACTTATTCATAACTTAATGTGGATCGCGATCCATCTGCCATTAACTACCCTTGTGGGTTTATTTCTGGCTATCCTTCTGCGAGACGTAAAGGGAGGGGGAATAGTAAAGTCGATAATATTCCTTGGCATGGTTATGCCAATGATAGTGGGCGGAATAATGATTCGATTCATGTTCGAGGAAAATGTTGGCGTTGTGAATCTAGTTCTGCAGACACTTGGACTGGAAGGTAAGACTTGGACAGCATATCCAGAGACGGCTCTCTTTGCACTGATCTTCGGCTCTGTCTGGTTGTGGACAGGCTTCTCAATGATTCTCTATTCTGCCGGGCTTGAGACTATTCCCAACACATACTATGAAGCAGCCCAGATAGACGGCGCATCAAAGTTCAAAATGCTACTTAAGATAACGATTCCATTGTTGAAACCAATCACCGTTGTCGTACTTACAATGACTCTGCTGTGGGAACTGAAGGTCTTCGATATTGTTTATATTGCAACTATGGGAGGGCCAGGTGGTTCATCAAACGTTCTTGCGCTTCAAATGTATCTTTATGGCTTTCGAGAGTGGGACTTTGGAAAATCTGCAGTAGTTGCGGTTTTAATTACCGCCTCAACTCTACTGGCTGCGATTCCCATGATGAAATCGGCGGGAGATGAGGCAGAATGAGAAAGTCAAGGAGAGAGATTGTTCTAAAAACAGTCATTGCCTGGATTATCGCCCTCATATGGATCCTTCCGTTGATGGGCGTAGTTATGACAGCAATTAGGCCCTTTAGTGAAGTACTGGACGGATGGTGGAGTCTCAAGCCGTTCACTGCAACTCTATCAAACTTCACCGGGGCACTTAATCATCGTACAGCACCACTTTATAGGGGGATGATAAACTCTCTGTTAATTGCTCTTCCCTCTACGATAATCCCTTTAATGCTAGCAACATTGGCAGGCTATGGAATTTCCAGATATGGATTCCCGTTCAGGAAGACGTTTATTCTAACCGTTGTGCTCACTCTTGCGCTCCCTCAGCAGATGATTGCTATTCCTATCTTTAAAATAATGAGCACTCTAGGGTTGGTAGACACTTACTTCGGTCTTATTCTTCTCCACACTGCGTGGGGAATACCATGGATAACTTTCTTCATGCGTAATTACTTCAAGACTCTTCCGACCGATATGGAGGAGGCAGCCAGAATCGATGGAGCTGGAGACTTGGGTATCTTCTTCAGGATTGTACTTCCCAATGCTTTCCCGGCAATTGCTTCGGCCTCTGCTTTGCAGTTTACATGGGTATGGAGCGACTTTTTCCTTGCTCTTATTCTCATCTATTCTCCGGACAAACTCCTGGCAACTCAAAGGATTCCATTAATGCGAGGGGTTTACCATGTCGACTGGGGACTACTCTCCGCTGCATCTTTGATGGTGATGATCGTTCCAATTCTTATCTACGTATTGCTTCAAAGATATTACGTCAAAGGAATGGTCGGATGGACAATAAAATAGCGGCCTTCTTCCGTCGTAAAGCTGGTTTTGAAGGAATCGAATTTCCTTAATGACTGTCGATCGTATTTCTATATTCACTCGCAAAGCAGCACTATCAGATCGTTTACATTTGTACCAGTCGGCCCCGTAATGAATAAGTCGCCTGACTTTTCCAGAGCGTGGTAGGAATCGTTGTCGAGCAGAAATAACTGTGGATCTATGCCAGCATCCAACATTTTTCGAACTGTTCTTCCATCGACAATGGCGCCAGCTGCATCGGTAGGCCCATCGGTACCATCGGTGCCGACACAGGCCAGCGTAACACCACCCATTTCCCCAATCCCTAAAGAGAATGCAAGAGCAAGCTCCTGACATCTTCCTCCCAGACCTCTGCCTCTAACATGCACAACTGTTTCACCGCCAATGATCAGAGCGGCCGGCTTTTCCACTGGTCTGTTGTGTGCTTCTTCTCTAGCGATAGATGCCAAAAAAACACCGGCATCTCTTGCTTCGCAATCTAACGAAGTTGTGAGGATAGTGGCGTTATATCCAATCTCTCTGGCAAATGTTGCTGCAGATTCACAGACTCTCGCAACACTTCCGATAATCTCAGTTTGAACGTTAAACAGGCGGTCAGGAGTCTCTACCATCAGAGCCTCAATGATTCTGGAATCAACATCAATAGCGTACTTCTCAAGGACTGCAAGCGCCTGGTCACTTGTACTGCTATCGGGGTAAGCCGGTCCTGAAGCGATCGAATCAAGACGGTCTCCTAAAACATCGGAAAGAACAAGCGTATAGACCTGAGAGGGAGAGACCAGCTTTGCAAAACGCCCTCCTTTTACTGAAGAAAGGTGTTTTCTCACCGTGTTGATTTCGACGATGCTTGCACCTGAACGGAATAGACGATTGTTGACATCAACAAGATCCTCAAGCATCACCCCCTCCAATGGTTTTTCGAAGAGAGCCGATCCGCCTCCCGAAATAAGAAAGAGAATCTTTTCCGGCTTCAATTCCTCAATTTTCTTGAGAGCATAATCTGTAGCTTCAACGGTCTTTCTGTCAAGTATCGGATGCCCGGCTTCGAAAATCTCTACGCGTTCGATATCTCCCTGACTGTAGCCATATTTCGTTATTACGATTCCCGCGCTTACTTCTTCACCAAGCTTGTCCATCGCAGCTTTGGTCATTCTCCAGGCTGCCTTGCCGACCGCCAAAAGGAATATAGGACCTTTCAGCCTAAGCTTTTCAAGAGCATTCTTAACGGAGCTTTCAGGCTGAACCGTTTCAATTGATCTCTCAACAATATACTTTGCTTCCTTTTTAAGTTCTCTCAAAATCGAACCTCCTTGACCAACCATTACGAGTAGAATTCTCTTCTCTGAGGGTAACCTACAAGAAGTTTCTGAATAACAATGCAAACTGTACAATTCTAGATGAATTAATTGTCAAGTTAAAGAAGGCCAGAAATCCGAGAAGAAGAAGTCCTTAGTAGAAATTTGTCTGTCACTGTTACCCCACATTGCTTACCGGTTCAAAAAAACTGCTTCTTTTTTGCGCCTTATCAAAAGAAGAAGACGGTGCAGAAACACCGTCTTCTCCCATAAACAGATTGCTCAGAGTAATATTGTCAGACCAAGATACGGCCCGGGGAGGAAGTTATAAAGAAGGCTTAGCCCAGCGGTCAAAATAATATTGTCCACTGGTCTCAGCACGAATTCCCATCCTCTACCAAAAACCGGAATAAAGAACAGGAATTTGCCATCAAATGTATAGGCATTTAGTTCACCTGGTGTCAGTGCCTTTTCGTAGTAAGTGCTAGCCTGGAAGATATAGAAGTCCATTCCTTCATAACCCGTTATGTTTCCAGCTAGATCATACACTACATCTCCGTAGAGACCCTGGCCGAGAATGAAGTTCTTCGGTGCTGCAACGAAAACCGATGCAACAAGAAGGACTGCCACAAGAATCAGGACTTTTTTCATTCGATTACCCCCTTTTGAGTGATATTGAGCTTGTTCTTACTTAACGATTTTACACTTAATACCCGCATCAAGTCAACGTATTTGCAATCTCAGAATGCAATTTCTGGCCTACAGTGTGCGTGATAACCATCAAGGTTCTAACCAGTTTTCACCATCAGAAGAGTATCCTAAGAGATCCAGGGTATCATCTCGAACTCTGTACTCCCAGACAGTGTGGAGGCTTCTGACAGCTCCAGATAAGTAATATTTCACAATAGCCTCATACGAGTATAATCCCCACTCGATTTCACTGTAGTCGATGGAGACTATCTCCGGAAGTTCAATCTCCTCGCCTTCCGGAAGAAGGTTCTCATTTATGAAGAGAAGAGACGTCTCCTCAATAGTTGGAAACACACTCTCCGGATCGAACTCCTCTACCCTGCCTCTTGAAGAGAGAAGCATCAGAACCACTGCAAGTACTAAGACTGCAACAAATGTGTATTTGGTAAGGACAGATTTGACTTCACTGTCCACTTTCTTCTCCGCCTGATCTCTTTCTCTCCCACTGTTCTCCAGTTCACTCAAAACAATGACCCCTTTCGGGGTCAATTATACATAGCCTCTAATCAAAAAACTACAGCGACGCTCAGTATCACGGAACTCAAAACAGATGATAGAATAGCTGCCGGCCCCTCAAAGAAGAAACCTAGAACAGTGAAAGGAGATGCCGAAGCTCCTGCTCCAACTAGCAGTGTCTGATTGTTCTGAAGAACGAGAGCATAATCAAATCCGACCCCAATATAGGGGAAAATCACAACATTAGTACCAAACTCGTAATAGAAATTGACCTTCTGAAGCTCGAGAGGGCTGAAATATGTCTTCCAGGTCCATCCCAGACCGAGATTTGGACCCGTCCAGCCGGTGATGTTTCCAAAAACGTCCAGTTTGGCTTCTCCATAAACAGGGGAATATAATCCCGCCACAAGTGGCTTCCCATGTGTCTTATCTGGCCAAACTAAAAGGGGCTCTGAAAATACGGCAACTGCAATACCAAAAACGACAAGAATCAACAGCAATTTCTTCATGTCTATCCCTCCTCTAAGTGTATGAACTCAACCGGAGTCCTCTCCGATTATACAACAGGAGCAGGTAGAACCGATTGCTATTCATATCAGATCTACTGATTGTTGGAAACATAATCCTTTATATCCGAAATCTCGATCTGGTACTTTGTCTTCAGATCCTTCAACAACGAGCTCTTGGGTTCATCGATCGGCAGGCCAAAATATTCAAGGAATGCTTCAAAATCCGGGACCATCCTTTCGATCTC
>Ga0209200_1004257_pt1 | contig 11779 bp, 11 predicted proteins | sample AD_UKC033_MetaG_FD_184406 | JGI IMG/M metagenome (GOLD analysis project Ga0209200, IMG submission 184406) | Active sludge microbial communities of municipal wastewater-treating anaerobic digesters from USA - AD_UKC033_MetaG (SPAdes) (version 2) | ecosystem: Engineered > Bioreactor > Anaerobic >...
CCGCGCGTCCTCTTCGATACGTTCGGTCATTTCCGGGTTTAGATCCCACTTGTTGACGCACAGGGAAACGGGAATACGGAAATGAGACGCCAGTTCCAGAACCCGGAACAGGTCGTGACGACCCGAAAGGGTGGGCTCCGTGACCACGAGGATGTGGTTGCTTCCCGTAATGGAAGCAATCACGGGGCAGCCGATGCCGGGAGAACCGTCGATAAGAATGAGGGGAAGCCCTTTTCCCTCGGCCATGGCCCGGGCTTTTTCACGAAGAAGAGACACGAGCTTGCCCGAATTTCCCTCGGCGATGCCCAGCTTCGCGTGGACCAGGGGACCGTAACGGGTCTGCGACAGGAACCACCGGCCGTTGACGACAGGTTCGAAAGCAATGGCGTCGGCGGGACAAACCCGGAAACAGACACCGCATCCTTCGCAGAAGATGGGGTTGACCACCGGGATCCCCGATTCGGAGGCCTCCTCGGCAACGATCAGGGCATCGAAACGGCAGGCTTCCAGGCACGCACCGCAGGCGACGCAGTCTGCCTCGAGGACCCGGGCCTTTTTCCCTCCGGAAAAGTCACCCTCCTCTATCACGGAGGGGTTCAGAACGAGATGGAGATCCGCCGCGTCGACGTCGCAGTCGACGAGAACCTTTTCTTTCGCAAGAGCGGCGAAGGACGCCACGAGGCTCGTCTTGCCCGTGCCCCCCTTGCCGCTGATGATAACGAGTTCTTTCATGGTGCCTGTTGTCTTTCCGGAATCGATCCGTCCGTTTTGTTTTTTCCCGCCAGCTCCTTGATGGAAGTCCACAGATCCCGGAACAGTTTTTCGTACGCTTCATCCATTTCCGAGATGAGCCGGCCCCGGGAGTAGGCCTCGGCGATCCTGCGGTCATCGGGGACTTCCACGAGGATGGGGATGTTTTCTTCACGGCAGTAAGCGTTGACCCGGTCGTCCCCGATGGTGCTGCGGTTCACGGCTACGGCGCAGGGAATCCCCATCTGCCGGACCATGTCCACGGCGAGCCCGAGGTCATAAAGGCCGAAAGGCGTCGGTTCCGTTACGAGGAGAACAAAATCGGAATCCTTCACCGCCTCGATGACGGGGCAGGATGTTCCCGGCGGGGCGTCAAGGATGCAGATGTCACCGTTGTTTCTCTCCTTCTTGACGCGACTGATCACGGCGGGTGTCATGATTTCGCCGATGTTGAGAAAACCGTGGACAAAACGGATTCCCGAAGCGGTCCCCCGCTCGATCCGGCCGACGGGCTTTTCCTTTTCAACAAGGGCGTCCTCGGGACAGAAGCGCCAGCAGGCCCCGCAGCTGTGACAGAGTTCCGGGAAAATCAGAACCTGGTCCTTGATGACGATGATGGCGCTGAACTCGCAGACGTCGGCGCAGATCCCGCAGGCGGTGCACTTTTCAGGCACGACCTCGGGGATGGACACGGTCACCTCTTCCGTTGAAACGATGGAAGGGTTGAGAAACAGATGACAGTTGGGCTCTTCCACGTCGCCGTCGAGCAGGGTGACCGGCTCGTCTTTCGCAATGACCGCGGCGAGGTTCGTGGCAAAGGTCGTCTTGCCTGTTCCCCCCTTGCCGCTGGCTATGGTTATCCTGTATCCTTTCATTGGAAACCTTGCTGTTGAATGGTTTATATTTCTGGAAGCTCAGTTTTTCCCTTTACGGAAAACACCGCCCTGGCCTCGTCCGCCACCTCGTCCGCCGCCCTGGCCTTGTCCGCCACCTCGGCCCATTCCTCTGCCCCGTCCCGCGCCTGACCCTTTTCCAAGGCCGCCGGCGGCCGGGGCCATGCCGAAATGATCCCCCACGTTGGGCTTTTCCGCCTTTTCAAAGAGGCCAGCCTTGACCGAGGGAAGAGCGTCTTTAATCGAGCCGCTCACTCCGGTGATCACCTGGACGCCCGCCGACTGGAGAACCTGGAAGGCATTCGGCCCGCAGTTTCCTGTCACGACGGCCTCCACGCCCTGGTCCACGACGAGTCGGGCCGCCTGAATCCCGGCGGCGCCGCCGGCCTGGGTATGGGGGTTCGGAATCGCCTCGAAGTCCAGGGTATCCTTGTCAACGATAATAAAATAAGCGGCCCTGCCGAACCGGGGGTCCACCTCCGCCTGCAGGTCCTTTCCCATTGATGAAAAAGCCAGTTTCATATTTCTGTATCCTTTCTGCTTTCTGCCGCGCCGCCCTTTTGACGGAGCGGGGCGTGCTTCATCGAACGTCCATCTTCATTTCAATTCTTCACACGTGTCTTTTGTGCCGTATACCCCGCCGACGGATCTTTCGTTGATCCCGAAAGGGCTTTTTGGGTTGCAATTATGCAACTTATTGCCCGAAAGCGTCACTCCTTCTCATATCCAGTGTCCCTCCACGGTAGCCTCCGTAGCCTTGGTCGTTTCACCCCTTTCCCACAACAGAAGGGCTTCTTCGACGGTTTGTGTCCCCGGGGGGAGAAGGTGTATTTTGATACCCGCCGCTTTCAGGGTCTTGAAGGCGTTGGGCCCAACGTTTCCCGTGATCACCTCTGAAACACCCGCATTGGCGAGATTTCGAGCCGCCTGGATTCCCGCTCCCTGGGCCGCCTGGATGTTCTGATCGTTTTTGTAAGCGGAAAGCACTGTCGTTTCCGTCTCCATGACGACAAAATACTTGCATCTGCCGAAACTGTAATCGACCTTGCTTTTCCTGTCCTCTCCGTAGGATGTCACGGCTACTTTCATCTGCTCTTTTCCTTTCCTTTCCGGGAGACGCCGTGGGCGGGGGAACGCCGTTTGGGTCTTGCATTTAAAGCATGCCGCCGGCAACCGGGGAGAAAATAACGGGCCTCATAAAGACGGTCCTGCAGGTAGGCGTCCACGATGTCTTCCGTCTTCCCGCGGAGATAGGGGATCACTTCTATGCCGGCCGCCCGGACCCAGTGTTCCAGCGCTTTCGAGATGGCGCCACAGAGAAGAACCGTGACGTCCTTGCTCTTCAGTATTTCAATCCGCCCGATAAAACCGACACTTTTAAAATCCATGTATTCGCACCGATAGGGTTCCCGGGCGTGCGGTTCGACGATCACCCAGGTGTCGCAGAAGTCGCACACTGTCGATAGGAACTCGCCCCAGACAGGTATGGCGAATTTCATGGTAACCTCCCATTTTTGTATCATACAATTATCGTGCCGTGGGTTATTGACTTGGAATATGAATTAAAAACAAGGAGATACAGAAAAGGTGAGGGAAGAGAACCTCTGTGCGCCGGTTAAGTGTCGCGATTATGCGACCATGATGCGTGCTTTTTCTTTTATCTTTCTTTGAGGGACAGGATGAGGGTGAAACGGGCCACCGGTTCCGTTCCAAGCTTGTCCGGGACCGTCGCCACCACGTGAACGGGGGCTTCCACCCGCTCCGGGACCGCGATGGCCCTTTCCACGAGACCGGTGATGGCCTCGCCGTCCTCGCAGGTGAAAAAAACGTCCCCTTCCGCCCGCTTGAGAAACTCGGCTGTAAAGCTTTTGAAGACCAGCGAGATCTTTCGGCCGCTTTCCATGATGAAGCGCATGGCCAGCAGTCCGCCGGCGCAGTCCGCACCGGCGGCCAGGACGCCGAAGTACATGGCCCCCAGGTGGTTTTTCGTCCGACGCCTCAAGGGAATCTTCACGACGATCCGGCGGCGGTCCATCTCAACAACGGATGGGCGGATGAAGAAGAGAAGGGGGATTTTCAACAAGCCGAAAAAACGAAGCGTAATGGTGGCCCGAAAGGTGTCGGGAATCATTTTGAGGAAAGATGCCATGAGACCCTGCGCCCGTGAATTTGTTGCCCCTTACATATCACTTTTTTCCCCCTGTAAAAAGTGGTGAACCCGTAAAAACTCGAAAAAAGTTCAGTTACCGGCGGCTTTGTAAAAGGATCCAGAGGCAAGGCGCCCAAGTCCCGAGGAATGAGACGTACGTATCGGTACGTCGCAATGACGATGGATGAAGAGCAACGCAGCATATGGATCTTTTTACGAAGCCGTCAAAAGTGAAACCCGCATTTTGCCGTCCATCACAGGTCACCCCGCCTTGGGTAACATCTTTCGCTCGAGGCCATTCGCCGACAGATAATCCATTGAAAAGGGCACGTTTATCCCTTATAATTTCCACGGAAGCGGTTTCAGGAAGCCGCCGTCGGGGACGGTCCTCGAAGAATTTTTTTCTTTCAACGCCGGTAGTGTGTTCTCTAACGGCCTGGTAAGTTTATAATGTCGCGGCAGGGGAGCCGGGGGGGACCATCGGCGGTTTTTTTGAACGGGGGACCGTGACGCTGGTGTGGAAGAAAAGACGAACCTGAGGAGGTGTATCGGTGGAGAAGAAACTTTCCAGCCTGCTGGATCTCGCCATTGCCCGGGAAGAGGAGGCCTGTGCCTTCTACCAGGATCTCCGGGAGCGTATGACCGACGAAACGGCCCGGGACACCCTGGACTTTCTGGCCCGGGAAGAGCAGAAACACAGGGAATTCCTCGTCCGTTACAAGAACGGGGAACTGCCGTCGGGCACCATGACGTTCGCCGACGCGGTGGACTACCGGGTGGCGGAACACGAGGCGGAGCCATCCCCCGAAGACCCGGGAGATCTCAAGAGCCTTTTCCTCATAGCGGCCCACCGGGAACTTCGGGCCCACGATTTTTACACGGCCCTGGCCAATGCCCATCCCGAGGGTCCGGTCCGGGACATGCTTCTCATGATGGCAAGCCAGGAGATGAAGCACAAGGAAAAGGTGGAGTACCTCTATGCCAATGCCGCCTTCCCGCAGACGGCGGGAGGATAGACGGCGTTTCCGTCTTCTCCCGGCCTTCCTGCGACGGTTTTTCCTTCTGCCCGCCATTCTGATCCTCGTGGCCCTCGGGGCGGGGACGGCACCTGGACAGCCGGTCATTTCGAAAATCTCGATGCCGTTGTCCATCTCTGCAACGGAACCTGTTACCTTCTTGTTAAGCAGCGAATGGATCCCGACGATGCCTGGTGGCACGGCTTCTACGAGCTGAAACACCGGTTCGGGGTCATCATGACGGAAGCGGCGGAAATGGAGAAAACGGGCGTCCCTTCGAAAGGACGGCCCCTCCCAGGGCAATTCGGGAAGTGAGAGGGAAACCCTCACCCTTGTTTCTTTTTTACCGGGGGTGCTTCCGGTTTGCGGCGCTTCCTCAGGCTGTGGCGGAGGGCCAGGAGGGGGTGGCGGCGCCACATCCGGGGTCCGGCGTAACGCATCACCTCCCGGATGCGTTCCCGGAAGTCGGGCCGGTAACAGTGGACGGGGCAGCGGCTGCAGGCCAGCTTGTCTTTACCGTAGGGGCACCGGTCAAGACGGTCGCGGGCGTACCGGAGAAGGTCGCCGCAGGCCGGGCAGAGATCGTTTCCCCCCTGGTGGCGCTCCCGGCAGTAGAGGCGAATCATGGCCTCGATGGTGCCGGCCTCTTGTCGCAGGTTCTTTTCCATGATATTTTGAGCCGCTTTGTGGTGATCCGAATCACCCTCAAGGATGTCTGCCCATGAAGATAATCATCCGCGGCGATCTTTGCAATGGCTGCGAGAAGTGCGTCAAGACATGCTTCGAGGTTTTTCACCTCTGGGGCATGTATCTGCGGTCTTCCTTCGAGGTTCCCGACGATACCCCCCACAGGAAAAAGATCGGGGAAGCCGTCCTCCAGTGTCCCCGGAACGCGATCCGGGTCGTGGAAAAAACGGAGCGGGAAGGGGTGCCCCTTCCCGGGTCATCGCAGACCCCGGTCTCACCGGGCAGGAATAAGCGGCACGATGGAGGAACCATGGCGGATCCGCACGAGGAGCGGTTGAAAACATTCATCAGGGAAAAGGGAATTTCAGCGGAGCACTTGTCCTTCGACCGGCCCTGCCACACCGTGGCCGAGGCGGCCGCCGCCGCTTCGGCCTCCCCGGAGGACCTGGTAAAAAATATCTGCATGATCACGGAAGACGGGAGGATCGTCGTCGCCGTTGTCAAAGGGGAAGACCGGGTCAGCGCCTCCCGGGTCGCCGGGGCCCTGAACGTGAAATCGGTCCGTATGGCCACACCGGAGGAAATCCTGGAACGGACGGGTTTTCCCTGCGGAGGAACACCGTCCTTCGGCTTTACGGCGTCATTCCTGGTGGATCCCAGGGTCCTGGAAAAGGAGCGGGTCTACACGGGCGGGGGATCGGAAAGCGCCCTCGTGCGCGTGGAAAGCGATGAACTGGTCCGGGCGAGCGGGGGCCGGGTGGTCCGTGTCCGGCGTTAGCAGGGACTCAACAAACAGTATAGGAGAATCTCATGAAGCGTCGTGTTGTCCTGTTCATCCTGGTTCTGTCGTTACTGGGGCTCACCGCCTGCGGGGGTATCCGGAAAAGCCCCGTTTCACCGCAGGCGTCCGCCCATGCCTGTGCGGCCCTTCACCCCTTTTTTAAAGGTGATACGTACGCCTTCGAGGCCGTTCGGGCCCTGGGCGGGGCTTACTACGGAGGCGCCGACATCGGGGAATGCCTGGTCGCCATTCACGGAGTCCGGGAAGGGGACGATGAGAGCTGGTACCGGGCGTGGCGGGAAACGGCGGAGCGGCTGGAAAGAGAGGCGGACGCCTTCGTGAAGGGACGGGACCCGGTGAGCGCCCGGGAGTGTTACTTCCGCGCCTCCGGGTATTACCGTTCCGCCGAGTTCTTTCTCCACGCCAATCCCCGGGATCCCCGGATCCTCGAAACCTGGGGGAAAAGCAGGGAATCCTTCCTCAAGGGGGCGGCCCTGTCGAACGACATCATAAGGCCGGTGGAGATTCCCTACGAGAACACCACCCTGCCCGGGTATCTCTGTCTCGTCGACGACTCGGCGGTGAAGCGGCCCCTCCTCATGGTCAACACGGGTTTTGACGGGACGGCGGAGGAACTCTATTTCAGCGTCGCCCGGGCGGCGGTGGCCCGGGGGTTCCACTGCCTGGTTTTCGAGGGGCCCGGGCAGGGCCGGGTCCTCCGGGAGCAGAAAATTCTCTTCCGGCCGGACTGGGAAAAGGTGGTGACGCCGGCGGTGGACTTCGCTATCCGGCAGAAGGGGATCGACCCGGAACGGATCGCCCTCATGGGGATCAGCATGGGCGGCTACCTGGCCCCCCGGGCGGCCGCCTACGAGAAGCGTATCGGGGCCTGCATCGCCAACGGCGGGGTCTACGATTTCTTCGCCGCCGTCCTCCACCATCATGCTCCCCCGGGGTTCGCCGAGCTCCTGGACGACCCGGCGGCGAGCCGGGACATAAACCGGGAGATCCTTGAAAACATGAAAAGCGATCCCATGGCCCGGTGGTCCTTCAACGACGGCATGTGGAAGTTCGGCGCCGCCACCCCGGTGGACTGGCTGAAGGCCCTTCGTTCCTACACCCTCAAGGACTGCGTGGACGACATCCGGTGTCCCGTCCTGGTGGTGGACGGGGCCTGCGACACCCTCATGCCCGGCCAGTCGAAGATCCTCTTCGACCGGCTCGCCGGCCCCAAAACCTGGATGCCCTTCACCGCCGGCGAGGGGGCGGGCCTTCACTGCCAGGCCGGCGCCGCCGCCCTCTCCAACGAGCGGGTCCTCCACTGGCTCATGGACCGCTTCGGCATGCTCCCTACGGGGCCTTCACCGTGATGAGGTGAGGGTTCTTCGACTGAAACGCCTCGATGACCCCGTGGGTGTCCTCGGTGGCCTCCCAGGACAGGGTCCCGTCTTCGTCGGCTTTCAGAAGAATTTCAGCCTCGTAGTCGGAAGCGGGGTCTGTCGGGTTCCCCTGGGCGTCGGGATCGTAGAAACCCTTTTCGGAAACCCACACCTTCACCAGGACGGTGACGCTCTCGCCCGGGGGCGGCCCGTAAAAGGCGCTCGGGGTCGTGACGGAGCTGCTCGCGGCATAATGGCGGGCGGCGTCCTCCTTCGATGAAATCTCCGCCCGGACCAGGGGGTTTTCCGGGCCGATGATGTCGTCCTTTGCCTGCTTGGGCTGGAGGACGAAGAAATTCCTTGCCGGTTTTTCCTGGGACAGGGAGCACCGCAGGCGCATGGCCCCGTGGCCGTCCGAAAGGGTTTCATAGGTCACGTTTTCGGGGCTTTTGGCGTCCCGGAGAGGGCTTTTCCCGGGAGTGGCCCCGGCACGGGTGTAGTCCTGGGCGTAAAGGATCCCGAAATACTTCGTGATCCGGCTGTTGAAATTTTCCGCCGTCCAGGTCCCGTCGGAGAAGTCGAGCCAGAAGACATCGGGATCGCCCGGGTCGGTCAGGAAATCGGAAACGGCCGTGCCGTCCTCGGCCCAAGAGGTGAGGGGAAAGAATCCCAGGGACCGGACATAGGCATCGGCGCCGGTAAAATCCGTCCCGGGAGGTGGTCCGGACCACCCCAGGCCGGAGGGAGCGGTCTGGAAAACGAGGTCCGCTCCCTTCTGTGTCTTCGTGGCGCCGAGGGTCATCGTGGCGGTTTTGCCGACGTCGTCGATGGTTTTCACCGTGGCTCCGTCGGGAATGCCGTCTCCCAGAACGATCTGGCCGACGGCCACCTTGTCGGAAACGGTCTCGTCTTTCTTCAGATCGAAACCGGAGAGGATGGCGTTCCTCTCCGTCATGTTCAGCTTGAGGATTTCCTGACCCACGGTGAGACAGCTTCCCGTCATGGAAGCGGAGGCGGCCTTGTTCATGGTGAGCGTTTTCCCTGTCCTGTCGACGGAAAGGACCGCCGTGCCCGGGGGGATTCCCCGGCCGGTGACCCCTTTCCCGACGAGAACCATGTCGTCGGGCAGGTCCTCAAAGGCCACGTTCTGAACGGTGTCGCTGCCGGCCGCCAGGTTTCCCCTGATCCGGCCGGCGTTGGTTCCCGCCGAGGCGGCACGGAAAGCTACGTAGTTGGCCACGTTCATGGTCACGTTCCCGATAGGCTGGTTCAGTTCCGTGCCGATCCAGGGAACGTCGGCGCCTTCGGACCGGGGACCGGAGTGGTCCAGGGACGGGAAGTCTTTGATCCGGTATTCGGTGACAGGCACGGCGTTGGCGATGTCCCGGCCCCGGTCGGGGGCGTCGATGTACTGGGCCATGCGGGTGGGGGTCCACACGATGGTGTAGGTGTGAAGGGACCCGGTGGGGTCGTAGGCCCCGGTGCTGTCGAAGACGTAGGCTTCGTTGTTCAGAACGGCGCTGGTGAAGGACGCGGGGCGGCCCCCGGTTCCGGGGATCGGCCGTTCCCGTAAAATTCCCCTGTGGGTCACCGTTCCCCAGTCTCCGAAGGAGATGTCCGCCGATTCGTTCCCCTGGGGGCTTCTCCAGAAATTCAGGGTGACCATCTTCTTCATGTCAAGGGCGTCCGGCGTCTTGACGTGGACCAGGGGATACTTCCAGTCCTGGGCGTTGATCCAGGTCTTGCCGTCGCCCGTCTCGTTCTTCAGCAGGTCCCACCAGGTCCCTCCCGGCAACGGTTTCATGGAGGGCTGGAACACGGAAACGGAAAGGGCCTGGATTTCTCCATCCGGTTTCACCCCAACGACAACTTTTCCGAGGGTTCCCGGAGGTTCCAGGCCGGACGGGTCGATGACGAGGGCCTCCGACGGGTCGGGAGGATCTCCCGTGAAGGTGATGGACCACGACCCCACGGAGACGAACTGGAACGTCTGCCCCGTGACGGCTTTCGTGGCCGGGCGGCTCAGGGTTACCGTGTGGGCGGTGGTGTCCGTGGCGAGAATGGTGGTCCCCTTTTCGATGACGGACGAGTCTTCGGCATGAACCACCGCTCCGGGCGAAAGCTGGGGAACGAGACCCGCGTCCAGGTTGCGGATCATGTTCAGGCTTCCCTCCCGGATGTCCCCTTTGCCGCTTGAGGCCGTTTTGGCGACGGTATAGTGGCCCTTGTCGCCGAAGAGTCCCTGGCCCCCGTTCAGGTCGTCAAGGGCTTTTTTCAGGTTTTCCTCCGTGATGTCCAGGTTGAGGGACGGCGTTTCTGAATTGGAAAGGGCGTCCCTGAGGATGAAATGACCCCCCGTGGGCGGGCCCCCGTTTTTGGTGGTCATCCAGGTGTTGTAGTAAAGCCACATGTCCCGGGCGATCGTTTCATCGGTCTGGATCTTGTCACGGGTCCAGGAAACGGCGTCGTCCTCCAGGCGCTGGGACCGGGGGTCGCCGAAGTTGAGCGTTGTCCCGAAGGCCTCGACGGCGGGTCTCGGAAGGCCGCCGGCAAAGGTGTAATACTGGGACTGGGTCGCTTCCGTGAAGGGGACGAACTCGAAATCGATTTCATTCCACCGCCAGTTCTGGGCGGTGTCGGGGAGGTTTCTCACGGAAGGTTCGTCGGCGTAAAGCCAGAAGGTGGAGCACGTGGGGCCGTCGGCCGCCTGAAACTCGCAGACGTACAGGCCGTACCCGAAGGTCCGGTTTGTCACCATCTGGGTGGACAGGTAGTCGCCGTAGCGGGCGTAAGACAGGGCCGTGCAGTCTTCCCCGCCCCAGTCGCCGGGCTGTTCCGGCCCGGCGACGGACCCGCCGTTGTCGTCGCCGCAGCCGCAGAGAAGGCCGAGTGTCAGAAGAAATACAAGGAGGAGGTGCAGCGGCGCTGACAGGCCTTTCCCGCTCCTGCGGGTGTATCCGCCGGTTCTTCCCGTTTCATCCGCGGCCTGTCCTTTACGGGGGGTTATTCTCTCGTTGTTCCGGTACACAAGGGTCATATTTTTCCTCTTCCATGCCGTAAGTGTAATAATGATTTCAAAATACCGGAGGAATCATATACGATGAAAGGGTGACCCGCAAGCGGGGCGGGACTGTTTTTTTAAATGGAAGACAGGCGTCATGAGCGGGACTGAATCCCGGGAGGTGTGGCTTATGAACCGCAAGGATCTTTATCTTGTCTGCGTCACGACTTTTCCCTTCATGATCTGCACGGGCATCGTCTATTCCGTCCTTTCCCTTTACCTGGGGACGATCGGCCTCACCCGGAGCCAGATCGGTTTTCTCTTTACCGGGGGGGCCGTTGCGGGGGCTGTCATCGCCCCTTACATGGGGGTCCTGGCGGACCGGTTCGGCCGGAAGCAGGTGCTCCTGTCGTCCATGGGCCTTTTCGCCCTTGTTTTCTTCGGGTATGCCCTGACGACAAATTATGTCGTCCTTTTCGTCGTGCAGGCTGGCGAAGGTATCGCCTGGGCGGCCATGGGCGTGGCCGCCACCGCTCTCGTCGCCGACCTGGTGACGGAAAGCCACCGGGGGAAAGCCATCGGCTTTTACAACATGACCTGGAATCTCGGCTGGATCATCGGACCGACCGTTGGAGGGGTGATGGCCGACCACGCCGGGTTTTACATCATGTTTCTCTTTTGCGCCGGGCTGACCCTGGTGGGGCTTTTTTTCGGCGTTCTCTACATTCCCACGGGCAAACCGGTGCGGGCGGAATAAAAAAAGGTTTTCCCCATGGCCGTCCTGTGGTAGATGCGGGGTGATCGATGGTGAACGGAGGGATCCCATGGAACGGTCCTGCCGGTATTTTGAAAAGCCCGGCCCCGAAAACACCCGGGCGGTTCTGCAACGGGTTTCCGAGCGGGTCCGCGAGGGGCATATCGCCGCGGTCGTCGTCCCCTCCTGCGGTGGCGGCACGGCCCTGGAAGCCCTGGACGTTCTCGGTCCCGGTCCGCCCCGTCTCGTCGTTGTCACCCACATGGCGGGATTTTCCAAGCCCAACGTCCAGGAAATGCCGGCGGAAACCCGGAAGGCCCTGGAAGAAAAGGGGGTTTCCGTTTTCACGGGGCAGCACGCCTTCGGAGG
>Ga0209200_1004268_pt1 | contig 11755 bp, 9 predicted proteins | sample AD_UKC033_MetaG_FD_184406 | JGI IMG/M metagenome (GOLD analysis project Ga0209200, IMG submission 184406) | Active sludge microbial communities of municipal wastewater-treating anaerobic digesters from USA - AD_UKC033_MetaG (SPAdes) (version 2) | ecosystem: Engineered > Bioreactor > Anaerobic >...
AATGGACCATCGGTATGCCAGCGGATCGCCATCGGCGTCTTCCGACCCGCTGCCGTCGAATATCACGGTCTCCCCGGGAAAGACGTCGTTTCCGTTTTCGCAGCTCGCCCGGGCGACGGGCGTGCTGTTTCCCGAGCAATCGACGAAGAATTTAATGGTCTGCACATACACTGCGCCATTTTGCCCGGTGACCTGCGCCGTAAAGACGTTCTCCCTCGGACCATCGACGCCGGCGTTCAGGCCGTCTCCGGGTGAAACCAGCCCTTTCGCGATGTCGTCATCGGTGTAATGGAAAAGGGTCCCCACAGGTTTTTCGTTCAGCCAGGCATAAAAGGTTTTTCGGTCGGCGTCATTGCTGAAACTGAAGGAGATCGCGATCCACACGTTGGACGTGTTCAGGGTCTGCATCGCGGCGGGCTCGATGATATTTAGCGAGGCCCCCGCGCCGCCTCTGTCGTTGTCATCGGAACACCCTGCCGCGGCGAGCCAGACAAGCAGGACAACCCACATGACACGAAGACATGTCGTTTTTTTCTTCATGACCGATTTCCTCCTTATTTCTTGCAAACGGCTTTTCATTTCCCGGGATCTCCCTCAAAATCCCCGTGTCATTTGTCAGTCTTTTAACCGTCCCCGTAAAAAGACGCTGTGATCGCTTCCATGGAATAATGACAGAGAGAGCTCCGTTTCGATCTTCAAAAATATTCTGCGATGAGCCGGCTTATCGGGCAATGTGTCTGCCTGAATACGCTTGAGCGTGGAAAATGACCGGCAAAGATGGAGACGGCAACATCAGGGTGTTTCCGATTACTTTAAGTAAACCCCGGAGTATGTCAAGATTTTTTTGGATGAAAGAGCAGGTTTTTCTCAGGACGGTAATTTTGATTTCCGACATCGCGAGGATCGGGCCATCGGGAATTACGGCCTTCCCCTTGGCGGGTTCGCCGCTCTTCATGGCGACGGAAGCTTGATTGAAAAGAAGCGGTTTCCCTTGACCGTACCTGATGAAAATAATATGTTTTCCACAATCTGAAGCGGGGGTGACAAAATGAACGACGGATGTTTCCGGTTGTCTTTCTGGAATCCTGTTTCGGCATTATGGATCGCCATCCTGATTACTACGCTGTTCACTGTCTTCGCCTTTGCCGGGCCTGCTCGCGCCCTCCAGTTTAAAAAGAGCTTCACCGACGACCCGGTTCTTCCCGGCGACACGGTCACCCTGGAATTCATGATCCAAAACACCGACGACAGTCCTGTCACCGCTATCACCTTCACGGACGACCTCAACGCCGCGCTTTCAGGCCTCCAGGCCTTCGGCCTGCCCATGTACGACATCTGCGGTGCCGGTTCCAGCATCAGCGACACCAGTTTTCTCACCCTGACCGGCGGGACCCTCCCGGCCGGCGGCTCGTGCACCTTCTCCGTGACGCTCCAGGTGCCTATGGGAGCGAACCCCGGCACCTATCCCAACACGACATCCTCAGTGTCGGGAACCGTGGGAGAGACGGCGGTGACGGGCGGTCCGGCGACGGACGACCTGACGATCACCGCCCTGAAATTCTCCAAGTCCTTCGACGGGCCGACTGTCCCGGGCGGGGCGCCCACCCTCTCCTTCACCATTGAAAATACAAGTTCGACAGAGACCGTGACCGGACTGTCTTTCACGGACAATCTGGCCGCCGCGCTTTCAGGCCTCACGGCCGTCGCGCCTCTTCAGGTTAACCCCTGCGGAACCGGCTCGACGCTCGCCGGAACAAGCAGCCTCACCATGACCGATGGAAACCTCCTGGCCGGCGAGTCCTGCACCTTCTCCGTGACGCTCCAGGTGCCAGCGGGAGCGCTCCCCGGCAGCTACCCCAACACGACAAGCCCGTTATTCCTGGAAGGGATCCCGATGGCAAAACCGGCGACGGCCGACCTGACCGTGGAACCCCCGCCTGTCTTTTCCAAGGCCTTTACACCTGACACCATCGCAAATGGCGGGATCAGCACCCTGACCTTTACCATCGATAACACGGCCAGCGCCCTGACGGCCACGGACCTGGCCTTCACGGACACCCTCCCCGCTGCCGTGCTCGTGGCCGACCCCTCTAATGCCTCACCTACTTGCTCCGGCGGGAGCCTGACAGCCGGGGCCGGGTCGGGGACGATCACCTATTCCGGCGGTTCGGTGCCGGCGGGGGCTTCCTGCACGATTCAGGTGGACGTCACGAGCAGCACCTTGGGCGACCACCAAAACGTCACGGGCGATCTGACCTCTTCCTCGGGGAACAGCGGACCAGCGATGGCCGGCCTGACCGTCCGGCAGGGTTATGCCGTCACCTACGACGGCAATGGCAACACCGGCGGGTCCGTTCCCGTGGACGGCAGTACCTACCTGTTCGCCGACCCGGTGACGGTTCTGGGCAACACGGGGTCTCTGGTCAAAACCGGGTACACCTTCGCCGGCTGGAAAACGGTCGCCGATGGCAGCGGCACTACCTACAATGGCGGCGACACCTTTTTCATGGGAGACCTCGATGTCACGCTCTACGCCCAGTGGGCCGATGCCGGCCCTGCGGCTATTCCCGCCCTGTCCGAGTGGGGTGTCATCCTGTTTTTCCTGCTGATGGCCGCGGCGGCGGTTCTGTTGCTGAGAAATCGCAAAAGCGCGGCTCCATAGAGAGCCGCGGCGTCCCATACAAAAAGCTCAGGATCCTGCGCGGTGACCCGTCCCTTCATTCCATTTCTCGCCGGATTGCGGCATTTGATCCGTCATGGAGATAGTTCTTCACTCATTTTAAAATAATTTCTAGATTTTACACATTTCAAAAATTTTGTGGCATTTGATGAAAAATGCTGCTAGATTCTGCGGGACTGCTTCGTAGTATTCATGGTTTCATGGGCGAATACCCTTTACATGGCGGATTGAACTTTTATAACGGGGGGGGCAGGTATGGAAGAATCCACTATGTGTTTAAGGAGGCATAAAAGATTCACTCCAAAACGAAGGGCCTATGTCGCGTTTGCCAGGGGAAACCGGAACGGACCTGTACAGCAGTCCGAGATCGTGGACATGAGCATGGGGGGCGCCGCCCTGAAGTACGTTTCGAAAGGGGAATCCAACAGGCCCGGCGAAGACGTGTTTCTGGAGATCTTCGGCGTTTCGATGGCCTATGTCATCGTGGAAAAGATCCGGTGCCGGGTCGTTTACGATGTTCCCATGGGTGAATTTCCGACCAATGCCCTGAAACTGAGACGGTGCGGCCTGGAGTTCCAGGACCTCAGCCAGCTGCAGTCTTACCTTATCGGGCATTACATCGAGCATTTTTCCCGCGATGAAGAGGCTCAAAGAGCGACCGTAAATGCGAGAACCTCCTGAAAGGTCATCGCCCCGTCAAATCATTTTCCTCAAATTTTCCAGAATCCGCACCATGGCCAACGTATCCAATCTGCAGTAATCAAGCAGGTTCCTTCTGATTTCCAGCAACTTTCCAGGACTGTCTTTTGCTGCGCACATCCGGTGATAGGCATCCATGGCCGCGTTGCCGTCGGCAATCGAGAGGCCTTGATAGGAAAGCTCCGGCACCAGGGCCGGCAGCACCTGTTTGATGGAATAAGACCCCTTGAATTTCCACAGGTAAATATCCCTCCGCCGGAAAGGGGCCATCAGGTCCCGGATTCTCTCGATCCGTCTTTCGACAGCTTCCCCATGCTCCGGAAACCGGGCGGCCAGTTCGCGGAGCACGGATTTCTCAAATGACATGTTGTATGCCAGGATGCAGGCGCCTTCCGGAACCTCGGCGAGAAGACTTTCCAGGAAGGGCCGGCGGGGATCGACGCAGGGCTCGGCCAGGAATTCCCTGTGGCGGAGTTCGCCTCCCTCCCTGTCCAAGGAATGGAGCGAGTACTGGAAGGGCACGCTCTGATAGGGCCGGGTTCCCTCAAAGAGAGGAATGGGGCACATGAAGGTCTCGAAATCGAGCAAATAAAGAGGATAGGAAAGGGCGGTCAGGAAATCCCTGATTCGTTCCCCGTCGATATGGCTTTCCCGCCTCATGGTTGCCACAACCTGCTGGCGCTGGGCCGGGTTGAGCAGGTCAAGGGGGATCTCCTCCTGTTTGACGATTCCCCGGGCGTAAAGAACGAAGGGGTCCACGCCCCTGCCCCGGAGTTCGAATACGGAGTCCGCCGGGATGTGCTTCCAGCAATGGTCCCGGTAATCGCATTCATAAGGCTGGGTGCAGTGGGGGCCGATGTCGATATCCGGGAGGTTCCCCTCGAGCATCCGACGCTGGCTTCTCAGCTGTTCAACGACAAAAGGCTGGCTTTCCTTCACCTGGCCGGTGATATCCAGGCTGGTGAAAAGTCCTCCGACATTCAGATCGCCTCTTCTTGTGTAGTCTTTGTTGATGTGACAAAGACCCGCATGATCGACCTCAAGCCCGGCGCCGGTGACAACGTAATACTGGAGGGCCACGTCATCCACGTAGACGGGATCCAGCTTCGTCCCCGCCTTGACCTCGTGAATTTCCCACCCATGCTTTCCTTTGTGAAGGATGTCCACCCTGACGAAAATCCCGTCGTGCTCGAAGGAGGCCTCGTATATCGTCCCGGCCCCTCGTTCCATGGCCTCTCTCGTGAGGCGCACCTGCTCCGAGATGCCATTTCGGGAATCAATGTACGGAACAAGGACGCCACCGGGAAAAAGACCTTGTGCCGTTTTCCCGACGGCGTGGCCGAGATCGAAGAGCCTCTGCGTTTCGGCGGTGACCTCGCCCTTCAGGTCACGGTGGAACTTCTCCAGGTACAAGGACTTGTGGCACTGCAGGCCCCGGATGTAGAGAGATTTGCTGAGAGAGAGGACAGGCTTCACTCTCCGGGCCGGTCTGTTCGTGTCTTCTTTCGGGTCATTCATCTCCATGGACAGGACTGCTTCTTTTTCTGTCAAAACGCGGGCGTCGGCAAATCGGCGGCCGGTTTTTCTCGAATCTGTCCACCCGGTAACGGATGACGTCGGGAAATTGCTCGATGTCCTTGTCGATGATTCCTGCCGTGCGATGAGGCGGATCCCGGCGATACGCGATAGCGAGCATCCGCCTCGTTTACTTCTATGCCTTTCTTTGCGCTCTCTGGCAGACGCTCGAAGGTCTTTTTTGCTGCTCTCAGGAACGGCTTCTTTTCATCAGGAAATAGCCCGCGGTCAGTGCAAGAACAATGGAGGCAATTCCAATCAAGCTCAGACTGTCAATCTCCTTCACGTCCAAGATGATGACCTTACGAGCAATTGCAATGATCGCCACCGAGAGAACAACCTCGTAATGGGGTTGATCCTGGGTTAAATAGGTCTTCATTATTGTCTCAAGAAGTTCAATGCCGATCAAAACAAGCATGAAGAGCCCGAAGATCTCGAGCAACTCGTCAACGCTGAGGAGAACATAGGGTGGGGTTAAAACATCTTTGATGATGAGCCAGCCGAGATCTATTGTGGCAAGGCCCAGAACAATCGCCATCATGATCATAAGGGCCTGGATCATGACTTTTTCAATGTTTTTCAGGATATCAAGCATGCTGTCCCCACTCCCTTAACAAGAACGATGACTACGACGATACCAAAATACACGCCATTGGTGATTTCGGGGCCTGCCGTCCGGTTCAGCTTCGCCCTTTAAATCTTTCTTCGAAAGAATGAAATATGTCCCGGCGGCGGAACAGATATGCGCATACGGATTACAGGAATGGCTGAAGCCGCGTTCGGGTTCATCAATGATGAATCTTATCCCGTCAGGCCAATCATGCTGGTGACCGTGAAGATGTTTTTTGCTTTTTGAAAGTGGATGCCAAATTCCCCCGTGGATTGCCATTCATCGTTTACATGATTATCGAAAATTGTCAATCATTGGATGAGGGAGGCTTTGTGGAACCTGCTTTAAAAAAATCTGAAAATTTTTCAAAGGTGAAAAACAATTTGAACGGAACGGAACGAAACCAGCTTTCCTTAACAACCCTTTCCCGACTGAGGGAAGGAAGCCGGGCAGCAGGTCCATGCGTGGCCTTTTGTTTACAGGACCTGTTCCCGGTTGAAACCGCCGTCATAAGCGTGTCTCGGGGCGAACGGTCGTTTCCTTACGCGGGGCGCCTTCTGGAGGATGCCAGGGGGTCCGTTCAAAAACATCTGCTGAAGCTGTTCAATCGCCAGTCCGGCCATTAATATTTTTTCCGGCAACCCAGACAGCCCTTGACTAAAGAGAGGACTCGCTTACACATTCATCACCAATAAAAACCAAAGCGATAGTTCTCCTGCATAGATCATGGTCTTGGGTTTTATCTCGACAATTTTTTGGAAATGCTTAAAATTCATCGAGAATATTGGATTATTTTAGGATTGCCTATATGGAAGCCTTTTATTAACTGATATGTTCCCGCCTTTCAGTCATTTGTCGCAGTTGCCTGAACAAAACAGACGATCAAAAATCAATTACGTTGACTTTTCATCGATTTACTGTGTATGTTTTTTAATGTCTACTAAGATACCGATCGACTGTTTACCATCTCAAAGATCAGAACGACCACTGTAAATTAACTCATACCTAAAAAGCTGTTACAGAGGGGGTGCATCATGAAAAAACCCTGTTGGCGTCTGCATGGTGATATTTTTATCGTCGTCATTCTTTTTCTGGTTCCCTTGAGCACGTATTTTTCCTTGACGCCGGCGTTTTGCGCCACTTTGCATGTTCCCGCCGAATATTCATCCATCCGGGCGGCGATGGAGGCGGCGATCAACGGTGATATTATCCTGGTGGCCGATGGCAAATACACCGGACCGGACAACAAGAATCTGGATTACCAGGGGAAAGCGATTACCGTTCAGTCTGAAAGAGGCCCTGCCAATTGTATCATTGATTGTGAGGGGAGTGGTCGGGCGTTTCGTTTCGTAAAGGGGGAAGGCAAGGCCTCTGTCCTGTCGGGCTTTACGATATCCAACGGCAGAGAAGTCGCAGGCGGCGCTGTTTACATCGATGCTTACAAACATGCGGTACCTGCGGAGTCGGGTCTGTTCAATCCAATGCCGGTGATAAAAAAATGTGTCTTTAAAAACAACTCGGCATCCGGGGGGGTCCCTGCATACAGGTCGGCGGGTGGCGCCATCTACTGCAATTACGGATCGATCACCATTTCCGACTGCACGTTCATAAATAACCGAACAAGCTGGCTAGGAGGTGCCGTGAAGACTGACGCGGGAGCCCATCAATTCATCGGATGTCATTTCGAGGGAAATTCCGCCGAGGCGGCGGGCGGCGCCGTCTCGACTGGAGCCGCGTATGCAGGCGGAGACGCACCGAGCTTCATCGATTGCACATTTACCCGAAACCACGCGCCAGAGGGCGGGGGCCTGTATACGACGGACTTTGCGACCGTGATCCGCAACTGCACGTTTGAATACAATACAAACGCCTCTAATGGTTTCGGAGGTGCCATCTCTTGTAGGCATTCAAAGGCAAAAATTGAAAACTGCATTATAAGAAATAACAGCGGGGGATTCTTTGCCGGCGGCATATTCATACAAACGTCCGCTCCAACGGTCACAAATTCGGTTATCAGCGACAACAGGGCAACCTACGAAGGCAGCGGGATCTATATCTGGGAATCTACCCCTATCATTGTCAATTGCACCATCACACGGAATGAGATCTTTATACGCCCGGACTTTCAGTATTCACTGTCAACCTCTACTGAGAACAACAGCGGTGGTGGAATTTATTGCCTGGAATCCTCCCCGAATATCATCAACACAATTGTGTGGGGTAATCTGCCGGATGAAATCTATGCGGACAGCCTGTCGTCTCCAATTGTCGATCATTCAGACGTCGGCGGAGGCTGGAACGGCAATGGCAGCGGGAACATCAATCAAGACCCGCTTTTTAAAAGCAGTGATGACTATCACCTTCGTGCCGGTTCGCCGTGCATCGACACCGGAGCGGACGTGACCTCATTATTTGAAGACATAGAAGGCGATGAGCGGCCCTATGGGTATGGATATGACATGGGATGCGATGAATGGGTATATGAAAGCGGCAGCGGTGGTCATGATCTTCCATTCGGCTGTTTTATTTCTACATTAGCCTTCGGGTCCCGATAGGCATGGATAATGAGAGTTGTTTTGATGGTTAAGCTTTGCTTCCTGAAAGCATGTGTTCAAATAATTTTCAGGGACATACACTATTTCAAGTAGTATTCAAATCCACTATGGGGCGTCATCAATGGCAGGTTTTTGCTGGCAGGTCTTTCATCAATTTTACATTTTCATTATATTAGGAAAATGGCATAACTGTTGAAATCTTAACTTTTTATTGATTTTTATTGTTTTCTTTGCTAGTTGGAAAATTGGGTTGGTAGTAATATCTATTAGGGGCACTAACTTTTTAATTTCATGCCATTTATTCACATGCGAAAGGATTAATAGTATTATGAAAAATTTTGTCACATTTTTAATGTTTTCATTCGCAGTGTTCCTGGCGGGTCCAGCAAATGCATTAGATTTTTATACTCAATGGTGGTACAATTCGACCTCAAATGAGGGAGTCCATGATCCTTACCCCGCCAACGGTTATGATGAGGTGCGGCTTAACGATGACGTAAACTCTGGGTCTATACAAGGTACGGTCCCACTGGATCCTTTTGGATTGTGGCAAATCACATTTTTTTGCCAACCTGATGAAACTTGGGAAATTGAGGAAGAATACGTAAAGGTGTTTGTTAATGGCACCCTGGTTAATACTGAGTACAACTACCCGAAAGGAGTGGAGAAAGTCTTTTACTATGAGGTGTTAGGTAATAGTTTCAATTACCGGTTCGAGTTTTATAGCCCGGAAACAGGTGCTGGAAAACACTTGGTCATGGCTCGCGGGAGGGCTACCCTTATTGAAGAATTAAAGCCCGCCAACATCCCCGCTCTGAGTAGATGGGGGATGATCGTACTATTTCTCTTGACAATCGCGGCCGGGGTACTGGTTATTCGAAGGCGGCGGGCCTGATTTCAAATAGAAATGCTTATTTTAATCAGCAGCTTAATGCTGAAGATACATAGGTGAAATGAAGGTGCATGTTCCAGTTCACGGGCTCCTCCCAGAACCCTCCTCCTGTATTCCTTTTCCCCTACCCTTACCTGCGTCGAGATCGTCGATCCAGAGCCATCCTGGGGCGACGGTGCAGCCGTCATATTTTCCCTTTTCATCCAACTTCTAAATTATCATCACTACCTGTAGGAATTTGATCGTTCGGCGCGTCGTTAAAAAGGGGGTTCCTCCGGGAAGGACCCGTGATTTTCACCCGGAGCACCGAGGGGGAATCTCTTTGTTTTTCGGGTTCAAGGCGTGCAAAAGGGCGGCCCTGGGATTGCGCGTCGGGTTTGACCAATTGATCGCATTTTGCCCGCAACTGTGGACATTTTCTATCCTAAGGCACCCTCCACCTGGGAGGCCCTCCAGGAATGGGGATGTTACCACTATGTTAGCACTGACAAAAAAAAGAGGGTCACGGCACTTCCCGTAACCCTCTGATTATACTTGGTAGGCGATCCGGGATTCGAACCCGGGGCCTTTGGCTCCGGAGGCCAACGCTCTATCCATCTGAGCTAATCGCCCGTTTTTTCAACGGTCGGGACAGGATGCCCCGTCCTGAATTTTCCTTCATACCCCATGTCGGGGGAATATTCAACGACTTTCCTTCTCCTTTGCTGAAAAACGCTCCGGGATGGACAGGTCCTTCAGAATCCGGATAATGTGGTCGCTCCGGTTCATGCTGTAATAGTGGATTCCCGGGATCTCGTTGGCTAGGAGGTCGTCGGTCTGCAGGAGGGCGTACTCGATGCCGTATTTTTCCACTTCTTCCGGTTTGTCGCTCACTCGGTCGAGTTTCTCGAAGAGCCGTGCCGGCATTTCGGCGCCGCACAGGGTCGCCATCCGGGCGATCTGTTTGAAGTTGAAGATGGGGAAGACCCCGGGGATCAGGGGAACGCCGATCCCTTCCCGGAGGGCCCTTTCCCGGAATTCGTAATAATGGTCGTTGATGAAGAAGAGCTGGGTGATGACGAAATCCGCGCCGGCGTCCACTTTCCGTTTCAGGTTGACGAGATCCTTCTCCAGGCTCGGCGCCTCGGGGTGCCCCTCGGGATAACCGGCGACGCCGATGCAGAACTGTTTCAGTTCCCGGATGAACGCGACCAGCTCGTTGGCGTAGCCGAACCCGCCCTCGGGTCGGACAAACAGTTCCTCCCCCTTCGGGGGGTCCCCCCGGAGGGCCAGGATGTTTTCGATGCCCCGGTCCGCCAGTTCACCGAGAATCTGGTGGATGTCGTTTCTCGTCGATTCCACGCAGGTGAGGTGGGCCAGGACTTCCTGGTTCATGGTGTTCCTGATGTGATCGGAGATCTCCACGGTCTTGTGCCGCGTGCTTCCCCCGGCCCCGTAGGTCACGGAGATGAAGTGGGGGCGGTAAGGAAGGAGCTCCCCCACGGCCTTGTAAAGCTCGTCGAGATTCCCTTCCCGCTTCGGCGGGAAGATTTCAAAGGAGAGGGAGAATTCGTTTTTCCGGAGAAGTTCCCGTATTTTCATTTCCTTTTCCTGCAGGGGGTGTTCATGGCCGGTAAAAATGGCATTTCACCGTCCGATTGTCAATCCTTTTTCTTTCAGGGGGTTGCATCGGCAAAGTGAAGCTGGTATTTTACGGCCATGGAACAGGACGGGGGGGCCATGGCGCCGTTACGCTCCACATCATTCTTTTTCGGGGTTCTCGTTTCCTTTTTTCTGTTTCTGTGCCCGTTTGCATCCTCTCACGGGGCGGAAATCCTGGCGGTGCGCCATTGGACGGCCCCGGAATACACCCGCGTCGTCATCGACACGGACGAGGAAATCCCCTACACCTTCGACGAATCCCCGGGAAGCCTCTCCATGAGGCTTAAGGGCGTAGTCCTGCCCGGCGACATTCCCCGGAGCGTCTTCCCGACGGGCCCGGCGGTCGGGGAGGTGTCTCTATGGGAGGACGGGACGAAGGGCGTGGCGGTGCATATCGAAACATCCCCGGGAACGAAAAGCCGGATTTTCAAGCTCCGGAAGGTGCTCGACCTGCCATACCGGATCGTGGTCGATGTGTCCCGCCCCGATGTTGAAAAAAAAGAGGAGGAAATCCGGGAGAAAGTCCGCCTGGAGGAGAAGAAGCCGGTCATCGTCATCGATCCCGGCCACGGCGGCGAGGACCCCGGCGCCGTGGGGCGTTACGGAACATACGAGAAAAACGTCGTCCTCGCCGTGTCCCGGTATCTCCGGGACATCCTGAAGGAGAGAGGCTACGACGCCTTTCTCACCCGGGACGGGGATTATTACGTTCCCTTCAGTCAGCGCCTCAAGATCGCCCGGGACTACGGCGCGGACCTTTTCATGAGCGTTCATGCCGACGCCTCCCGGTCCCGCCGGGCCCGGGGCGGGTCCGTGTACTGCCTTTCCACCCGCGGGGCCAGCAGCGAGACGGCCCGCCTCCTGGCGGACAGCCAGAACCTGTCCGACGTCATCGCCGGGTTCAGCGACGAGCAGGGGAACGGGGAGTCGGATCCCATCACCCTGAGCATGGTTCTCACGGAAAACGGGAACCGTTCCCGGGATCTCGGGGCGGTGATCCTGGAGGAAATGGGAAAGGGGCATCACGTCAAGTTCGAGAAGGTCCAGGAGGCCCCCTTCCGGGTTCTCAAGCTGCCCGACATCCCCTCCGTTCTCGTGGAGAC
>Ga0209200_1004271_pt1 | contig 11745 bp, 6 predicted proteins | sample AD_UKC033_MetaG_FD_184406 | JGI IMG/M metagenome (GOLD analysis project Ga0209200, IMG submission 184406) | Active sludge microbial communities of municipal wastewater-treating anaerobic digesters from USA - AD_UKC033_MetaG (SPAdes) (version 2) | ecosystem: Engineered > Bioreactor > Anaerobic >...
CCTGGTCATGGTCTCGGCCAAGGCCTCGCCGGGCAACACGCTCAGCACCCCGTCCAGGCCGATCTCGCCGGCCACCGCGTCCGACAGCAGGTTGTAGCTCTCGTAGGCGGCCATATCGGTCCGCCACCGCGCTGCAAACACCGACGCGTTGGCCGCCAGCGTGCGATCCGGCAGCACAAAGTGTCGCAGCGACTCCGGCGCCGCTCCCGACAAGGCGCGGCAAAAATCCGTCACCAGGATGCGGTACAGCAGATCCCGCAAGGTGAAGGCCGGCGCCACGCCATCTGCGCCATACCCCAGCGTCTGCAGCGCAAACGCCCAGAAGGCCGAGTCCAGCTCATTGGCGACGATGTCCTGCCACGCACGCGGCTCGGCCGCCAGATCTGCCTCGCCCTCATGCACCATCGAACTCAACAAACGCAGAAGAATGGTCTGGAAATCCGCCTGCTCCGAGCGCACCAGCACCGCCAGCATCTTGCGGTCCAGCGCCTCGGCGTCATCACCCGGCGTCACCAGTCGACGCAGCTTCTCCACGCGATCCTTGGCCCGCAGGAACTTGTTGCGCGCCTTCAGATGCGGGCGCAGGGCTTGACTCGTCAGGCCCAGGTCGTCCAGCAGCATGGAGTTCGAGTCCGCGCGGAACGCCCTTCCCCGCAAGCGCAAATCGAGGAGCCAATCCTTCGACGGATCGGGTTCGACTCCCGGGCGGTAGAACAACCAGCGCGTGCCCGGCGAGCGCTCGACGTCGAGCTTTACCTGCAGTGACGGCGTGCGGTCGAGCCGTAGCACCTGCACCCCTTCCAGGCTCAGGCCATCGACCCAGGCAGAGAACTCGCCTTCCGGGTCGTCCCAGAACAGCAGCTGATGGGCTACGAACTGCGCCTCGAGGGCGTCGATGATGCGTTGGTGACTCACAGAAACTCCAAGCCCGTGGAGACGGACAATTCAGTAAAAACCAGGTGATCCATCGCTGCTCCGGCCAAGATGTGCAGTCGAACTTGCGACACTCGCACAGCGCAGGAACACGTTCCCTAAGACGCGTGATCGCCGCAAACAATGATGGCGAGGCGACCCCCGACATTTCAGCGATTCAACCATCACACGCCATCTCAAGCGCCCTTGCCCCTGATCCGCCATGCAGCAAGCCCAAACAGCACCAACAGCAGCACGGGCCCAAGGATGAGCCACATCACCACGCCCCCTGGCGCTACACCCGCTTGAACCTGTCGCTCACGGAAATCATTCACAAGGCCTTCAAGTCTGACGCGATCCCCTCTGTAGTCCGCAAAGAGCTTCGTGAACACCTGAATCTGCTCGGCATCCTTGCGAGAGGGGTTTGTCCCCTGCAGATCGGTCAGCGCGGACTCAGCCCCCTCCAGCAACACTTCGTAATCGGACAGCGTCTGCTCCAGCACGTCGGCCGAGCGGGCATCGCCCTGGATGAGGGCACTGTTGCTCGTCGCGAGGGCACCAATCTTCTGTTGCGCAAGCTTCAACCGGACGAAGTAACGCCCAGTCAGCCCGATCAGATTCGTAGTCCGGTGCTTCTCGAGCAACGGGTCATTCACCACGGCCCTGATGACTGCAAGCGCCTCCGGGCCGACCGAGCCGTCGTCCATTCGCAAGGAAAGTCGATCAACATAGATCGCCACCAACAGGGGGATGAGCTTGTTCTTTGGCTCATCGACAAGCGCGGTGCGCAAACCGTCCGCGTATGCGTCTCGCCAGCGCAGTCGTTCGTCGTACAACCGAGTTGTCGCATGGATGAAGGTTGGCAAGGTGCTCGATAAGCCCAACCCCTCGCTCGTCTCGATCGCACGTTCGGCATGGTCATGCGCAGGCTGGTAGTCATTGGCGATGAACAGCAGCAGCGACAACAGGCTGTGCAATCTGGCCTGCTCATGCCGCTCGAACTCACCACTCTCGGCAGCAGTTTGCAGCTCGGTGATGGCCTTACGGATCAGCTCGACATTCCCAGGCGCCACGAGCGGCTTTTCATCGTCCACGTCGTCAAGCGCGTCCAACGCCGCAATCCGCTTCTCAAGTCCCCCCGTAGTCCTGGGCAATGGCAGCGTGGCAAGAACTTTGCTCCGTTCAACCAGCTCGTGATACTCGTACTTCGCGTACAGGGCACCGAACGAATAATCGAAAGCCAGTTCCGTCGAGAACGTCAGCGCAGCGGTCAGCAGCGCAGCCCCCCCAACCATGCCAAAGCCACCCGAGGCGATCGAGCCCCCACCCAGTAGGGCCAGACCAGCCTTGGTTGCAGCTGCTCCCGACAAACCCATCGTTCCCCCAACCCACGTTCCGATGGCTGCAACAGCAGGGCTAGCCGCGCCTCCAGTGAAGAAGATGGCGGCACCCGCAGCGATCGCAATCAGGCTGATCAGCAGCCAGTTCACCACGCCTGACGGCTCATAGAACGCAGCAAACGTCGCGACCTCATCGCCTGCCAAACCGAGCTGTGGTGTCACCAGCAGCCCCAACAGAACAACGCCCCTCATCGCAGCTCTCCCAGAAGCTTGATCTGCTCCACGCTCTCCTCGGCGCTGCCGAAGATCAGCTCCACTTCCCGCCTCTTCGCCTCGTGCTGCAACAGCTTCAGGTAGCGCGCATCCTCAGGGCGGTTGCTCATGCTGAAGACCGGCACTACCCGCTTTCCATGCACCTTGCGGTATGCCACCAGAGAATCGAGGTCGGCACGGTAGCGATCGAGCGGCATCAATGTGGTGGGTGCGTAGTTCTTCGCTTCGATCGCGAACGTCGTTCGTCCATGTTCAAGCAGCACGTCAATATCGGAAGGTGCATGGTTCAGGCCATCGTCGAATTTCTCGCCGATCCCGAGCACTTTGATGCCGCGACCGGCTGCACCGTCCGCCAAGCGCAGTTCGTACAAATGGCCTGCCGTCCCCACCTCGCTGTTGCCCACGACCTTCCGCAACGTCGTGCGGAAGCCCGGCACGCCGGTCAAACGAGAAAACATGCCCTCGGCCTCGGTTCGAGCGATCCGCCCCTGATGCACTGCGATGCGCAGGAAGGCGTCCTCGAGCACCTCGTTGGGTAGATTGAGCCGCCCCAACTCCTCCCCCACTCGGGCGGTGCCTTTCGCTTCGGAGACAAGGCGCGCAAGCCGAACGATCTCGTCATTCGGCAGCACCTCGGGTGCCTTCGAAATCTTCGCGATGATGGGTGCTAGCTTTCCGGTCGAGCCCCAAAACGCCGTCCCCTCATCCGGAAACGCTCCGAAAAATACCAGTGCGATCGCGATGAGCAGCAGGATCCGGCGAACTGAGGGCTGACGCGCAGAACAATCGGCTCTCATGCCTCTTTCCTCGACTCGCCATGCATCGTCACGACCACCGCCATCACCCCTCACTCAACCTGTGCAACTGATCACGAACCACCGTCACTGCCCATCCTCCCGATCACTTGCCAGTTCGGCCTCGATCTCCTCCACCGTCGGCAGTGCGCCCTTCAGGTTGTCCGGCAAGGTTTCCAGAAGGGTGTATTCGCTCACGCCCATCGGCTTGTTCATGTCACGCAGGGCGAACTCCACCTCGATGTTGTTCTTGTCGCGGCACAGCAGCAGGCCGATGGTGGGCTGGTCGTCGTCTCGCTTGAGCAGGCTGTCGACCGCCGACAGGTAGAAGTTGAGCTTGCCGGCGTATTCGGGGATGAACCTGCGGTTCTTCAGCTCCACCACCACGTAGCACTTGAGCGTGACGTGATAGAACAGCAAGTCGATGTAGTAGTCGTTCCCCGCCACTTCGAGGTGATACTGCCGGCCGATGAACGCGAAACCCTTGCCCAGCTCCAGCAGAAACTGGGTGATGTGCTGGGTGAGCTGACGCTCGACGTCGCGTTCGTTGTACGGCTCGGTCATGGCCATGAAGTCGAAGGTATAGGGATCCTTCAGCGTCTGCTGAGCCAGGTCGGACTGGGGCGTGGGCAGCGTACGGGAGAAGTTGGTCACCGCCTTGCCGGCACGGGCGTGCAGCCTGCTCTTCAACTGCAATGCCAGCACGTCGCGGCTCCAGCCCTGCGCGCGGGTTTGCTCGATGTAGAAGCGGGCTTCATCCACGCTGGCGCACTTGGTGAAGATCTGGATGTTGTGGCCCCAGGGAATCGCCATCAACAAACCGGCAAGTTCCGCGTCGGCCCCAGCCCACGGCGATACACCCAATTTGGCAACAGCCCGTTGCCAAATTGCCGAGTCGCAGTAAAAACGGAAGAACGCCCGGCAGTAGCGCAAATTCTTGGCTGAAAAACCACCGACCTCCGGAAAGGCTCGCCGCAGATCACGGCTGAAGGCGTCGATGAAGCCAGTCCCCCACTGTGCATGCGCCTCCCGGTCGATAATCTGTGCGCCGATTTCGTAGTACAAAGTGATCAGTTCGCCATTGGCGGCGAGCGCAACTTTCATCCGCGTCGCATGGATTCGCTGCTTGATCCCGTTCAGCCACGCCTGATATTCGGCCAAGGATTCGGGCGGGTAACTCACCGGATTGTTCATGTCGGGGTCACGCATCATCATCCTCGGCCAGCTCAGCTTCGATCTGCTCCACCGTCGGCAGGTAGCGCGCAATGTCATCGGGCAGTTGCAACTTGTACTCCGCCACGCCAATCGGCTGCGTCATGCCACGCAGGGCGTACTCGGCCACCACGCGGTGCTGCTGCTTGCATAGCAGAAGCCCGAGCGTCGGCTTGTCCTCGACGCTCTTGATGCGCTCATCCACCAGGGTGATGTAGAAGTTCAGCTGGCCGGCGTGCTCGGGTTTGAAGTCGCCCGCCTTCAGCTCGACCACCAGGAAGCGATGCAGGCGGTAGTTGTAGAACAGCAGGTCGATGTAGAAGTCCTGACCATCCACCTCCACATGCACCTGCCGCCCAGCAAAGGCGAAGCCCTCGCCTAGTTCCATCAGCAGCTTCGTGATGTGCCGGGTCATGGCTGCTTCGACGTCGCGCTCGTGCGCCTCCTCGGACACGCCCAGGAAATCGAAGAGATAGGGGTCCTTGAGCGTCTGCCGGGCGAGCTCGGAATCGGGCGCCGGCAAGCGCTGCTCAAAGTTGGTCACAGCGTTGCCGGCGCGCTGATGCAGCGCGGTGGAAATGTGGTGCCACATCACGTTGCGCGACCAGCCGTTCTCGATCGCCTTTGCGACATACCATTCGCGCTCGGCGCGGGTCTTCAGCTTGGTCAGCAGCAGCAGATTCTGCCCCCAAGGCAATTGTGCAACGGCCTGTTGCACAAATTCGGTGTCAGGCCACGCCTCGGCGAAGCTGCGCATGTACAGAAGGTTTCGCCGGGAGAAACCCTTCATGTCGGGAAAGGCGGCAGTCAAGTCCTTGGCCAGCTGCTCGATGACCTTGGCGCCCCAGCCCTGCGACTGCTGGCGGTCCAGAATGTCGCGACCGATGTGCCAGTAGAGCAATACCAGCTCCCGGTGGGCAGACAGCACGGCACGCTGCTGAGCTGTCTGGATCCGCTGCTTGAGATCGGCAAGCCAGGTGACGTAATCCGCGAGAATCTGAACTGGCTCACTCATCGCCCGCCCCACCCGTCACCGCCTTCACCTCCGCCAGCAAATCCCCGAACTTGCCGTAGTTCGCCTTCACCCCGTCATCCAGATCCAGGCTGATGCGCATGTCGGCGTAGTGGCGGAGCTTTTCGTCGTAGGCCAGCAGCTCGACGTGTTTCTTGCGCAGCTTCTCGATCTGCTTGTTGAGCTTGTTGCGGGCGGCGGTGCTGGGGGCGGCTGCAGCGTCTTTTTCCAGCATGTCGATGCGGGCCTGCATCTTGCCGGTGAGGGGCACGACGTATTCGGCGCGCAGGCGGGCGAGCGTGCCTTCGTGGTAGCGGTGCAGGTAGACCAGCGCCTGGAAGGCGCCCTGTTTGCCGCTGGAGAACAGCCAGTAGATAGGGCGCTTCTTGTAGGTCTGCAGGTGGTCCTTGAAGAACTTGTCGGCCAGATAGCGGCGGATGGTTTCGTCCGGCGTCTCGCCCGCCTTGGTGCCCAGGCTCTCGGCGAGCCAGGCCATGTTCTCGTCCAGCGTGTCGGCGCCCCACACGGCGCGCAGGAACTCGCGCACGCGGTTGGCGGCGTCATCCTCGAACCAGAACTCGTCAGTGATCGGCACGATGCCGTCGGCGTCGGCCGGGAAGGTCGGGTAGCGGGTTGGGTCGAAACCGACGTTGCCGGCGTGGGCGTAGATCAGGCCGGGTTCGTCGAGACTATAGCGGCCCATCATGCAGCCGATGGCGTAGGAGATCAGCTCCACCATGGTGTCTTGGCGAAACCGGGTCCATTGTTCATCTTCGGTGAGGTTGCCGCCGTAGCGGTAGGCGGGGTTCACCGTGAGCGTAATTTGCTCGATGGGAACGTCGGGAGTGAGTTCATCCCTCAGACCGTAGGCGTCGATAAAGACGCGGTTGTTTTCCTCTTCAAGTTGCTTCATTTCGGAGATGGTTGCACGGTTCCGGGTGATCCAAGCGATGTAGCTGGACTCGAGGGAGGGCGTGTGCTCCGATAAGGCCGTCAGGATGGGCAGACTTTGGAAGCCCCAAGAGCGTTCGTAAGCATCCCAATCTGTCTTGGCTGTGCTAATTAAAGTTTCGACAAAACCGAAGTCACGCGACCCGAAGGCTGACTCAAGGAATGGCAATGATGAGAAATTCCCAATTTGAAAGTGAAGAGTCGGATTAAGCGTCTTAGTAAACCAAGTCACAATCGGTGTATTTGCGTACGCAAGGACAGCCAGAGCTTGATCGTGAGTTTCAGGCTGTGCCGACATTCCTGTCACGTCATAAACAAATCCGTCGGGAAAAAAACGAAATGATGAAATTCCGGAGGTGATGTCAGACCAACTGACTGACGCTCGAAAATAACACTGAGTATTCTGGGGTCGAGAGCGCTGATTTCCCTGTTCGTCGGTAAAGTTTCGAATCTCAACACCATTGTTAGCCCAATTCACCAAATGATCCTGGTTGCCATACCAACGTCTAAACTCACCGCCCTTGTTGTAAGGAAACCACTTAGCAAGAGAATTCTGCGCCTCAGTTAGCGACCGACTATGGAGGTCGATTTTGGCCTGGCTCACCTCGAACCAATACCTAACGAATCGATCATTATTCGCAGTCGCAAGACCCTGCTTGGCCGGTGCGATCACAGCAAGCGCTTTGCTCCTTTCGAAGGTACTCCGGGCATTGTCACTTAGCCAATACGCCACCGGACTCCCCGGAATTTTCTTGAAATCATCCTGCACCGTGACATCAAAGCGGTTTTGATTGCTCCGCAATGCTGCCTCTTTTTCTTCCTCTTGCCCGTCCACCAAGCGGAAAAACGCGGGTTTGAATCCTAAGAAATTCTGGCCTTGCAGCACAAACGCCGTGGTCTGCACCACCTCGCCTGAAATCTCGACAAACGCCCGGGCGCCCAAATGCGCCATCGTCTGAATGGTGCGCTGGGTCAGCAGTTTCTCCCGCATTGCCTCATACGACGACAAGAACATCCAACTCTGCATCGTCACCATGCTGTTGAAGCCGCTTCGTTTGCACCAGCCAAAACCCCGCTCAATGAACATGGCAAACAGGTCTGACTTGCTATCGGGGAAGCTGGCCTTGGCGAACTCCTTCAACGCCCCATTCATCCCCTTCCCACCCATATACGGCGGATTCGCCACCACCGCATCGAACTTCCGCCCCAGCACCCGTGCCTGCTCCACCAGCGGCAACAAATCCTGCGCCGCCGCCTGCGCATACAGATCCCCGGTCTCGTTCGCCTTCCCCATGGCCTCTGCCAGCGCCGGCAGTTGCGCATTCAGCGCGTCCGGAATCTGGATCAGCGAGCCGAAGGTCTTGGCGTGTTCAAAGGTGTCGAGCAGCGCCTTGACGGTGACGCGCTCCACGCCGAAGGGCGCGAGGTGGGTGGCGAGTTCGTCCAGGTCCACCCCCTTGCTCTCCTGCAGGCTCAGTGCATTGAGCCGGGGCGGGTAGTTGAAGAGTCGTCGGTCGTCGGCGCGGGCCTTCATCAGCAGGGCGAAGCTGGCGAGCTGCGCGGCGCGGTCGTCGATGTCGAGGCCGTAGAGGTTTTTCTCGAGGATCAGGCGCGGGATGTCACGCAGGCGGTAGCCGCGTTCCAGGTAGATGCCTTTGAGCAGCGCGTAGGCTTCGACCAGGATGTGGCCGGAGCCGCAGGCGGGGTCGAGCACGGTGATGGATTCGGGGTTGAGGCTGCCGCCGTCCTCGGCCATGCGGGTCTGGATGAGGGCGTCGAGCTGGGCGTTGACCTCGGGCGTCTGCTCGGCGGGTTCGATGTAATACGGCCACTCGCTCTTGAGCGTGCTCGTCGGGTTGGCCATCAGCCACAGGCGGCCGACGCTGTTCTGCACCAGGTATTGCACGATCCAGTTGGGGGTGAAGAGCTGGGTGGCGGCGGGGATGTCCTCGCTCTTGACCACCTTGCCGATGACCTGGTCCTTCTTCTCGCTGATGTAGAACTGGTAGAGCCAGCCGATGACCTCGACCTCGGCCCAGTCTTCTTCCGGGATCTGGGCGACCAGCTTGGCGATGACCGAATCGGTGCGCAGCAGGTTGTCGGGCAGCAGCAGCTCGGTTTCGTCGTCGATGCGCTCGAAGAGGAAGGGCATGGCGGCCGAGAGCGCGTTGCACTGGGCGACCAGCAGCAGGCGGTAGAGCTCGCCGTCCTTGTTGCCGGCGAGCTTGAGCTCGGCGATGTGGGCGGCGTCCAGCCCGGGCAGTTCGCGGCTGGTGGCGAGATCCGCCGCGTGGGCAAGGATGTCCGGCAGACCGCCGGCGGTGGCGCTGGAGAGCACGCGGTGGCCGTGGCCGAGATAGTCGTGCAGCTCCATGTAGCGCAGCGCGGCAAAGCGGTTGAACCAGGTATAGGCCACCGCCTCCATGGTGTAGCCAAAGCCGTCGCGCTGGATGCGATGCACCAGGCGATCGCGTTGCTGGGCAACGCGGGCTGGCCATTCGCGCCCGGCGATCAGCACCACATCGCCCCGCCGCTCGGCCGGCAGCGCATCGAACTTGCCGGCGGATTCGGACAGGCCGAGCAGGTTGGCGCGCTGGGTGACGGCGGCGATGAAGTCCTTGCGGGCCTGGGGGGCGTAGGTTTTGAGTTTGGCTTTGTTCATTTTTCTACTTGTTCAGAATCGTTCGGCAGTCATGGGCATGGCTTGCTGCACAGCGATCAAACCCAGCCGCGATGTCGGCAATAGGCCCAGATAACGTGATCGAGCTCGGCGAGGTTGCGCGCGGGATAGTCGGGATCGGCACGCAAGGCCGCGCGGGTTTGCTGGGCGAGCCAGATGTATTTGGCCCCTTCGCTCAGTCCTCGCGGACGCTTGCTGGCAAACCCTTCTTCCTTCAGCCAGGTCACGATCGGGTCATTCCACAAGGGATAGTCGTGCGGGAAAAAGTGGCACAGCATTTCGGTGATGAAGGCTTTTCTGACTTCTGCGCGATCTGATGCCTCGAGCCTGTCGTATTCAGCCTGAACCGTGGCATCACGCCGGGTGGCGGGACAGTCCAAGATCGCCACGAGCGCCCGGCAGAGCAGGCTCCAGTCCGTTGCCGTACGCTTGTGCCGGAAGATGCCGCTGCCCTGGAACTTCCATTCCGAGCGGTTCCAGTTGAGGATCAGCCAATCGTAAAAGGCATTCCCGCTGAGACGACCGTCTGCGCATTGCCGAACCAGTTCCTCGAAATCGTCACGGATCGGCTCGAACGCCGATGCCCTTTCCTTACGCTCTGCCAGCGCTGCCGCGAGACCCGGAAACCGGGGGGGAATTAGGCCGACAGGCCGATGCGGGCTGGGCATTGGCGTGGATCGCTTTGCACCCGCAGGCATCTTTGCCTCGGTGTAGGCATTGATCCACGCCTGGTTGAGCGCCACCGACTGAGCCAGGATGTCGGCAATCCACGCGGTGATCTCTTCATACCGTTCTTCGGTGATCTTGATGCGTAGGTTTGCCTCGTAGTTGGTTTCAAAGGCGGCAACGGTCAGGTTGGACGAGCCCACGATCAGGTAATGCGCTCCGTCGGTCCGCCACGCAACGATCTTGGGGTGGAAACCGTCGATGTCTTCAGCCACGTAAACGTGGGCGATGGAGCGGTTTGCTTGCTTCCATGCCAAGGCGTCGGAGAGCGCCTGCTTGCGTGTGATACCGAAATCCTTGCCAACGATGAGCGTCGCGTTCTCGCAGCCTTTGGCCAACTGGAAGGTCTTCCAGTCCGTCAGGTAGGCCGTCAAGGCGAAGATTTCGTCAGCCGTTTGAAAAGCGTCCTCGTAGGCGGCGGCCAGGTTGCCCTGCGCATCTGGGTGTAGATAGAGCGTCATATCAATCCTTCTGTTTCACCGCAACGACGACTACTGGATGCGAATCCGTTGCCCGGCCGACAACGCTGCCATCAGCTCCGCGCGAAGCTTGCTGACATAGGCATCAACCTCAGTCTCGGTTTCCAGATAGGTCTTCGGCGTGAAATCGGAAGCTCGAATCACCTTGGCCGGCTTGGGGGCGACGGCTGCAGGACCGGTCTTCGACGGCGAGGTCTGCGTGGCCGGTTCTCCCGCAATGCCGGAGCTCGTTCTGGCCGCCGCAGACTCGATCGTCGCCATAGCGGTATCGAGCGCATCGCCGGCCTGGGCCTGGCAATAGAAGATCATCGGGATGCTGGTGAGGCCGGCGACCTTGGTCTTGAGCTCCTGCAGCTTGAGCAGCGCCCGGTTGCGCAGGCCGTCCGAGGCTTGTGCGGCGTCGAGCGCCTTTTCCACTTCGGCGATCTTGGCGTCGATGGAGAGCAGTGCGTGCTCGCGCTTGCTCTGGGCGAGCGCCTCGTTGACCGTGTCGACCGTGGTGACGAGCGGCTCGATCTGGCTGACGGCACCCCAGGGGTTCGGGTTGTCGCGGATGCCTTCGAGGTTGGACAGTGCCACGGCGGCCTTGAGGTCCTTGTCGAGCGCCTCGCGGTTGGGCTCGAAGCGCTCCAGGGCCTCGAGCAGGCGGCGCCAGGTGGGGGTCTGGGTCTTGTAGAAGCTGATAACGTCGTGGATGTCGTCGGACAGGTCCAGCCAGTCGTCCTTGCCCTTGACGAAGGCGTCGATGAATTCGTAGCTGTCGGCCACCCCGAGCTGCTTGCCGATGGCGGCGATCGCGCTGTCGATGACGGCCTTACCGGGGTGATGCGGCGTGGCGGCGACGTGGGCGTAGCCCTTGAGGTCGGACTGCAGCGCGGCCAGACGCTCACGGGTGGCGGCGACCAGGCCATCCTCGGCCTCGGGCGGCATCTCGGCGAACAGATCACGGTGCAACTCGCGCGCGCGCTTGATGCTGGCGGCGTCAGCCACCTTGCGTTTGAGAATGGACACCTGCTTGAAGCGGGCCGACTTGGTGAGCGGCTCGATGGCGGCCTTGGGTTCGAGGTCGGCGCTGTCCATCATCAGCTTGATCTCGCCGGCCATGAAGAGGCGCGCGACCAGCAGGACGACCTCCCAGTCAGGCTTCCAGCCCCAGGGGATACCGGTGAAGCGGTTGACCACCTCGTCCAGGATCACCCGGGTGTTGCTGGCCTTGAGCTGGAGAAACTCGCGCAGTTCGACGAGCGCGAGCGGGTTGCCCTCCTCGCCCCCGAGCGCGAGCTTGCGCTGGGTGGTGTCGTCGGCGAGCAGGACCGCCTTGATCTCGGCGATGGGGTCGGCGAGATCAAGGCGGTCCTGCTCGCCG
>Ga0209200_1004272_pt1 | contig 11745 bp, 9 predicted proteins | sample AD_UKC033_MetaG_FD_184406 | JGI IMG/M metagenome (GOLD analysis project Ga0209200, IMG submission 184406) | Active sludge microbial communities of municipal wastewater-treating anaerobic digesters from USA - AD_UKC033_MetaG (SPAdes) (version 2) | ecosystem: Engineered > Bioreactor > Anaerobic >...
CCAGTATCGCGACCGAGAAGGTGGACTCATGTGGGGCGAGTGGCGCGGAGATCAATTCTTCCGTCGTGACGAGCGGACAGGCGCGTGGGAACCTCATGCCGGCGAAGTCATGAAGGCCACCGAGTACGACAAGGCGAAGAAGGACACAGAAGGTGCCATCCAATCGGGTGTTGAAGATGCTCTCCAGAACTTCAAGGCTCGAACCGGCGACAAGAATTTCTCCTCTGAAGCTCTCAAGTCAAAGGCAGATGCCATCCGGGATCGAATTCTTCTGACGACCCAACAGGAAGGGATGAACATCATCCGAAATCCCAAGGTCGCAGGGGACATCACCCGGAACACAGTCCAGTCGATCCTTGAATCCGGCAAGCGTCTGGAAGATCTCGGACCCGACTATGTCAATCAAGTGATGAACTCTCAGATCATTGCCTACACCGCTCCCTCGCGTCTCGATGAGTTCTTCAAGGTGGTTGACACCAACTCCACCAAGAAGGGTGCCAAGAAGCCTGTCTCCTCTGAAGCCTACGTGGCCTTCGGAGAGGCAATGGCAGAAGCAAAAGAGCAATCCGGTGGAAAGGTCAGTGATGACCAGATCTACAAGAAGATGGCAGAAAGCTACGACAAGCTGACCCCCAAGGAGAAGGCTCGTCTGGCTGAAGATCGGCGTGCGCTCACTCAGGGCTGGAGCCCATTCATCATTTGGGCAACTGATCGTCGTAAACTGTAGAGTCCTTCGCGGCTCATGAAAGGAATGAAGATGGACGACTTTGGACGTTGGCTTGTTGCCAACAAGGATTCGCCTACGGGCGAGTTCATTGACGCAGATACCATCAAACGAGATGGCAAGCGTATGCGCCTTCAAGGCATCCAAGCTCCCGAAGTGGGGCACCAACGTTCGAAAACCATCTTCACTCCGGGCCAAGATGTCGGTGAAACACAGGCAATGTATGACCTTGCAAGGAGTGGTGGTTATGACCAAGCAGTACCAACGGGGAAGGTGGATGACTACGGCCGAGAAGTTGTGGATCTGGTGGACCGGAATGGTTCTTCTCTCAGTTCACAGGCAGTTCGTGTTGGACTGGTTCGGCCGGATGCTCACACAGATAGTCAGACGCTGAGGGATCGTTCCATGGTGAAGGCCGTGAGCCTTCTCTTTGAGAACACTCCTGAAGAACAAAAAGATCCTGCCCTGCGCATTGGGGAGCGAATGGAACAGACCCGGCGTGAAGCCGGCATTCGCGCTTTCCCTCGCGTCGAGGCAGAGAACGAAGCCCAGAGAGCCGCACTCAAGGGGCTTGTGGGTGAAGAAGCCATCCGCGAACGTCTGGAGGAGATTGCTCGCATCGACAAGATCCTAGCTGACGATGGTGACATCTTCGGACAGATCTCTCCTGAGAAGCGTTTGGAGCTGCAGGAGAAGAAGAAACAATTCCAGCAAGAAATCATGTTTGCCGCCACCACCAATGACTTCGTGTCGGGTGGTGTTCGTAATCGTCACGGCGACCGAGACCTGAACAATCGGGCGAAGGACCAAGTCTGGACCTCGTTCTGGAATGGTACCCTGGACATCCTCAACGGCTTCGGTGGTATCGCCGAACTGGCGGGAGACAAAGCCAAGTGGGAGGGTATGAGCAAGTGGGGCCGCGAGTACCAGAACAAAATCAAGGGCGAGCAGGCTGATTTGCCGAGCACGATCTCCCTACGTGATGTCACCCGAGAGCTTTCTGACGGAGAGAAGAGTTGGAATGACATCGCTACGACGGGTCAGTATGCCGTCAACTTGATCGCCGGTTCTCTTCCCATGATGGCCGGTATGCTAGCTACCTCAGTTGGTGCTGCTGCAGTTGGTGCGCCAGCTTTCGCGGTTACTGCTGGTGCTGGCGCTCTCACCTACGCTGGTCAGTTCTATGCCAACCAACCTGACGACAAGAAGAACGCCACTGTAGCTCTCTCCGGTGGTCTTCTCTCGGGTGTCCTCGATACTCTCGGCTTTAAGGCCGTCACTGGCGCCACCTCTTTGTTCCGTGAAGCAGATCGTCAGCTCATCAAGCAAGCCCTGGTTGATACCGGGAAGGCTACGTCTCTCTCTCATGCAGACAAGCTGCTGGCAGATGCAACCAAGAAGGAAATCCTTCAACTTTCAGGTGACGCACATCGCTTTGCCCGAGCCCAATTTGCTTCGCGTGAGGCAAAGATTGCGGCTGCTTCCTCTGTAGCCAAGGCTTCGCTGGAAGAAGGTGTGACTGAATCTCTTCAGCAGGCAGTACAGATGCTCTCGGAAACCGGTGAGCCTTCCTCTCAGCAACGATTCGACAAGGGCTTCTACGAAGGTCTCATCGAAGCTGCCATCGGCGGTGGCCTTGCCGGTGGTGCAATCAATACCGCTGGTCGTGTCCGAGACAATCTCATGTGGCGCACGGCAGCTTCTGCCAGTGCCGAGCGTAGGGTCCGGGCGAGTGAGGGGCGGACACTGCAGGCGGCGCTTCTGTCGAACAATCAAAATCCGACCGTGGCGGCTCAACTGCAGGCTGCGGAGCTAGACGCCCAGGCCAACCCCAACCTGCAGCGTTCTGGCGTGGAAAAGGATTTGCTGGCATTGCCCTCAGCGAAAGGCACGTGGTCTCAACTCGTGCGGGCGGTCACGCATCCCCTGGACTTCTTCCGGCAGTTGGGGACTGCAATCACGCCCTCCATCACGAAGGATGACGGCACCTTCCGTCTCTACCGAGGGATCATCAAGGCTATGATGGTTCCGGGTGTGTTGCTTGGAGATACCTTCGATGGTCTCAAGCAGAAGGTCATCTCTGAGTGGGGTACTCCCGATCGCGCCACCCTGGCCACCCGACTCGGCACCAACGAAGCTGGTGTGGATACGCTCCTGCGCGATGAGTGGCAAAATACTTGGTCTCAGGGCAGACAATCGCAAAACCCCATCCTTCAGGGGTGGTGGGACAACGTGTCCGGCAGTACGCGCCGGATGGCCTCTCTGCTGCGCTCCCTGGGACTCGATCCTGCTGACATACTCTCCAGTGAGGATGCTCACTCCGTCTTCACCGACGCGAGTATCGATGTCAAACAAATCGCAAGGAATCGTCAACGTCTGATTGATGCCCTCGTGGCCCGGGGTGAAACCCAGACAGATGCCGAGACTACGGTCAACAAGCTCATTGATGGCAAGCCTGCTGAAATGCAGATCGCCAGAGAAGTCCTGGGTCGTACCGGCATCCTCATGGATTCGCAGTTCAACGATCTGTTTCATGGTCGAACGCTCGAATCGTTCGAAAACCTCAAGTCGAGAGTCGCCAACAAGGTGGCCAAGCAAGTGTACCTCGGTCAGCGAGGTGAGAAGCTTGCGATGCTTCTGCAGATGGCTCATGAGAACGGGGAGTTCGAGTCTGAAGCGGAGCGCATGCAGGTGACCCGTGACGTCCAAGACTGGTATCGGATCATCGAAGGTCAGTACCATTCCCTGGCAGACAAGCCTGCTCTGGAGAAGGCAGTTGCATGGGGGTCCACAGGTGCGATGATGGCCTATCTGTCGAAGGCGGCGCTCTCTTCGCTCGCAGAACTTTCGTTCGCCATTCTGGGAACTCCTGCCGAGAAGATCCTCAAGCAGCTCAGTAAGTTCGCTCAGACCTTCATCCAAGAAGTACGGGATGATGTGAACCGGGGTACGTCCTACACAAGCAGCAAGCTTGGGATGGCTCTTTCGAGGTCCACTGCGCGAGGCCGTGATCTTGATAGACTGGAAGAACTCCGGGAAGCGCTGGACAATGCGAGAACGGTGGAAGAAGCTCTGCAGATCACCAGCGAAATTGAGAAGCTCAATGAGAAGATCATGGGTCGTTCCCTCTTCGAGCGCCTCGGGTACAACGACTCCGGTTACAACTCTCAGGCGAAGTTCGAGACCAACACGGTGAATGCTCAGCGGGCCATGGGTGTCTTCTCTCGCATGATCTTGCTCCGGGCACAGAACGATGCCAACCGCATTGCGCTCCTCTCGATGGCGTCTGATATCCTTCGGACACATATCCAAGCGCTGCAGGCCATTCCGGCTGAAGATCGACTCGCCATGCTGGCAGGTACGATTCCGATGACGGGCTACCAGCAGGAAGCTGTGGCTCTGCTCACGAGCTACGGTGCCGACATCATTTCCTTGCTTCATGCCTTCGACGAGCTCGACATCAAGACCGAGGCGGAATACAACCATCTTCTGGTTCAATTTGGCGAGGGGTCTACAGGTCTCAGTGGCTCTGCTGGAGAAGCATCTACTTCGACACACGCCATTCTCAACAGTCAACTCTCGACTGTGCTCACCAACATGGTGAACTCTCACATTGCGTCTCCAGGAACCTCGAACATTCCGAAGTTCTACCACGACCCTCGGCTCCGAGTATTCACCGTCATGCAGCGATTCATCGCGACTTTCACGGCAACGGTTCTCCCACGGCTCTATCGGGATTACCTCCGTGACGGACATGCTGGAATGAAATTCTCGGCCTTCTCCGTTCTCGTATCTGCACTCCTAATTGGTCACATGGCAAACATGCTCAAGGACCTTGTGGGATACGGGGATGATGACAACCCCTACATCAAGTCGAATTCCAAGAAGGCTCAGCGGGCACTCTATGCCTCTGGTCTCCTGGGTTCTGCGCAGGGGCTGCTCGATCGTGCGATTCCCTTGTACCCTCGAAGCAATCGCAAGGATGAAGGAAGTATAGAAAAAGCATACCAAACCCTCAAAGGGGAGTCTCCTGTGCTCTCTTGGGGTGACAACATCGTGGCAGGAATGTACGGGGTTTCTACAGCGCAAACACCGAAAGAAATGGAACGCGGGGCAGCCCGTGTTCTTCGCTCGGCTCCTCTCATCGGCTCAATACCAGTTGCCGGGAAGGAGACCGCACAAGTCATTGCCGGGACAAGTCCGGCTCAGTAGGAGATTTGAATGGCAGTCAACATCCACGTTTCACCGTTGGGTACACCTGCGCAGGCTCAACCGGGCCTCAGCCAGCTACAACGGATTCTCAATGCCTCTTACACCCCGCCTGAAATTGTGGGTGATCCGCGTGCGAGGGTCTCAGTACCCTCTCCGCAAGAGGCTCCGGAACTGATCGTGCCGGAAGGTGCGGAGTATCCGGACATCAGCAATCCTGCTCAGGCTGCGGCTCTCAATCAAGCGCCATATCCGCCGACTGCTCTCATGCAGCCTGCCATCGACCCGGAGACCGGGGGTCCAGTCCCCTCGCTCCAAGAACAAATCCCATGGAATGAGCAGGTTCAACAAGAAGCTGCTCCCATCAATGCTGTTCCGGATTTCATGGCTGCGCTTCCGCAGGAAGATGGCACCAATTGGGAAGGCCGGATGGCCAATGTCCAGGGGCTTCTGGATACGGTCGAAGGCCATCGCATCACTTCTCCTCAGTCGTCGCCTGCCCTGGCATCGCGCACCGATGAGACCGTCTCTGCTGAACCGTCTAACTCCTACGCACAGCGTGTAACTCCCACGCTTGACTCCATCATGGAGACCACTCAACGTCGTCTGTACAGCATGGACAAAGCGAGCATGAAGACTCGTCTGTACGACGATGCCTCCGGTCAGACTCACAACGTTCCCATGGGTCTTCTGGTCTTGGATCGGAAGAACCTCCTGAGCGATCCTCAAGCGAAGTCCCAAGTGGCCGCCATTGTCGGCATGGCCGGTATGCGCGCCGTTGCGCAGATGGGTCAAAAGCGAGAGGAAGATACGCCTCATGAGGGTGAAGGCTCAGACTCGGAGGGGATCAACAACTTCATCTCCTCGATGCTGCACCACGCTTCTGTTGGTGCAAAGAATGCCGGTCTCCCTCTGGATCGTGCCGATCTGTTTGATCTGGTGAAGACCCAAGCAATGAGCATGATCGCAGAAGGGGATGTCGGAACCTTCGAAACTGCTCGCGGCAATCAGGTTGTGGCCATGCCGGAGTTGAAGGCCCAAGCCAGAGAGTTCGAACGTCTTGCAAGCATCATCTTCGACGATGGTTCTCGTGGTCGTATGGGTCTGTCACCCATGCCCTCTGGTCGAGGTCTCTTGAGTAACAACAAGGGATGGACTGCCCGGTCCATCGCAGGTCGTGTGGCCGACAAGCTCATGCGCGCGGCCGAACTCACGAAGTCTCTCCTGGGTTCTGTGGGGATGATCTTCCCGCAGAAGAATCTGGAACGAAAGAATCTCGAGATTCAGCTGGTCATGGACCCTGAGATGCTGGAGACCAATTCGGCGGGGGTACCGATCTACAGTACTCACATGTTTGCAGAGCGCATGGGCCTCCACAAGAAGGCTTATGACACTGCTCGTGGGAATGTTCGTCCTCCGCCTTGGTTGGAAGATCGATCCGATCCGAAGCAGATGCAAGCCTTTGAAGCCTACAAGGATCAAAAGGCCGCCGAGGTCATGGAGCTCAAGTTCAAGGAAATCGAGCGATACATGGAGGCTGCGACGACTTCCTCGGGTCGGGTCCGTTACAATCGCTTCATCCATGCGCTGAACAACTTCCGATTCTACACCAACACCTTCGATGGCGACTATCAAGGCTCGAAGAATGTCATCCGAGACATCATCTCGTTTGCCAAGCGGTCCACCGCCATTCCTTCGTCTTTCTTCGATCGGAAGGAAGTAGAGAAGCTCACTTCGCTCGCAAAGGATCTTTGGGGAGGCAACTCAAGCTCGACTGCTTGGGGCGTCAACCTCTTGGAGCGGCTGAAGGCTTTGCCTGCGTCCACGCGGGGTGCGCTGGGTGCCATGCAGAATGCTGTGGTGTATTACTACACTGCAGTCGAGCCCGAGGCACTCGGCGAAGGGATTGACGTCACCAAGATGTCCCCTGGGCAGATCATCTCCCTCTACGAACCGAAGATCGGTGAGGCACTGGCTTCGCTGGGCGAGGAGTACAACAACTTCCTTCAGAATCCCAAGCCCGGAAATGACAACGGAAGTCTCATGCTCAAGCTTTGGGCTTCCACCGAAAAGGGTGCTGCACAATCGTCGCTCAATCTTTGGGACGACTTCTTCAATGCCAGCAAAGCATATCAAGCTGGTCTGGCTGGCCGTCAGCATCCCATCCAGTTGACCCATCACTCCATCTCGGACGGGAATCAGTCGGGTATCTTCTTGCAGGCAGCAATCTACGGTCTGGAAGGGAATGCGCCTCCGACTGTCACGACCATGCTCTCTCAGGCCACTCCGACGCTGCAGGACTTGCGCGTCAACGGCTGGGGTACGATCATTCGCGAGCTTCGCGACATCGCATCGAAGGATGAAGGTGACGGTTCTCTTGCGGGTGACTGGTTGTCCTTCTTCGAGGATCTGCACAAGCAATTCGGTATTGCCGCCGTGGCAAAGGACTTCTTCAAGTTGCCGCTCATGCAGGCTGCCTACGGCAAGAATGCCTACATGTTCGAGAGCGAGCTCTACGATGTTCTCTCCAGCTCAAAGTACGCCGATACCTTCGACAAGTATCTGGGGCAACATGGAAACCCTGCTGAGCTCAACAAGCAGCTTCAGCAGGCAGTGGGGAAGACGCTCACCAAGATCGTGAACGCTCGCGGCAACAAGAACCTCATGAATATCGGCCAGTTCTTCGGCATCATGAATGCGGCTCCTCAGATTGCAGGTGTGTCTGGAGATTTCTTGACCATCACCCCGGTGGAGAACACCCCGGTGGCAGGGGATCCGAAGCGTCTTCGTGCTTCGACCACTGGCCGTACTGCGGATGGCCGTCCGATTCGGCTGCGCGTGCGTGGTTCCGGTGAGTTCGAGACTGGTGCTCCGATGGTCGATGCGAAGACCGGCGACCCCATCGAGGTTGCTCGTCACGAACTGCAGATGAACCCTTCTGCAAAGCGAGTGAAGACTTTCCTCTCGCGAGTCACTGGTCTCATCGAGCCTGTGGAAGATCCTTATGGCTATGGTCTTCGTCGTCAGCTTCCTGTGCTCTTGGTGCAAGCGCTTGACGGCGACCTTGTGAAGTGGACTACCCTCAAGGTCAATGAGGACACTGGTGCCATGGGTCCGCGTCCAGTCATGTGGGTGCACGACTCGGGGATTTCGACTCCGGATGCCGGGTTGATCTACAACCATACCTACAACAACGTGGCCATCCCGGCGCTCATGGAGAACCTCCAGACGCTTCTGCCGCGTCTGTGGCGTCACAAGAAAGCCGTTCAGCAGACTCTCATTCAGAGGATCCGAGATCGTGGGGAAGATGTGGGCATCGGACCTGCAGGCGAGTTCCCTGCCCTCGGCGCGGTCTTCAAGGATCTCTACGACAAGATCAACAGTGAGTCCTACAAGGCACGCTGGTTCTCCAATGACCGGAAGAAGTCCGCCAATCCCAATGCGAAAACTGACCTCGCTCGTTGGAATGAGAACGTTGCTCGAACGAAGGGCATCCTCAAGGAAGCCGAGAAGGCCGGTTGGGTTTATCCCGATGGCGAGTCTCTCACGCTCGATCAGTGGCAAGATCTTGCAGTAACTCCTGGGCAGTTCATCAAGCTCCTGGAGCTCGCGGAAAAGGCGCTCAACCTTCACGAAAGTACTGCCGACTCGCACATCCCGACTTGGATCGCCAGGTCCAAGGACCGTGTGAAGAGGATCTTCGAGCAGACCATGCTCGCCAACAAGCATGGTGGTTTTGTTCACATGCGGGTTTCTGAAGCTGCTCCGGCTTCGCCCAAGACTCCCAATCCGCCTGAGAGGCCTCTGGCTGAAGTTCAAAGGGAGAAAGAACGAGACCGCGCCATGAAGGCCGCGCTCAACGCCACTCTCGATGAGTTCGACGATCGTCCGAAGACCAACGACGTGAAGACGACTCCCACCTCTGAAGGTGGGTCCACAGAGGAGCGGGTCCGGTCCGCCCTCGTCAAGAGGAAAACTGATCAGATCAAGAACCATCTTGCTGCAATCAAGCTCATTCCGAATCCTCGCGATCCGAGGTTTGACACACTCATCACAGAAATCCTCAAGGATCATCCCGACAAGTGGAACGATGAGAAGGCCGAGTGGGAGAACGGAATCTCCCGCACGGCTGTCGTGGAAGAGATCAAGAAGCGCACGGGTAAGAAGCGGCCTTCAGCCGACATCCCGACGTTCGATGATCTCGACTTCGGCGATGATCTAGAGTTCTAGAGAAAGGGGCATCAAGCCCCTTCTCTTTTCGCTACGCCGGTCTGCGAATTCTTTCAATTGCGACTGTCTGCAGCATTGTGGCCATGACGACTCCATGGAAGCCGCTGCAGTGCCAGTAGGAGTTCACATCCCCATCTTTGTTTTCGAAGGTCACAGCTGACATGTCTGTGATGATTCCTTCTTTTGCCTTTTGGAGCATAGTCTCCAAGGTCTTGATGAGCTCCTCGTCAGGGCCTTCTGGTTCCTTCTTTCCGAAATCTCCTTCGATGACATTCATTCTTCCTCTCCATCTGCACGTCGGCCTGTGTTCGGAATCACTTGCACCGCACGATCATCCCAAAGTTCGATCATGCCATAATCCTTCTGGCAAGTCACCTCAAGAATCTGCCCAAGGTGCTTCTTGCACCATCGTTTGATGTACATGATGGCTTCCCTGGCGGAGTCACGCTGGGTCATTGAAGCCATGTCCGATTGATCTATTGGGCACATGTAGGCTCGCGCTGTGAAGATCCGGACATGACGACCTTCTTCGAGCCATTTGAGCACACGCTGCCTCATGGGCTCGATGGGTTGCCCGATGTGCTGTATGCCACGCCAAACATCGTATTCAGCCAGGGTGCCGTCGAGATCGACACCAATCCAGCCTTGCTTGTTGCTCATCGCTGCCCCAAATCCTGTAGGTATTCTCGGCTCTCCTCGATGGAGAGGCTGCGTCGGAGGATTCCGTTCGGGAGTTCGATCACAGGGAGGCCGAGCCTCTGGGCATGAGCAATCTCTGATGCGACTCCGCCTGGGATGGTTCCATCCGGAAATGCCCTGAAGGCAACAAGATCACATTCTTGATTGATTACATCTTTGAAGTGATCCATTCCTCGTTTTGCGTACGCAGCATTGTCTTGCTTCGAGTTGGGGTTGTAGACATCGAAGCCCATTTGTCGCAGCATCTTGATGTCTCGGTCTTCTTGCGGAGTCCCATATAGACTCAGCGGGTGCGCATAGTATGCAGTCAGCTTAGTCATCGCTTCAGTGCCCTCAGTTCGTTTCGACGTTCCATCAGGAGTTTCCCCAGATGGTTCTTACCTTTGTCTTTCTTCAGGTCAATCCCCCAGAAGGAATCCCCCCAGTAGTTCCCCTCCGAAAGCTTGGCGGGGTGGGTCGCGATGAGTTGCCTCCCCGCGTGGTTGTCCTCCGTGAACCTCTGTTCGAGGAGTTCTTTCATCACGTCGAGGCGCATGTCGGACCACCCCTCGCGGATGGTAAAGGACCTCCCGATCCTCTTGGCTTCTGCCGGCGTCACAGACTGCAGGCGTATACGCTCCTTCGCACTCTCTGTTTTGGCAGCTTGATATGCAGCCTCTACTGAACCATAGTTGACACCGTCGTACCAGCACTTGGCGGGCCAGAAGTTGCTCAGCCATCGGAACTCTCCTTGAAACTCAGTGACATCGGGGTGTGGTGGAAGCTGCGGCTCCTTGGGCTCTTCCACAGGCTTGATCTCTTTTTTCGTTCCCATCGTCGGCAATCAGTTTTGCAGCTTCTGTGCGCCGCAGGGGACGAACGTGTGGGGTGGGGTCGCCGAGGGGGCGGTCGGGGCTCCTGCGAGGCGCGACCTTCCAGCGGTCAGATGCTGGAGCGGGGTCTGCTGGCGGGCCACTGACGCGTAGGAAGGTTCATCCATTGGCATCTTCTCCTTCAAACTTAAGATAACAAGAGGCACATGTTTTTCTCCACGAATACCCCATGAAGATCTTCAGACAATTATGACAAATGTTCATTTCAGTTGTGCCGGTATCTTCCTCGAAGTCTCTGGAGGCTTCTTCCTTTTTCTTCCCGAAGATGGCGTCGTAGTTTTCCATGTAAGTCTTCTCGTTGGTTGGCCTGCGATTGGATCCTTTGCTCATAGAAACTCCGGTATCTTTCGTAGTTTGTAGGGTTGCCACACAGGTACGTGTCGCAGCTTTGAGAGGGCAATCATGTGCTCCGTTCCGCTTCCTCCGGGAAAGGCAACCACGAGGTTGACCTTGTATTCGAGCATCTCTCCATTGCGGATAAAACCTGCTTTCTTTCCATACTTTCCCCACTCTGCCGGCACTTCGGTGTAGGGGATTTTCTTTTCGGTTGCCCAGATACGCCCCATGGTGTCAGCACCGCGCGCGCCTCCCTCAATCAGTCGTAAGATAGCCCTCCTTGAGTGGAGGGCATCGAGGGCTTGTTTGACGCGCGGGTAGTCGAGGTAGTCTCTACCACCGCAGACGATGATCTTCATGCAGCGGGTTTCTGAGCAAGGCAGCAGATGTTGAAGGGAGTGAACTCAGTCTTCAGCATCTTGAAGCCTGCTTGCACGAGCGCACGTTCGAGAGTTCGTGTGCTGAAGCCCACGTAGTGCTGCATGTACTGATTCCCATTCTTCACATACTCGCCGTAGCCGTAGAGCATGTCGTGGAAGGAGATCGGGCCTGCAGGAGAGACATAGGCGGTGTCATCGAGCTCCACACCACGCTTGACCATTTCCTCCATTGCACCCTGAATGTTCGGCACACGGATGTCAACCACACCCCCTTCTCGGAGGATGTGGAAGAAAC
>Ga0209200_1004280_pt1 | contig 11728 bp, 11 predicted proteins | sample AD_UKC033_MetaG_FD_184406 | JGI IMG/M metagenome (GOLD analysis project Ga0209200, IMG submission 184406) | Active sludge microbial communities of municipal wastewater-treating anaerobic digesters from USA - AD_UKC033_MetaG (SPAdes) (version 2) | ecosystem: Engineered > Bioreactor > Anaerobic >...
GCATGGTGTTAAAAATATAAAATCTTGTGAGTTATCTCCAATCGTAGCGCTATCTTATCATAATAAGCTTCACGCTGGGACTCTTGATAAGATACACGAAAAACTAAATAACTTATATGGCCCCGCACCCGAAGCTTGGGAAATAGAGCTAGACACGCTCAGCACTGACGTAATTATCAAATATAAATCACATAATACGCTTAGTGCAATAAATCATACGCGATGCGAGTATATTGGCCATTAGCCTTCGGCAAATACGTCAGGCGATCCGGTAATGCAAACACCAGTTCCACAGGGCACGATATGTATATCGCCAACCCTGTGGACTGGTATGTTATTTGCAAACGTCATCTCGCTGCCGGTCAAAGCATATGATATTACGCAATGCGGGCATGTACTTATTCCCAAATCGCCTATGCGCATCATATTAAGCTCATTGGCAAACACGTTCGGAGATGCATCAAAATGCACGCTTATCCAGCCATGTGGGCAGCATTCGGCACCGACTGAGCATATGCCGACGGATAAATCTGTTATGCGAGATATATTCGGCCCTGAATCTGGCATTATTTTTTCTGGGTTAACGCAGCTACTTCGGCCTTAGTCAGGCCAGCGAGAGCTTCTCGTATAGCTGCAATTTTTTTAGCATCGACGGCGCTTTCGTCTTTCTCTTCTTCTGCGCCTGTCTCGGGAGCGATATAATGCTGCATTATTTTAGTATATAATTCGCTGTCTTCGTCGACGACGATTGCCCATATAAACGTACTGGCATTAAAATTTATTACACATGTCGACGCTTTGCCATTTTTAGCCCGGGCCGGCGCCGCGACGTTATTGATCGATGTCATGCTTGTTTGATCCTGCGACGGATAAGTCGCGATCTCAAAGCAATAACCCAGGCCTTTATAGCTGTCTTTGATAGAATTTAAGTTTAATGTCTCGTTCTCGAATACATAAGTGCGCACACCATTAGATACTAATATCATTTACGTCTCCCGATTAAAGTCTTTATGGCATCAACCAGGCCGTGTTCGAATTTTCCTATGCTGCGGCCGGCTCTGCCTAACGACGATAATATCGGATTTACACGCACTTTGTCAAGTAAAGCTTTCTCAGGCACGGCGCCTTTTGCAATATAATTTTGCAAAATCTTGGCGATGTCGTCTGCGTTTTCATTTATGTATTTCTCATTTAAAATTACGTCACCGAGCTCAGTGCCTAAGACTTTCCTGAAAAACTTATCTTCACCCAGGATAGCCCGGAACCGGCTATTTAACTCTTTTGCAGCCTCAGGAGCGATGCGGGCCTGCAAATTACTTTCTCGTAAAGGCACAGCTGGTGAAGCATGATTTGCAATCAGGCCCAGGCTGCCTATATCAGCAGCACCCCGGCGATTATATGCACCACCCTGCATTGGGGCGCGATTGCCATCAAGGCCGGCCAGCGTCTGCATCTCTGCCAGTTCGTGAGATTTAATTAACTTATCTAAGCCGGACTCACGCAAGCTTTTTGCATTTATGCCTAAATTACCAAGCTCTTTGCGATTGATGTCTATATCAGATAATAGCTTATTTAGGCTATCTAAATGCCCTCGTCTGGAATAGCCCGGAATATCTTGCACGGACTTTAGCTCTTTGGCTATGTCGCTTCGCAAATTTTTTAAAACATCTTCGTCGAGCAAGTCGCCCGAGTAATAGCCACGCATATCGCCGTAACCGCTTTGCGTCGGTTGCCTATAGCTACTGCCTGGCGTAGCACTTAAATTAAAACTCAAAGGCACTTCTTTTTCAAGGGCGGCGGCTAGATTTTGGCCTTTTAAATCGTTGCTAATAGCTTTAATTTGGCTGTTAATATAATCCCGGTCGATATTGATCAGGCCTTTGTTTTGCTCTATGGCGGATATAGCTTCGGTCAAATGCTTGTCTCTTAGCCGCCTGATGCCTTCGTCGATACCGGCACCAGCAGCATAACCAGCGATGCCGCCACCAACAGATAACGGCTCGGTTTCGTCACCTAGTGCATAAGAGCCAGCCAAGGCCGCAAGTAATCTCTGGGGAAGCTTATACTGCCCAGCGCCGCCAACGACGTCCAAGGCCCGCGAATTAATAACATTATCGCCTTTAAATAGATCTTGAATTATCTTGCCGCCCGGCACGAAATTGCCTTTGGCATTGCTCCGAGTTTTATCAAGCTTATCGGCTATATTAATAAACTCCGGACTGTCGGTTATATAATTAAACAAGTCGGCCTGATTAAACGCTGGCATAGTTATCTTTTCCTAGGTAATTTACCGTAATATCACCGTCCCAGAACGTGCAGATTCTAGGGACAATTAAACTGTCCGGAGAAGTATCGAGTAATATATCGCCATTGCGTGCATGCCGTTCGGCCGAGATTTCCATAGGCTGCAGTACTTTTTGAGCGCCGACTGAATAGGCAATGGCAATTAAGTCTGAGACTTGTACTTCGAAGCCAGCCGGTATGCCACGGATAAAGCCCCGCAGACTTTCTTCGAGCTCCGGTAATTCGGTTTCAGCGAGATAGCTCATAGAAAAGCTTATAAATACGGGCTCGAATGCACGGATCATAAAATCTGCTACGACAACGCGCTCAACGTCGCCGTCGACGACACGCTGTATGGCCTTCATCTCAGGCACCCAGGTAAAATTAATCTTAAACGGCGTGTTCGGCATATAGTCGGCTACGACGCTATCAGAAAATTCAATCGCGATGCTTTCTTTGACCGAGAACCTCGTCCAGCTGTCGCGTGATAAGATATTATACTGCGCTACGGGCATTAAAAATATGCCTGTTTCAGATTCAGACACAGGCTCAAGTAATTCGATCGAATTTATTTTTAAAATAGGCACATAGCCAGAGAATCTTGCGTCGGTAATTTCGAAATATTTGCCGTCGGGATAAATTATTTTGCTATCTTCGACGGGCTTGCGTGTTTTTATATAAACATCACTTTTGCCCCCGATATGATCGTCGATAATATCAATATAATCTCGTTCCATTTCAGGATCACGATACCCAATCGTCCGCATATCTGATATTACCGGGAACATTTCTGGCAACGTTGCTTTGGCGCCTTTTTTAGTTACGATATCACGGACTGTAATTGCCCAGCGAGCCTTTTCTTTTAGAGCATAATTGCTCTCTGCCGTAGCACCACCGGTAATTTCATACGGATTCGTGAAATTAAGCGTCCCCGGAGGCATGGGCATGGTGCTAAGCGTAATCGAGTTAGCAGGCATATTATAAAGCGAGTCCGGCACCTCGGCATCAACTACGATGTCATAATAATAAGCGCCGTTGTCGTAATTTAATAGCATCTCATCTTTAGTTATGCTGATCGTGGCCCGGTTATAAAATTTGTAATTATTGCGAGTCCTAAATTCATGCTCGGCATAAATAATCGAGTCCGTCGGCTCGGAGAAATATATGCGAATAATGCCCGATGCTCGTGTGCCATAATTACGATACACAAAAACGTTAGATGCTAATAAATCAGCGTCTTCCTGGGATAAATTCTCCAGGCGATCAAAAGCCAGGCGTTCACGTATAAGTTCGAGCTCAGTATGATACGGCGACATGATAAGATCCAACGGCTTAACGGCCAGATCTTTAATCGCCGAACCTTCACGGCTGGCTAATATCCGGCCATCTGACGTTTCAATGCCTTTGGCGACCATGCCAATTATGTCTATTTCGGTTAACGGCACGATCTCGGTCATACGAGTAGCGCGGGCTAATAATGCAGGTAAATCATCTTCGGTTATAAGCGCCGTCTTTTCGAAATAGCCCATATCGGGCCCGGAGCCCATATAATCATCACCTGGAAATAAATATCCAGTATCGACACAAGGACTATAATCAGTTAATTCGAAATTATTCTCAGATTCATTTACGAACCTAGGATCGATATTTCGTACGAACTGCGATGTGTCTATCGTAGCGTTATTATTTACGAACTTAAATTCTGTGTTTCGGTAATACACGCTGTATTTAAGCGTGATATTAGATTCTATCTCAGAGCGCAGTGCAGTCTCGTTTTGGAATAAAATACAATTATGAAACTCACCACCGGAACGGGTTTTTGCGTATATGCCCTGTCCGCAGTTTACGATCGTAATATTGCGGGTGCTGTGTATTATGCTTTCGTTATCAAGCATTATTGCTGCGAATTCACAATTATAAATCAGCAGCTTCTTAATAGTAATCTTATTAGAGCGTATAGCATGGTCGAAATATATCCCGTAGCCCAAATCATGCATTACGACATTTTTTATCTCGTATTCAGGCGGCGAGTTATCGAACTCGACTTTAATGCCGATCATCTTGTCGTGATAATCGACATGAGCGTCGATAAAATTGCTGGCCTCGAAATCGTCGATCACGAATTTACTGCAATCAGGGTATATCTTAATGCCGTAAGCATAGCTGCTGTTACTATGTACGTTTTTTACGGCATTATTTTTAACTAAATAATCGCCGTTACCAGATAACGAAATAAAGCTGAAAAAATTATTTGCGTTTAACGCTGGGTAGCTGTTTTCGATATACTCACAAAAATTGCCTGTAATCTCGGCCGACGAGTTATCGCATTTGAATAGCTCGGTTTTTGCTACGTTATGGCATTCCCAATCACGGCTTATCTCGTTGCCGAGTATCTTAATCTCACTCGAGTTTTGCACGAAAATTGCATTTGCATGCTCGTTGCCGACTGAGCCTGGGATTTCCGGGATGAAGGCCGACATGAATATTAGCCCTGAGACATTTATTCCCGCGCTATTAATGATTTTAAAAGTAGCGCCTTGGGTTGCGCGCTTAGGCCTGATAATTACATGCCGCAACGGCTCGGTTTGTATTTTGATATTTATTTTATCGTCAATTAAAACCGTGTCTGGCTCTTCATGCACATGCCCGTCAGCGCCTAGAATTAAAATAATATCGCCCGGATTAGCGTGTGAGACTGCTCTGGCTACAGACTTGAACGGACTGGCATTCGTACCGGAGCCTAAAGTATCTGATCCGGTCAGACTGCTTACATTGACTATAGCCATAAATCAATCTCCTAGTTATTATATATCGACGTCTTCTGTGACGGGCGTGCCGCCGTCGTTGCTAATTACGTCGCCGTTCTCATCTACAGTTATTTCCAGGCCGTCTGCATTAATGTCTTCGTCCTCGGCCGGCAGTTCTTTGTAGATTAGCACACAAACAAAGCTGCCTACGGGCGTGATATTTTTGTCGAAGCTTAAAATCTCGTATTTATCTGGGTCAGTATGTATCTCGCTTAGAATTTTTTCGAGCATTTCTGGCGAGTCGTCTTTGGACGTATCGTACGTAATTATGCTTACTTTGTGCTTTGCAGCCATGCTTACTTTTCCCAGCTGTGCTTACAGACTTTTACGACAGAGTTTAACTTAATAATAGTATTATCACCCTTTTTTGTCACGCTGATTAACTCGATTTTGTTGCATTTATCCGCCATAGCCTATCTCCTTGTTATTGCATACCACCGGCCAACATGCCCATACGTTCCTGAGTCATTTGAGCAAGGGCCGGGCTGCGAGCTGCCAGATTTTGCAGCACGCTTTGCCGGGTAAATAAATCAGAGCCTAATAATTGCTGTGCCAAGCTCGTGACGGTTTGTTTTATATTTGCAGGCGCGGCATTATAACTGCCTGCTTGCTGTGCGGCACTTTCGTTCGCAGTCTCTTTTTGTTCCTGCTGCGATAATATTGCATTATCAACGGCCGATCCAGGCATGCCCTGGTTGCCTTGTGTCGGCGCATTTTGTGTATTCTGCTGCTGGGCCTGCTGCGATTGCTGCTGCATGGCGTATTGCTGCGTTTCTTCCGGTGTCATTTCCTGGCCAGATTCCGGGTTTATGTAGCCGCCAGTTTCAGGATTTACAGGCAAGCCTATCTGAGGATCGATAGGGAAGCCGGTATTCGGATCTATCGGAGTGCCGTTCTGATCCGTCGGATAGCCCGTGGCAGGATCTAGCCCGGAGCTAGCAGACTGCGTATTTTGTATTAACTGGCTGCGCATCATGAAGTCGTTTTGAATTAGCGCTGCCGTGCCCTGTGCTTTTGCAGACGTAATCGCAGAATTTATAATTAACTTAGCCTTAGTCTCAGCTTCGGCTAATATTTTATCGCTTTCTTTATGAAAGTCTTTGCCAAGTTCATCTAACAGCGTACTCGTAGCTATTTTTTCCGTAGCCTCAAGATTCATAAGAATCTGCTGCCGCTGCACGTCGTCGGCCATTTTTAATTCTGACATATGAACGTTTGGCGCTGTGATTTTAAATACCGAGGCTATCTTATTAACGATCCATTGCAGCCATAGCTCTGAGTTATCTCGAACGCCAATCATGGTATTTTCAAGCATGCGAAGCGTAATACTCGAACCAGTCCAAGTCAGGCCGCCGTATACGAATTCTAATGGCACGCCCATCGAAGATATAATCTGCTTTGATACCCAGTCGATCTCAGCTGCTAGCATTAAAGCACGGCCATCACCACCAAGTCGCACGTTCCCGACTGCCGTCGGCATGATTAATTTATATCCAGGATCTTTTCGTTTGAGCTCAAGGCCATCTTGTAGCTGCTTAACAAATTTATTCCAGCCTATCGCCTGCGATGGTGCCGTACTCGAGCCTCCGCCGCCAGTCGGGAATAAAATATCAAACGGTATAATTTTTTCAGCAGCAATAGCTTCTTGAGCGCTTTGCAGCTGCGCCATGTAATACGTCCATTTGAGGGCATGTATAACGATCGGTGTACCACGTTCGGCCATGTCACCGGCTATACTAGGCCGACGCATTTCATAAATATTTTTATCTGATAATAGCAGCTTGCCGTCGCCATTTATGGCCTCGAGCACTTCGGCAGGGCACTTTTCAATAAAATCCGGATGCCGGCCAGACTTGATTATTTGCTTATAGCGCTCCGGAATCGTCCATAGATACTTGCATCGACCACTGATCGGATCTCTAATAGGTCGTATGTCCCGGGGCGCATATCGTACAACGTTTATGCCGGCCCAGTCCATAAGTTCAGTATCTTTGATTTTAGCAATTCTTACGCGCTCGCATACAGGGCATTTGAACGTAAACTCCGGCATATTATGATCGTCAGATTTTTTGCGCTTTTTAAAAGCCACACGCCAGTCGGCGCCCTTTATTGGCGTCGCGAATCCACAATGCTCGCATATTAGCTGCCTGGTAAACGGTATGTATAAGCTAGAATAGCTGGCACCCATAAGAAAATAATCTAGGTTATTTTCGAACATTTTATACTTAACGTTCAAGCGGCGATTTAATAAGCTATCCCACTTTTGTTTATTTTCTTTTTCTTCGCTTTCGATGATAATATCTGTAATAGGATATGTGCTTAGCTTATTAATTACGGCCGGGATTAACGGCGTCGCTAAGTAATAATAAATGCACCAATCCAGCAGCTCATCAGTATCGATGGGCATATTTTTGTTTGATAAATCGAAAAACGGTGATGGATATGTAACGATTTTTTCGGAGCTAAGTTTGCTAAATTCTTGCATAAATCCCTCTTAGATATCAAGCCCGGAGAATATGGCGTTAATTTTATCCTGCGGCGATATATTATCGCTATCTTTGATTAGCTTCAGGCTTTTTGGCGCCGGCTTATGATAACTCTCGCCAGAGTCTTGTGCTGATATAACGCTATTTGGACTATTATTGCCAGAGCCTTCATATCTGTGATCTGGGTCGAATTCGTCGGCATCAGCCGATATTATAAACATGCCACTGCGGGGCAACCGGCCCTTACCTGTGTTTTTCGCAGCTTGCTTATTTAAATTATCGTTCTCTGGCTTTTCAATAAAAGACATGATTTCATCAATAATCTCAGGCGCTATGCCTTCCGGGTTTGTTTTCGTATCGAATTTTACTTCTTCGGGCTTCAAGCTGTCATCTGCTAATGCCGTAATTAAATTATTCGTATTAAGATCATCCCGGACTAAGATATACCCGCATACGGCCGTTACAGCGTTAAAGACGCTAATATCTTTTATCTCGGCCAGCAAATCGATGTCGGGTTGCTGTTCGATTAGTTCAGACATAGCGACAACGGCATTTTTGTCTGATAAAAACTTATGCAGCTTAGTATCAAAATCAGCGATTACGGCCTTAGCGCTTTCGTCGAGCTTTAAATGCTTTAGGGCTAAGCTTATGGCAGTATTATAAGGCTCAAACGGAAAACTAGGCAGTCCCAGATCGGTTAATATCAGGCCTAAGTATAATAACGTCTCTTCAGACAGATCGTTTAATATATCCCGATCTAATATTTTCTTAATAATTTCGATGCCGTAAAACACTTCGATTAGATTCGCCGGAGGTTGTGCGTCAAAAAATAATACGCGCTTGCCCGTCAATGCTGCTAATACTTTTTCAAATAAATGCCACTCTTGTAATGCGTAGCTTTTTTCTGATTTTATTACGCGTATAGCATTGATCGCATTCGTGACGATTTCATCGTTGCCGTATTTACTCAGAGTCTCGTGCTTTAGCTTGGCAAGTTCGGCTTCGAGCGTTTCAGGCTCCCATGCCAAAAAGGCATCGCCGAATAATTTCGTCAAAACTTTGTCCAGCACTACGGGATCCGGCATCAGCATGTGTTTTCTCCTAAGATAAAAGCTAGACAAAGCTTAGCACAAAACGGCTCTTTTGCAAAGAGGCTTTGTGTGTTAACCTGCCTGCTGCTGAATGGCCTGTTTATATGGTGCCGGCAGCGCCTCGTATGCAGCTGGATCAGATTTAATCGCATTAAAATCCTGCTCTGAGAATAGCTGCTTTAACTGGTCTGTGTAGGGCATGGCAGCCAGTGTATTAGGATCTATCGAGTATTCTCCAACGATCGAGACGCTCGCAGTTTTCTCGCATTTGTTATTAAACACGGCACGATAGGCATCTGAAAAGCTCTTGTTGTAATATTTATCTAATGCGAATTCCTTGTCGAACTTATGCAGCAAATTTGCGATCTTAATTAAATTCTCGGACGGCGCAAGCTCGCATAAGATATCCAAGGCCTTCTGGGCCTTGGCTGATGCCAGCTTATCTTTTCGCATAGTTATTTCTAAATCGAAATTCGGATTTAACTTATTATTGCAGTATGACCTTATGTCATCAGTGATTATGCTTGCGTCGTAACCGGCAGCTGCGCATTTAATGACGATTGCTTTAGCATATTCATGACGCAAGTGCAGCGGGATCGTATTTAGATTTTTGCTAAAATATTCAGACGCGAGCTTGCAATTATGCTCGTCGTTTATTGGATACAAGCGTGTCTTAATGTCATTGTTATTTATAATAATCGCGTAATCGCTGTCGGCCAGCTTCTCACGGGAATTTATAGCAGCTTTTACACCTGCAGATTTTTCTTGAGCAAATAGCTCTTGTGTAGTAATCGTATTATTTAACGACTTGCCTTTTGTCAAGAAATAATTTATATTGCGTTCCGCTAATTTATATAACGTCTCAGGCAAATCCGATTTATGCGCCTGCAGAAAAATCTTGCTAATTGCAGCTGTCTTGGTATTGCATAGCGGATATTTTCGTAATTTATCGCGCCCTTCTTTGACGACCAAAGCAAAATCTGAATCGTCTAATAAATTTAAATCATCAGCGCTTAAAATTACGCTGCTATCACAGGCCAGCTTTTGTGACATGGCCTGCCGAGCCTTAGACTCCGGGTAATCAGATAAGTCAAATTTTAGATTTTTTAGTTCCGATAGCAGCATTGTATTTTACTCCTTAAGAGATTCGCGCGATTTATTACTGCCCTTTAAAGCATAATATAGCTCTTTGGGAGTTATTTGTGAAGGTTTAAATTTAAAGCTAAGGCCGGCCTGAGACAATGCCTCAGACACATACTCGCTACACGTATATTTATTGGCCGCGTTTAAAATGTTATCTCTCCAACGAGTTATCTTAAATATTTTAGACAATAAATGCCCTAAAAGCAAGCCATAATCGTATTTCTTTCCGACTTTGGATGTCAGATAATTAATAAAAGCTACGGAATCGACAGCGCCCGGCAGTGATATTTTCTCTAATACTGTGCCAATGCTATTTAAATATATCTTGGCATTGCTGATTTTGATGCCTTTGGTGTCTGATTCTATTACTTGATTACTGCTTAGCTTGACGAACACGTGAGAATATTTAAACCCGGTAAATTTGCGTATCAGCCAGGAAATCGGCCCATAATTGCGCGAAAAAAATATATCACCAGGGAATGCCTGGTCAAATAAGATATCTTTTGATGCTGTATTATTGGCTATTTCAGACATATTTAATTCCTGGCAAAAATAATCACACGCGCTACGTCGGCGTTGCTAGTCTGCCCCGGCAATGCTTTGGCAAATCTAATGCTGATATTTTGTAAAGGCATACTAAGCTGAGAAACATTTATGCTGGCAAGATTCAAATTGCAGGTTTTTATATTATGATAAAAGCTTTGCCCGTGATAAGCACTTTCATAGCGTATAACTGCGTCAAAGGCCGACGCGTAGCTTAGTATAATAATTTCGTAAGCATCGAAATTATTAAGCTCTTCAGGCTGTACATCGTCGTAGTAATCTAGCAATCGAATACTGCTTACGCTGCTCAGCTCAACAGTCTCATCAAATATCTTAGTGCGTAATTTTAAGTTATTTTCGAGCCTGGCCTCGATCGTGCTTAATTTGGCATTTAGATAATCAATACCGTCTCGTAAACGCCTGCATGGCCAGTTGGCTATTTAATAACGCTTTAACGTCTTGCTGCGTCGTTTCTAATGCAGCGTTCTCTGGCAACGGCAATGTACTTATGTCCACGCGGCCTATTATATTATTGCCTGTCGGCAGTGCATTTGTGATATTAGCATCTATGCCCTGATTCAATAGCATTACGTTATTGCTGATTTGTGTAAGCGTGGCCAGCGCGGCGCTGTCGGGGTAATCGTTCGGTATATTATTTATAATAACACCGAGATTTTTATTGCCATCGATATTTAAATTCGCCGTCTTTAATAGGCCGACTGTATTTGCTGACGTGGCTGCTGTATTAGAGCTTATTGCATCAGTACTCGTTTTCACGCTTTGGCATTCTGCCAGAATCAAGCCTATGTCGGTAATTATGCTATCTAGTTTGGCCGTGTGACCGGTGATTATGCTTTCTATGCTGGATAATACAGATTGGGACATGCTTTCGACAGTTAAAATATCTGCCAGCGTTAGATTCGCGCTGTCTAAGTTGCCATTCACAGCGCTTAAGGCAAAAATAATATCAGATAATTTTGTACTCGCAGTGCTATCTGGGTAATCACTTGGCAAATTATTTATTTTGACGCCTAAATCTTTTGCGCCGTCGATATTTAAATCAGCCGTTTTTAGATTTGCGTTTACGACCGTGATTAAATCTAAAATATTCTGGGCTTTTGCTGCAACAGAGGCAAAATTATTTATTGCCGATAACAGCGCAAAGTCTGGAAAATCACTGGGCAGGTTCGTAATATTTACGGATTTTAATGCCGTTATATTAGCAGCATCCAGGCCCACGGCATTTAGCTTATTTAAAATATTATTTAATGCCGTAATCGTAGTGCCCAGACTTGTTGCTAAGTTATTTAATTGCGATATTTGCGTTGTTTGATTTGCTGCGCTCGCATCTCCGCCGTAATTTGTAATCGTGGCG
>Ga0209200_1004295_pt1 | contig 11698 bp, 21 predicted proteins | sample AD_UKC033_MetaG_FD_184406 | JGI IMG/M metagenome (GOLD analysis project Ga0209200, IMG submission 184406) | Active sludge microbial communities of municipal wastewater-treating anaerobic digesters from USA - AD_UKC033_MetaG (SPAdes) (version 2) | ecosystem: Engineered > Bioreactor > Anaerobic >...
CACCTGGTTCATTGCACCCATTGGAGAATTGCCTCCCCCAGCCGGACTGGTCCGGTGATCTTGTCACACCGTGCCAGTACATCCGTGGTTGGTCCGCCACGCCCGTTTAGGCTGTTCAGATAGAGCCGCGCCAAGACCACACGGGGATCTCCCTCCCCATAGGTTTCGGTCAAGCGGGGCATGGCTTCTGTGACCTTTGCCACCGCATCTCGAATCGCCTGTTTTGGATCGTCTGTCATCGTGTTCACCTCCCTTCATTTCGAGGTCCCGCCGGTACCTTGAGAGACCTACTAAAGATTTCGTATCAAGCCCTGTTTCAGGTCCCTTTTTTTCTCTAGGTAAAACAGCCTTCCTGACAAGCCGTCAGGCATTCGCATTTCACCTAGGTCTTTCATTCCCCTTCACTTACCGCCATTCAGCGAGACACCTGTTTCCGGAATCCTTCCAAGAATCCCGCCCTTCCTCCCCTCCAGAGATCCCTTTCCATGTACTTGTGCCGGAATCTTTCCGCCAATGTGTAGGTCATCCTCAAACCTCCCGGACCGAGATCCGGACTCCCGGAGTGATGTTGTCTGCAAACAACTTCCGGGCCGACAATCGGACCACCTGGGAATCATCCGCGATCAGGACACCTGTGATCCCGTCCAGGACACACCGGGTCAGTTTGTCGATATCCCCGCTCATGTGTCCCGCTGGGTAGCGGGGAGCCGTTGGCCGGACCGCCTGTGAGTTCCTCCCGGACCCGAAGTGGGACCTTGGCCTGGGGAGATAGAAGTCAAGGATGGCTTCCACGTTCCCCATGATTGGGGTTTCCGGCTTCACCACCGCCGCGTGGTAATTGATCGCAGATCTCCAGTCTTTCAGCCTCTCACAGGATTCAACCATGATGACCTTCCCACCCCGGTTGAATCCGCGTTTACTCCCCTGTGGACGTGGATGCCCAGCAACAAAGAACTCCAGCATCATCCATATTCCCCTTCCGTGTCCTTGCGGCCTCTACAGAAGCCGTCACCGCGTTTTTGTGTCCTGACCGATCCAAACCATTACCCACCCTCGTATCTCTTCACCACGGCTATCCTGTGCCTTCGTTTTTTTTAGAAGGGCAAGGAGCCATCATCGTCAAAGTGCTCGGTCTCTGGTTTGGCTACTTCACGCCGCTGTTTCTGCTCACAACCTGGAGGGGGTTTCCTCCAGCACCGGGAGGGATCTCCCTCGGATTCCCGCTTGCGATCCGGTATCAGACACAGGAAGCCATTCCGCGATCCGAGTTTTCCACTGATCTCCATGGCCTCACCCACGCCGGGAACGTGCCGGGAGAAGAACGGCACCGGGATCACCTCACCGCCGGATTCCTCAATACTGACCACGTGAAAGGTCCCACCCTTGCGGGTTTGGCGTTCCTCCACTTGGACCACTTGGCCACTCAGTTTGAACTCATTCACCGTTCTGCCTCTTTCCCCGCATGTGCGGGAAATCCTTCCCGAAGATCATGGCTCTCTGATCTCATGCTGTGGCGTGTGTGGCGCATCAATTCTCAATTCCAAGAGTTTTTCTATACATGGGAAAACTTTCCGTAGAAGGTTTCGACACGCCACATGCGCCACTCCTTTTGCCGACTTTTTGGACACTTCGACACGCCACATACGCCACTCAGTCATCATTTCTAGCCTCAACTCTTAGGCCGATGCCACTCCAGAACCGCTCTCCCCTGGACCCTTTCTTTGGTGAAAATCCCTTGTCTTTGAGCCGGTTCTGGAACTCTTTCGCTCCCATACAGGTTTCTCCATTGATCTGGCACCAGTCTTCGTAAGCGCGCCGGAGAGCGGATGACTTCACTTCTGCATAGGGTCTTTCAACACATTGTTCCTCCAGGAAATCCCGGAGCCGGTCCATCTCATTCCGGTACTCAGTGACTGCTGTTCTTACCTCTTCCGGTTCGACCAATCCCACCTCCTGATAGTGCCGCAATCCAGCAAGGCACCAATTCAGAATCCCCGGAGCCTCTGCCAATAACCTGTTGGGAAGATCCCGGTCCTGATCGTCTTCTGGAATGGTGACCGTGAAGGGAATCAGGCAGATCCGCCGCCATATGGCGTAGTCATTCCCGCTGATCTCTGGCTTGTGGTTCGTTGTTAAGATGACCTTGTGGGTGGGTTCCCAGTTGAAGAACTGTTCATACAACCGCCGCCCGGTCAGCCGTTCCCCACCGGTCAATTCCTTAACCAGAGATTCGGCCATCCTCTTCCCCTCACCTGTTTCGGATGCCACGGCCAGTCGGACGCCAAACAATTCGGCCAGTTCGTTGGAAGCTGTCCCATCCTTGCGGGACAAGAGAAGAGAAGAAGGGACCTTCCGGCCATACCCTCCCCACAGGTGTAGGAGCGTGTTCAGGAATGTGCTCTTGCCGTTACTACCCTCTCCATAGAGCAGGAACAACTTCTGTTCCTTGACGGAACCAGTCAGACAGTACCCTGCCAGCCTTTGCAGGAACCCGATCAGATCCTTGTTCTCCGCCATGATGGTATCCAGGAACTCCAACCATGCCGGACATTCCGCCGCCGGGTCGTAAGCAACCTCGCTCTGTTTGGTAATGTAGTCCTCTTGCAGGGCTACCCGGTGTTCTCCCCGGTTCAGATCGAGGGTTCCACTGGCCAGGTTGAACAGCATGGGATCACGGTCTAATTCCGCTGCGTTGATCGGGATGCCTTCCTGTGCCGAAGCCAGAGCCAACAGGTCTTGAAGGCTTCGCCGGGACTCGCTTTTCAAGGAGTGACGCTCAAGGCTTTTGTCAAACCCACCACCTTCCGGCCATGACTCCAGGAACATCTTGCGGACCGTCTTGGTTGCCCGCCGGATCGCTTCACGGCTTTCATCGGGTTGCCAACAGGAGCCATTCCAGACGATCCACTTCCCCCACTGATTCACATACCGGACTACCCCCCGGTGGTCATCCGCGAACCTTTCCGCGTTACCCAGATCGGTCAAGGCATATCTCCTCTGAATCTTGGGTTTTCCATTTCCGCTGGGGTGAAGAGCGATCACCTCGGCATCCCCGGCTTCCGCCTTGGCCCGCCGTAGAGCCAGATCCTTTTTCATTCCGGGAGTGAGTGCAGGAGTGGGTGATTTCATGCGGCTTGCATCCCCCTCCTACGTTCCAGAATCGCTTGAATGTCTTCATGCCGGAGATCCCAACCGGACGCCTTCCGGGGCATCTCAAAGGAACTGGTTGGATTGATCGAGTAAACACCGGGATCGAGGTAATGGAGGGTCCGGAGGGCCGTGTTCTTGATCCGATCTTGAACGACCGCACTACAGCACACCGGCAATGCGGCCATGCCAGGATCAAAGTAGAGACACCATAGACCGGTATCGCGTTGGACAATGAAGGGATGGACCTTTGGGTAAGCCCTCAAGATCATACAGGTGAGAACTCCACAGGCTGCAATCAGACGCCCCTGTTTTTCTTTGTGATCGGTACACCCGCGAACCTCGATCAGAAAACAGGCTGCCCATGGTCTCCTCTCTGGACGGCCACACACATCGGCCACTTCCTGGGAGCCAGCCCGAACCAACTCAGTCTCAACCAAGTAGTCATCATGCGGACTTGACTCAACCCACCGTGCAATCACTGCGGGATCACGCGAATAGAGCACCCCCACCGGGTTGTACTGGTTGCGGACTCGGTGGATGGCCAGTTCGTATTCTGGAGGAACACGCTGGATAAGTTTCGAGACGCCGCCCCGGACTTCAGACCAAAGGGTTCCCTGACTATTCGGCATGTCAGTACGATCCCGCGTCCCGGCGTGTGGAGAATGCCAGGTCCTTGGTTCTCTTGATCGCCCCGGTTACATCCACTGTGGGAAGTGTGAGCCGCCGGTTGCGGTGGGCCGATAAAGTTTCAGTTGCCGAACCATCCTCATCCGTAAAATTGAAAACAACCCGTGCACCATTGAAGGTTTGATCGACCAGTTCAACGCCCGCTGCAATCAGGACGGCAACCTCTGATAGATCCGACAGGGAAAGGATTGAAGGTGGGGTAAATGGTTTTTGTTTGGGTGGCACGATTCGCACCCTCCAGAAGGAGGAGCGAGCTCAGGGGGCACAGCCTCCATTTATGGCTCTGAGATAAGCCTAACGGTGAAGGCCCATTTACCTCCAGTAAAACAACGGGTAATAGTGATGCTAGATGATGCTAGATGATGCTCATTGATGCTTTTGTTTGGTCCATAGTCTCTCCCGAAGGACTTGATCGAATTTCTCCCGCTCCCATCTTCCGCCTTTACCCACTCCAGTTTTCTTAGCGATTCGGTCCAGTGTCGGCTCTGAAAGATTGGAATAGAAAGCCGCTTCAGGTGTGTTGAGCCACTTCTTTTTGTTGAGAACTGCCATGTCGTAATCAGGTTTCGCCGTTTTCTGCTTTTTCTCCGCTCGCTCCTTTATGAGCTTGTTGGTCTTTCTCCAGAAATCTTCTCTTGAAAAGGTACGGCGGATTCGATCATACGGCGATTCATCAGCGGGTAGTTGTACATGTTCCACAAGGAGATCGATACGATCTTCCTCATCTTTTCGTGCCTCTTCGTAATCCTGGGGTGAGGGACCCCCTAAAACCTGTGTACCGAGCATGTGTGTACCAAGACCCAGATTGAAGCGTAGGAGTGGCTTGGGCCTCCCCTCAGATTGCTTTGTCATTGTTCCATCTCCAGCTCTCAGAATCTCATCCCCTATGATGAGGTTGTCCGAATCCTATCACTGAGGACTATCCCGGTCAGCCCGGAAAACGCGCCTTCCTGATAAAGCGTCAGGAAGTCATTTCCCCCTTACCGGTTGATCCTTCTATGGTTCCGTGCCTCTTGTGATCTCAGATTTCCGGAATCCTTCCGAAATTCTGCCCGGTCTTGGCCTCCATTCCTTGGCGGACTCAGACCACTTGGTTATCGTCTCGGAGTCCACCCGCTCATACCATTCCTGCTTCTGCCTGTACTCCCTCCAGTTGATCCAGTCCTGTTTCTGTTCCTCATTTAGTGGGCTGAGGGTGACCGTCCATCCATCCTCACGGACCATCTTGAAGTGAAGGGGTTCAAGCGTGGCCTCCAGGTTGTCCAGCGCCGTTTCAACAAGGTGTTGATACTGAGGGCCATTGGTCCACCCACAGGGCCTGAGCAGAAAGAAAACCCACCCGTTGGCCTCATGGAGGAACACAAGGGAATCACAGGTGTCCTGGGTGACATTCTCCCCATCCTCATCATGGACCGTATACCGCGCCCCCACCAGGTTGATCTTTTCGGTTACTTCTCTCCAGGATTTCTGATTCACTATACCCTTCCTTCTTTCACAGCATTCATCCAATCCGCAAGAACTTCTGCTTCCAGTCGCTCGAAGACATCTTTGTTGCGTTTTTTCGTCTCACGCCAGTTGACCCAGAGGTCTTTGGTTTTGCTACTGAGTGGTGTGAAAACCAGGGTGACCCCGTCCTCTCGCTCCATCTCAAGCCGTGGAGGATCTTCTCTGGCCTCAATCCGGATTGCTGAGAAGAGATGCTGGAAACGGGGAGAATCCGTCCATCCCACATCCAGAAACAGTATGTGGATCTTTTCGCCTCCCTCATTCACTGTTCTTCCGATAACCCTCATTGACTCGATCGGACAGACGATTCCATCAGGTTCAATCCCCGGACGGATTACCTGGTATTCAGCCCCAACCAGGTGGAACCGCTGTAAGGCCCTTTCCCATCCTTGTTGTGAGTTCATCTGACAATCACCTTTCATCCCTACAAAAGTGATTCAACCAACTCAGGAAACTGTGCTTTGGCCAAGACCGTCTTGGTAATCACTTGACCATGAGTGACGCGAGTGACTTGACATGGGGTGTCTACTGAAAGTTTTCCTATACATGGAAGACTTTCTGAAATCGGGTATTGTGAAGTCACTCAAGTCACTTCCTTTAAGCGACTTTTCAGACCTCTTTTGGAGTCACTCACGTCACTCAGAGGAAGGATTTCCATCGTATGGGTGCCAGGTGTGGACTCCCCAAAAGAAAAGGGAGCCATAGGGCTTTACCCCACAGCCCCCTGATCTGTACCGGTTCTCTCAAGCCGCCAAGGGAAACGGGATTACATTGCCAATTCGGGGAGTAGCCTTGATTGTAATCTTCTTGGCCCATTCCTCCCGCACCTTCTCACGTTGTTCCTCTAATTCACGCCGGACCTTCAGAACATGGGATCTATAATTGTCCAGTCTCTTCCTCCATTCAGGAGGTAGAGGAGATTGCCCCTTACGATGGACAAGAGAGGTGGTTATAGGACTTGAAACGAACAACCCCATCTCAGAGAGCCTATCGGCAAAGTCCTCACCTTCCTTATATGAATCGATGGGGCCAATCAGTACCTCTATGGAATTGATCGTGTACCCCATGGCCCGTAACTTGGCGAGTGTTGGGATCGGGTCTTCTTCGGGGGTGAAGCACACCTGCACACCATAGACCTCATCTAATTCACCGCTGCCATCATGCCAGAATGGATCTACAAACTCCTTCTCCTCTTCGGGTAGTAAACCGGGAGCGAACACTTGGGGGTGGGAAACTGCTTGAATCTTGTCGGGGGTTGGGGGGATACTCTGGATAGACATGGTCGATCTCCTCTTAAGGTCGATTGTGTTCAGGGCGGGGGGACGTTGGCGCGTCCTTCCGTCCGCCTCTGTTCTTCAAAACTCTCTCAGTGCCGTTCTTATTCCTCCTTCTATGCGAATACAAAAGTGTAAGCCGGAGGGGTTCTGGTTGTCCAGAGCCATCCCCCGGCTCATCACAAAAAAACGGATACCTGATTGAAAGTCAGGCATTCACCCCGTGCCGGAAAGTTTCCGAAAACGGGGCGGAGATGGGCCGGAAATCAGCCGGAAATGGGTGGTTGAAGGCTTGCTAGAGGAGATGCTGTAAGTGCTGATTTTTGAGGTGGTTAGAGGTGGCTGGGGAGCAAGGACTCGAACCTTGAACTTCCTGATCCAGAGTCAAGTATTCATGTTGACGTAACCACAGTATAATCAGCCTGTTATAGCGATCTCTTGGGGACGATTGCCGGAATCTTTCCGAAGTTGTCCCGCACCTAGGAGGGCCTTCCAACCCTCCATAGCGGCTGAAACCGACCTCAGTTCACCGGGATCAATCGCCCGGTAGTGAGTCCCAAGGATATCCCCCGCCGCGTGTCCCATGTACGCCTTGACCAACCGGTCCGGAACACCTAGACGGCTGGCCATGGTCGCAAACGAAGACCGTAGTTTCTTGGGAGGGACCTCCCCATAACGTGAGTTCTTGGTTTCGTTAACCAGTTTTGCCCGGATACGCCTCCAGCGGGATTGCAGAGAGGTCTTTGTCCAGGGTGTCCGGTTAGAGGTCTGGAAGAGACTTCCGTCAGCCGGGATGACTCGTTGCCGGTTCATGGCCTCGATAAGGGCTGACAGTACGAAAGAAGGGATTGGGATCATCCGTTCACTCCCGGTGTTTTTGAGCCGGTGGTGTTCTGTATCTGTGACCCTCAACAGACCATATTGAAGGTCTATGTCTTGCCGCCTGACCGCCGTCGCCTCCAAGGTCCGGAGTCCACAAAAAGCCTGCATAAGGGCTATTGGATACAGATCCGGCGCCTTTTCGCGGAGCCAGTCCATGAGAACCTCGATTTCATCCGCCTCCAGGGAGATGATTTCCCGCCTTGGCCTAGCCTTCTGCCTGATCTTGGGCAGGGGCCGGACCTCTTCGGGATAGTTCTCATTCGCAAACCGCCAAGCCATCTTGACCGGGACCAGAGCCAGCCGGACCGTATCAAACGCCTTGCCGTCCGCCTCTAATTGCCGAAGGTAATCCAGGACCATGTGAGGTTTGACGCCAGAGAAGTCCCTCACCTTGGGATGGTGAGTGGTCATCCAATCGATCCAACGACCACCCCAATAGCCCATTTCGACCTTGTGCTTGTCCGATCCTCTGGATAGCCGGATCGTTTCCGCCAAGGAGTCCTTGAGACTGGGGAGTTTCCGCTGTCCGGGAAGGTATCCCCGTCCTGCGAGACACTCGGAATTGAGATGAGATGCCACCGCTTCCACTTCAGAACGGGTTCCCTTGATCCGCCGTTTGACCTCCAGACTGGTAGCCGGGTCGGTAAATCGGATTTCCCACTTTTCAGGTGTAATCGACTTACCCGAAACACAACCGATCTTGAATGAGGTAGGTTTCACAGTCGCCATGTTTGTTTCACCCCCTTTCCAGGGGTAAGTGCATGGCGTGATAGGGACTGCCTGTGCCGCTCCGTACATCCGCTCTCGCTCCCTTTGCAGGGAAGTATCAGGTATCCGTTCTGGCTTGGCAAGGTTCTTTTTCATGGACGGGAGATCCCCAATTCAGCAGGACTGAACACACCGCCAATGAGGCTACTCTTGGGATTCCGCCGTTTCCTCACGGTAACTTCGGGGAGGTCTTTTTCGCCCTGCCCCGCTAAGGGAGTGGTCTTCCGGATCGCTTCGAGCAGATCCTCTCCCAACCATGCCGACCGGAACCGCTTGACACATTGAATACGTGCCAGGAAGTGATCTACGTCAATTCCGAAGGGCTGGAGCATCTCTGCTAGATCCGGCTTGGAATATAATGCTGTTGGTACAATCACGAATGGCATAGTTGTCCTCTTCCTTACAATTCCCGCACGTTCCCATACCGGTCAATAATTCTGGCACCCGGACGTTTCCTGACAGTCTCGGCGAACCACAAGGCGAGACAGGTTCCCAACACAAGATCATCATGGTCAGACTCCCGCCATGCCTCATAGCTGTCATGCCCGCTTGGACTGACCTTGATCTTGAAGTTCAACATTTCCTTGACCATCTCCGATAGGAGTGGGAGATTGGCCGCAATCTTGAGCCGCCCGTTTTGAAGTAGAACCACGGCATTGGATACAAGATCCCGCTTGGGTATGTTGAAAAGATTCCCCTCCCGCGTGATCGAGTTCCCCCCAGTGATCGTAATTCCGATGGTGTTACTTTTCGGGAATCCGCTCTCTTGCAGAAAGTCCCGGATCGGTTTCCCTAAACCAGTGGAATCCACCACAAGCCAGGTCTCTCCCACTTTCTGCAATTCGAGAGCGAGACTACAGATCCGATTCACCTGATCAGGGTATGGGGTTCCCATCGGAAACCGCTCCAGGTGGGTGAGAGAATGTGTTCTCTTTTCCGTTTTTTCATCCATCTCCATCCGGACAACCGAGATAGCAGACCAATCGGAAAGGGATGCCGGGTCATAGCCGATGAAGAAGAACTTGCCCGCACGTGGATCAGGAAAGACGATATCCCGCCCGTCTATTAGGCAAGATGGGGCTACGGTCACCATGTTGGAAAACTTGCCTTGCATTACCTTCATTCTCCTTGATTTCCAGCGCCGTTAGGTCTGGATCGATTGCCGACTGAATTAAGTCGTAACTGAAAATGCTGTCTTCGGTTTCACTGAACTCACATTCATACTCTTGGCCGAACCACCATGGTCCCAATGCCTTCCGTTCTTCTTCCAGGAACTCCGGGGATATTCGTGGACACTCTTCCGCTTTCACCATGACCCGTTCCCAGCCGGAACCACCGTTGGTCCATTCATCGAAGAAGTGACCACGCTTGCCGAAGGGAGTACTCAATAGCATTAAGGAGCCACCACTCACCGCGAGCATGGGGCGGATCGCCCGGTAAAGGTTGTCCGGAACCCGTGAAGCCTCATCCTCGATAATCAACTCCGCGCCACTGAAACCCCGGATTGTCCCTTCCTTGCCGGGGAGTGAGACGATCCGGCTTCCATTCAGGAAGCGGATGGAGAGCCGGTTTTCCTCGATCAGCCGGGGCCTCTGTGAAAGCCTGTTCAAGAATGCAGTCACCTTGCCAAACAGTTCCGAAGATTGCCGTAGGCTGGGACTGACCAGAAGGATCAAAGATCCCGCCTTTATCAATGCCCGGTGAAGAGCCAGCGCCGCTACCACGGTGGACTTGCCACTCTGTCTACAGCAATTCAAGAGAACCCTTTTCCCCTTCCCCAACAGAACCCGTTCCCTCTGCCATGGATCGGGGTTGAATCCGATGGACCGCGCGAACACCTCGGGATCGGATTCCACCGCAAAGAGTTTTTCCCGTGTCTGTGCCAGAATCCGTGATTCAACCTTCTGAAGCCGGAGTGCCGGAATCATCCCTAAGCATCCCTTCCAGCCGCTGTAACCGTGCCTCAAAGTCCTTGGTCTCCAGCGCCTTGCAGAACAGACCGAGAACCTGACCGACTGCTTCTCCTTCAGCGGGAGTCAGGTCACCATGTCCCACCGCCTCCACTACCAGCGCCATAGCCTCTACGGAATCCGCGCCGGTCTTGACCTTGGGAATGGACTCCAGGATCACAGGCCGGTCCTTGCGGGGCGGGATGATCCGGTCAAGGCAGAGCCTGAGCGCCAAGGTGTCACCTGCAAGAGCCAGGTCCACAGCCTTCCGAGTAAGTTTCTGAGCCTCACCATCCAAGAGCGATTGAGCCGCAATAGTGGTAGAGTTCTTTGCCCCCCGTGGTCTACCCGCTGGGTTACCAGACTTACCCTTCGGGAATGGTCTTCCCCTCTGTTTCCCCGCTGTACTATCACTGACCATGTTTTCCTTCTTTCCCCCTCCCCAAGATCTCTTATTCCTCACAGTGATCTTTCTTGGGTATCAATAACCGCCTGAGACGTGCCTGGCGTATTTTCCTATGCTGTTCAACCATGTCGAGAAACTTGTTGGCCGCTGGGTCATCATCCCCATTCACTGAAGAAGCGGGCCGACCCACTTGAGAGCGCATCCATGCGTTCATCTTGTCGCTTTTCATCGGACCATCTCCCTCAAAACGAATGGCTTTTCACTTTTCAGGAGGTCTTCAACATGGATGATTCCCGCTTGAGATGAACGGTGGTCCAAAGGACTAGCAAAGGTCACATCCAATGCACCTTTTAGAGCCACCGCCATAGAACTCCTTCCGGTGGGGTAGAAGGTGGATCGGGGATAGAGTTGCTCCGGGTTCCTACACCCAAAGGTTTTCAACTCAGCGGATACCTCAGCCCGCTTCTCCTCGAAAGCCTGCCGGTGACTCCTGAAAGCCCGGATCGCCTCCCGTAGTTTGTGCCACTGGTCCACGATCTCTTGAGCCAGCCCCACCACTCCCGCATGGTGTGAGGTACACCATTCCACGAATCCATCAACCACTTCGGGAATGGCTTTCTGTCCAAGTTCATTGATCGCCTGAGCCAGTAATGGAAGGTCACGCTTGGCTTGTGCGATCTCATCTCGGAGTACATCCAAACGCCTTACCAGTTCATCACGTCCCTCAAAAGATTTTCCGCTTTTCAGTTTCTTTAGGTCTCCATCCTGGAGTTCCCCGGAGAGAGACTTTAGAGCCGCCTCATTCTCTTCGATCTTCGCGGCCTTCCCCTCCCATTGTTCTCGAAGAAGATTCACCCTCTCCAGAATAGAGGTGTCTTTCGCTTTCACCATTGGTTCATCGTCCTTTCTGATTCGTGGAGGGGGCGGATCACGAATCGATCACCGCCCCCACCTGGTTCATTGCACCCATTGGAGAATTGCCTCCCCCAGCCGGACTGGTCCGGTGATCTTGTCACACCGTGCCAGTACATCCGTGGTTGGTCCGCCACGCCCGTTTAGGCTGTTCAGATAGAGCC